>Ga0208980_10001608_pt1 | contig 13709 bp, 15 predicted proteins | sample WetSurMetagenome_3_FD_187993 | JGI IMG/M metagenome (GOLD analysis project Ga0208980, IMG submission 187993) | Wetland microbial communities from Twitchell Island in the Sacramento Delta, sample from surface sediment Aug2011 Site A1 Bulk (version 2) | ecosystem: Environmental > Aquatic > Marine...
CGCCGGTCCCCTTGAGCGCTTCCGCAACGTTCTGGACGGCGGTGATCTGCGGCATGCCAACGCCGGCGACGATGCGGGTGGTGCAGATCGAACCGGGGCCGATGCCGACCTTGACCGCGTCGGCGCCATGGTCGACCAGTGCACGAGCGGCGTCCGCCGTTGCGATGTTGCCGCCGATGACTTCGATCTGTGGATAATTTTTCTTGATCCAGCGGACGCGATCGAGCACGCCCTGCGAATGCCCGTGGGCCGTATCGACGATGATGACATCGATGCCGGCTTCCGCCAGCATGGCCACGCGCTCTTCGGTGCCGGCGCCGACGCCGACCGCGGCACCGGCGCGCAGGCGGCCGGAGGCGTCCTTGTTGGCCAGCGGGTGTTCGGTGGACTTCAGGATGTCCTTGACCGTAATCAGGCCGCGCAGATGGAACTCGTCGTCAACCACCAGCACGCGCTCGAGACGATGCGTGCGGATCAGTTCCTTGGCGTCCTCGACGCTGGCGCCCTCCTTCACCGTGACCAGGCGCTTGCGCGGAGTCATGATCGCCTTGACCGGCTGGTCGAGGTTGGTTTCGAAGCGCAGGTCGCGGTTGGTGACGATACCGACGACCTTGCCGGCCTTGTCGAGCACCGGCAATCCCGAAATACGGTATTGGCGCGTGATCCCGAGGACATCGCGCACTGTCATCCGCGGAGAGACGGTGATCGGATCCTTCAGGATGCCCGATTCGAAACGCTTTACCTTGGCCACCTCGGCGGCCTGCGCCTTGGGCGACAGGTTCTTGTGAATGATGCCGATACCGCCCTCCTGAGCCAGCGCGATGGCAAGGCGGCCTTCGGTCACCGTATCCATGGCCGCGGAAAGGAGCGGAAGATTGATTGAAATGTTGCGCGTCAGCCGGGTGGACAGACTGACATCACGGGGCAGAATCTGGGAATGCGCAGGGACGAGCAGGACGTCGTCGAAGGTGAGGGCTTTTTGCAGGAGTCGCATGGCCTTTGATCCAAGGTCACAAAAACGTATTATACCGAAATCAAACAAAACTCTGGATGACCATGAAAAACGCCCTGGTTTTTGCCCTTGGAATCGCGTTGACCGCAACCGTCGTGACCAGCCACGCCCAGACCTATCAGTGGCGGGACAGCAGCGGCCGGCTGGTCATTTCCGACAGGCCGCCTCCGGCATCGGTTCGCGATGCCAAGACCACCGGGGCTCCCACACCGCCATCGACCAGCACCCAGCAATCAACGGATAGCCAGAAGACGACAGCGGAAAAGGATATGGAATTCAGGAAGCGCCAGCAGGAAGCTCGCGAAAAGAGCGACAAGGAGGCGAAGGAAGCCGCTCAGGCGGCGCAGAATCGGGAAAACTGCGAACGCGCCCGCACTCACCTCAAGGCGCTGGAATCAGGCCGCCGCATGATCCTGCCCGACGGCAAGGGCGGCGAAACCTTCCTTGAGGACGCCGACCGCGGCGCCGAAATCGAACGTGCGCAGAACACGATTGCCGAATCCTGCAAATAAGAACTGCTGAATCTGCAACAAACGCTCAGGCCTCCGGGGCGTCGGCATCGCCGGCGCCCTTTTTCATGACCTTGCCCTCCGCCGCGCGCTGCTTGCGCACTTCCTTGGGATCGGCAATGAGCGGCCGATAGATTTCCACGCGGTCGCGGTCACGTAAAACGGTGTCGAGCTTCGACAGCTTGGCGTAGATACCGAACTTGTTCTTTTTGATGTCGATTTCCGGATGCTTCTCGAGCAGGCCCGACGCTTCGATCGCCTGTTGCAGCGTCGCCCCTGTCGGCAGGCTCACCGGTATCAGCACCTGTTTGTCCGGCAACGCATAGCAGACCTCGACCTTTAGCATTTCAGCCATTGCCTTCTCCATAAACTTGTGCGGCGCGCCGGACGAAGGCGTCGACGAAGGTATTGGCGATGTGACTGAACACCGGGCCGATCACCTTGTCGAATACCTTGCTGGAAAAATCGTAGTGCAGTTGGAACTCGATCTTGCAAGCATTCGCCGCCAGCACTCTGAAATGCCAGGCACCCTCGAGACGGCGAAAAGGGCCATCGACCAGGAGGATTTTCATCGAATGCGGATGCTCCTTGTCATTTTCGGTCGTAAATGACGTCTTGACGCTGTGATAGTTGATATGCAGCGTCGCCACCGTTTTTTGCGCGTCGCGATACTTGACCTCGGTCTGGCTGCACCAGGGCAGGAAGAGCGGATAGTCTTCGCAATGATCCACCAGCTCGAACATGCGTTCAGCGGACTGCCCGATGAGAACGGATTTTTCGACCAGCGCCATGCGTCGAGGGGATTCCTGATTCCTGTAGAATGCCTGATTTTAATGGATCGTCGGCAGCATGAGCATCACGGTCAACAAAAAAGCCTTTCACGATTTCTTCATCGAGGAGAAGTTCGAGGCCGGCATCGTCCTCCAGGGTTGGGAGGTCAAGGCCATTCGTGCCGGCCGGATGAACATCAAGGAATCCTACGTCATCATCAAGAGTGGCGAAATCTTCCTGATCGGCATGCACATCACGCCGTTGGCAACCGCATCCACACATGTCGTCGCCGATCCGACCCGCACCCGCAAGCTGCTGTTGCACGATCGGGAAATCATGAAACTGATCGGCAAGGTCGAGCGCGCCGGCTATGCCCTCGTTCCCATCGACCTGCACTTCACCCGTGGCCGGATCAAGCTCGAGATCGGCCTGGCCAAGGGCAAAAAGCTGCACGACAAGCGTCAGGATGAGCAGGAAAAGGACTGGAAGCGCGAGGCGCAGCGGGCCATGAAGGAACGCCAGCACTGACGTGGGCATCGACATCCTGCTCTACTGGATCGGCATGGCGGCGGTTGCCGTAAGTGCGGTGACCGGCGTCCTCGATTCGGGGCGCAAGCAGATGGACCTGATCGGCGCCCTGCTCGTCGGCGTTGCCACCGCGCTGGGCGGGGGAACGGTGCGCGACCTGCTGCTTGACCGCAATGTTTTCTGGGTGGTCGATCAGACCTACCTGATTGCCGCGCTCGGAACGAGCCTGATCACCTTCTTCGTGGCCCGCGTCTTCACGGTGCCGCCCCGCCTGTTCCTGATTCCGGATGCGCTCGGACTGGCACTGTTCACCATCGTCGGCACCCAAATCGCGTTGCAATGGCATACCCCGTGGCTAACCGCCAGCCTGATGGGCGTCATTACCGGCGTCGTCGGCGGCGTATTGCGGGACATCCTGTGCAACGATGTACCGCTGGTCTTTCTCAAGGGCGAGTTATACGCCTCGGCGGCCTGGGCTGGTGCGCTGTCGCTGATCGGTCTTCAGGAAATTGGCGTTTCGCCGTTGATCGCATCGTGGATTGCGATGGCGATCGTCCTTGTTCTGCGCCTGGCGGCCATGCGCTTCCGAATTACGCTGCCCGCACTGGGCCAGAACGAGCCGCGGTAAGCGCCCTCGATCCGTTCACTGGCCGGCGAGCAACCGGCGAATATCGACAACGATATCCTCGACGCTGGCCGTATCCCTGACATACAGCCTGAGTCGGCCCGCCGGATCATAAACGTAAGCACCGGACGAGTGGTCGAGAACATATCCGAGCTGGCTGCCGACATCCCGACGCGAGCTGAAGACCCGGAATTCCTCCGATACCGCCCTGGTTTGTGCGACGTCTCCACGCAAACCGAGGAAGGACGGGTGAAACCAGGGCACGAAATCCTTGAGCCGCGCCGCGGTATCGCGTTCCGGATCCACGGAAATGAACAGCACCTGAAGCTTTTCCGCTTCCGGACCGAGCGATTTCATCACTTCCGCCAGCTTTGAAAGGGCAGTCGGACAAATATCCGGGCATGAGGTGTAGCCGAAGAAAATGACCACGGCCTTGCCCTTGAAGTCGCCAAGCGAACGGGTTTGTCCATTGTGATCGCTCAACGTGAATTGGCGCCCGAAGGTGGCCCCGGTCAGGTCCGTGTTGCGAAATTCCACCGGCCCGCGGTTGCAGGCCGCGAGAAGCAAACAGAGAAGTGCTGCGGACAGGACGCGGCTCATGAAAAATTTTCTGAACTATTTCGACGCAGCCGATTCTGAGCTTGATAGTCGGTTCTCACAAGGGGAGGGAACAGCATGGCTAGCCGTGTTTTTCAAAAACACATCGACAATACTGCCAGCGCGGCGCCAACGGCCAGCCGCCTGTTACGGCGACTGTTCACGACAATCGCCCTGCTGCCAGGCATCGCCGGCGCCGAATACAAATTCAACTTTCCCGAACCGGTAACGCCCATCGCCCGGGAAACGCTGCATATCCACAACGAGTTCATGCTGATCATTACCACCCTGTTCGTGGTGGTTTTCGCGATCATGATCTATTCGATGATCAGGCACCGGAAGAGCATCGGCCACCAGCCGGCAAAATTCACCGGGCCAACGGGAAAACTGCAGTGGTTCTGGGCGCTGGTCCCGTTTGCGATACTGCTCTTCATCGACTTCATCCTGATGGGCATCCCGGCTGTCCAGGCCATCATCACGATGGAAGACACCAAGACCCGCGCCGACATGGTTCTCAAGGTGACGGGCATGCAGTGGAAATGGCAGTACGAGTACCCCGAAGCCGGAATCAAGTTCATCAGTACCCTGTCCACCCCGCGCGAACAGATCGCCAACGCCGAAAGCAAGGGCGAAAATTATCTGCTCGAGGTGGACAACCCGGTGGTGCTGCCGGTCGGCAAGAAGGTACGGGTTCTATTGACCTCGACCGACGTGATCCATACCTGGTGGGTGCCGCAGTTCGGGGTCAAGCGCGATGCCGTTCCCGGCTTCCTGCGCGAAACCTGGGTCCAGATCGACAAACCGGGCATCTATCGCGGCCAGTGCGCCGAACTGTGCGGCAAGGACCACGGCTTCATGCCGGTCGTCGTGCATGCCGTTCCCGAGCCCGAATATCTGGCCTGGCTGGAAGCGAAGAAAGCCGAAGCCAAGGCGGCGGCAGGTGGCGCCGACCGGACCTGGAGCAGCGACGAACTGATCGCCAAGGGCAAGGAAGTCTATGAGAAGCAGTGCGTGGCCTGTCACCAGCCGAACGGCCAGGGCATGCCGCCGGCCTTCCCGGCGCTGGCCGGCAGCCCGATTGTCAAGGGGCCGCTGCTCGCCAAGGACGGCAAGATTCTCAAGGACAGCCACGTCGACCGCGTCATGAACGGCAAGGCCGGTACCGCCATGCAGGCGTTCCGCAACACGCTGTCGGATGTCGAACTGGCGGCGGTCATTACCTACGAGCGGAACAGTTTCGGCAACCGCCAGGGCGACATGATCCAGCCCGCCCAGATCAAGGCACTGCGCTAGGAGAATCGCAATGAGCACACTGACCACCACCCCTGCCGAACACGTGACCCATGACCATCACCCGGGCGGCCTCGTGCGCTGGCTGACGACGACGAATCACAAGGACATCGGGACGATGTACATGACCTTTGCCCTGATCATGTTTTTCGTCGGTGGCCTGATGATCCTCGCAGTGCGCGCCGAACTGTTCCAGCCCGGCCTGCAATTGATGAAGCCCGAGTTCTTCAACCAGCTGATCGGTATCCATGCGCTGGTGATGATCTTCGCGGCGCTGATGCCGGCCGCCACCGGCTTCGCCAACTGGATGATCCCGCTGATGATCGGCGCCCCCGACATGGCCCTGCCGCGCCTCAACAACTGGGGTTTCTGGCTGCTGCCGCCGGCCGCCATCCTGCTCACCCTGCCCTTCACGCTGGCGCTGTTCGGAGTCGGCGACGGCGCGCTGGCCACCGGCTGGACTTTCTACGCGCCGCTCTCGGTGCAGGGCGGCATGGGCGTCGATTTCGCCATTCTTGCCGTGCATATCCTCGGCATCTCGTCGATCATGGGTTCGATCAACATCATCGTCACCATCTTCAACATGCGGGCGCCCGGCATGACGATGATGAAGCTGCCGCTCTTCGCCTGGGGCTGGCTGATCACCGCCTTCCTGCTGATCGCGACGCTGCCGGTGCTGGCCGGCGCAGTGACCATGCTGTTGACCGACCGCCATTTCGGCACGCATTTCTTCGATGCCGGCGGCGGCGGCGATCCAATACTCTTCCAGCACCTGTTCTGGTTCTTCGGCCATCCCGAGGTCTATATCCTGCTGCTGCCGGTCTGGGGGCTGATTCCGCACGTGCTGTCCACGTTCTCGCGCAAACCGACCTACGGCTACAAAGCGCAGGTCTACAGCTTCATCGCCATCGGTCTGCTGTCGGTGATCGTCTGGGCGCATCACTTCTTCACCGCCGGCATGCCGGTGCCGGCGCTGATCTACTTCATGTTCAGCACGATGGCGATCTCGCTGCCCCTCGCCGTCCTCTTTTTCTGCTGGATCGCAACCATGTGGAAGGGTGCGATGAGCTTCGAGACGCCGATGCTGTTCGCCGTCGGCTTCATCGTGCTGTTCGGCATCGCCGGGCTGACCGGGCTGATCCTCGCCGACGTCGCCGCCGATGCCCAGTACCACCACAGCTATTTCGTCGTCGCCCACTTTCATTACGCGCTGTTCGCCGGCGGCATCATGGGCGTGATGACCGGCGTCTATTACTGGTTGCCCAAATGGACCGGCCACATGTACAGCGAACCGCTCGGCAAGCTGCATTTCTGGCTGACGGTGGTTTCCTTCAACCTGACCTTCATTCCGCAATTTTTCCTTGGCCTCGCCGGGATGCCGCGGCGCATTCCCGACTACGCGCTGCAATTCGCCGAATTCAATGCGATATCCACTGTCGGCGCGTTCATTCTGGGCATAAGCCAGCTGCTTTTCGCGTGGAACGTCTGGCTGTGCGTGCGCGGCGGACGCAAGGTGGCAGCACGGGTCTGGGAAGGTGCCGAAGGCCTCGAATGGGAATTGCCTTCACCGCCGCCCCATCACAGTTGGGAAGTTCAGCCGCAGGTCCGCTAAACCCGGGGAGGAAACGCAGCATGGATCAACAGCCCTTCAGCAGCGCCGATCTCGAACGACGCCGTGCCGCTTCCCGGCGCCTCGCCTGGCTGATCGGCGCGATCGCCGTGCTGGTCTACATCGTCGGACTTTTCATCAAGCGCTAGATGATGGAGCAGACGCATCCGGTCCCGCCGAGCAATGGAAGACTCGTGCGCCGTCTGCTGCTTCTGGTCGCCGGCGCCTTCGCCTTCGCCTTCGCGCTGGTGCCCCTCTACAACGTGCTGTGCGCCGCGACCGGATTCAACGGAAAGACTTCCAACTCGGCACCAATCCGCGACGGCTTCGGCGTCGGCGGCCTGAAGACCGCGACTGCCCCGCCGGCGAATGTCGATGTCACGCGCACGATCACCGTCGAATTCACCGGCACCGTGATGCCCGGACTACCGTGGGACATGCGTCCGCTGACCTTCAAGCTCGACGTGCACCCCGGCGAACTGCAGCAGGTCGCCTACCTGGTGCGTAACACCTCGAATCGCGAGATCACCGGGCAGGCGGTACCCAGCGTCACCCCGGGCAAGGCCGCCCAGTATTTCGACAAGATCGAGTGTTTCTGCTTTTCCCAGCAGACGCTCGGTCCCGGCGAGGCGCGCGAGATGCCGCTCGCTTTTATCGTCAAATCCGGCGTCGACCGCGACATCACCCACATCACCCTGTCCTATGCCTTTTTCGGCATCGACGGACAACGACAGACATTGACCACCGACCGGGAGGCCCGATGAAAACCAGCACTGTCCACGCCGGTTCGCGCGAACACTACTTCGTTCCCCAGCCCAGCCTCTATCCGGTGATCCTCTCCGGCGGCATGTTCCTGCTGGCGCTCGGCTTCATCCAGGCCATGAACTCATTTCCGCTCGGCAAGTGGGTCATGCTCGGCGGCTTCATGGTCATCCTCTATGTCCTCTTTGGCTGGTTCGGGCGGGTAATCAGCGAGTCGCAGAGCGGCGCCTACCGCGACTGGGAAGACCGCTCCTTCCGCTACGGCATGATCTGGTTCATCGCCACCGAGGTCATGTTCTTCACCGCTTTCTTCGGCGCCCTGTTCTACGTGCGGGTCATCTCGGTACCCGATCTCGGCGGCATGCTCGGCGCCCATGGAACCAGCCTGTGGCCCGACTACAGCGGCACCTGGCCTACCAGCGGACCAAAAGGCGCGCAGTTCACGCCGATGGGCGCCTGGGGCATCCCGGCCATCAATACCGCCCTGCTCCTCAGTTCCGGCGCGACCGTGACCTGGGCGCACTGGGGCTTGTTGCGCAACAATCGCACTCACCTGATTCTCGGCCTCGCCGCCACCGTACTGCTCGGCACGCTGTTCCTCGGCTTTCAGGCCTACGAGTACCACCATGCCTACACCGAGCTGGGACTGACCATGGGCGCCGGCGCCTATGGGGCGACCTTCTTCATGCTCACCGGCTTCCACGGATTCCACGTCACGCTCGGCACCATCATGCTGCTGGTCATCCTGCTGCGCAGCATCAGCGGCCATTTCACCGCCGAACGCCACTTCGCCTTCGAGGGCGTCGCCTGGTACTGGCACTTCGTCGATGTCGTGTGGCTGATCCTGTTCGTCTTTGTTTACTGGGTATAGCCGGGAATGAAACCGAACCTGAACCCGGCCAGCAACAACAGGAATAGCGAAATGGACAACCCGATGCGCAAGGTCAGCGCGCGCACTGTCCGAACCCCAGACCCGCGGTCGCGCCAGATATAGAAGAGTCCGGAAAACAGGCTTCCGACTATGCCCAACAACAGCAAAACCACCAGCACCTTGATCATCGCGGACTCCCTCGCCGGACCGACACGGCCCCAGTATGCGCGCCCGGCATCCGGGCCGGCAAGGGCCAGCCGCCGGCAGGTCGCGATACTTGGCGCCCTGCTGCTCGCCGTGCTGCTCCCGGCATTCGTTTCACTCGGGCTGTGGCAATGGCGCAAGGCCGAGACCAAGACCACCCTGCAGGCCGAACTCGACACCCGCAGTTCGGGTTTGCCGGTGGCGATGCCGACCGTTCCCGTCGACGCCGAATCGCTGCGCTACCGGCGGGTAGTCCTCCGCGGCACTTTCGATGCCTCCCGCCAGGTCCTGATCGACAACCGGCTGCATCAGGAGCAGGCCGGCTACCACGTCATCACCCCGCTGCGCCTCGAAGGGTCGGCGATGCACGTTCTGGTCAATCGCGGCTGGCTGCCGGCCGCCGCCGATCACCGTATCCTGCCGCAGGCCGCGGCGCCGGCCGGCACCATCGAACTGACGGGCATCGCCGTCGTTCCCGGCCGGCGCTTTTTCAACCTGGCGCCGCAACCTGCCAGCGGCTGGGATCCGGTGTGGCAGAACCTCGATCTCGAACGCTTTCGCCAGGTGGTCGCCTACCCGCTGCAACCGGTAGTAATCCAGCTCGACGCCGCCTCGCCCGGCGGCTATGTGCGCGAATGGCCGCGTCCCGACGAGCGCGCCGAGCGCCACCGCAGCTATGCCCTGCAATGGTTCGGCTTTGCCGCGGCGAGCGTCGGCATCTGGGCCTATTTCCTGTTCCGTCGGCCATGACGAGCGCCACGTTGCAAACCACACCGCGTAAAGGCAACGGCCTGCCGATGCTGGCGCTGGTCGTCGGCCTGCTGGCGCTGCCCTTCGCGATTGCCGCGCTGCTCTATTTCGTCGGCTGGCAACCCGAACGTAGCGGCAACCACGGGCAGCTCCGCAATCCGCCCGCACCCCTGCCCGCCAGCGGCTTGAAGATTCCCGACGGGCGCCCGCTGGCGACGGTCGAGCTTCAGGATAAATGGCTGCTGCTGCTCGATGGCAAGGGCCAATGCACGGCGGATTGTGTCCGGCGCATCGACGAAATGCGGCGGATCCAGGTTTCGCTCAACAAGGACATGGGGCGCCTGCGCCGCGTCGTCCTGAGCGACCGGATAACCGATCCGGAATTCGCCGCCGCCCTGCAGCGCCAACCCGACCTCGTGCTGGCCAGCGCGCCACCGCATTGGCTGCCGGGTTCGGGCAAGGATGCTGAGGACAACGCGGGCTATCGCCTCCACATCATCGACCCTCAGGGCAACCTGATCATGGATTACCCCGCCGACATTCCCGCCAAGGGCGTGCGCGGCGACCTCGAGCGCCTGCTCAAATTCGCCTGGACCGGCTAGGAGAACCTTCATGCAAACAATCGCCCATCCGACCCTGCCTCTGTTCCGGCGCCTGGCCGCGTTTTCGCATTTGTGCAAGCCACGGGTCAACAGCCTGATCGTGTTTACCGCGATGATCGGCATGTTCCTGGCAACGCCGGGCTTTCCACCCTTGCTGCGCTTTCTCGTGGCGTCCACCGGCATCGCGCTGGTCGCTTTCGCCGCCGCCGCGCTCAACTGCCTGGTCGAAAGGACGATCGACGCGCGCATGGCACGGACCAGTTGGCGCGCCACGGCGCGCGGCGACATCTCGGCGATCGAAACGGTCACGCTGGCCACCGTGCTCGGCGCCGCCGGACTCTGGCTGCTCCACACCTTCATCAACGACCTGACGCTGTGGCTGACCTTGGCCACCTTCGTCGGCTACACCATCATCTATACCCTGATCCTGAAACCGGCGACGCCGATGAACATCGTCATCGGCGGCGCTTCCGGCGCCATGCCGCCGGTACTCGGCTGGGCGGCAATGACCGGCCACGTATCGGCGGAGCCGCTGGTCCTGTTCCTCATCATTTTCCTGTGGACGCCGCCCCATTTCTGGTCGCTGGCCTGCTACCGGCGCGATGACTATGCCCGCTCCGGGCTGCCGATGTTGCCCGTGACCCACGGCCTCGCCTTTACCTGCCAGCACATCCTGCTATACACGCTGATGCTTGCCGGCGCCAGCCTGATTCCGGTTTCCCTCGGCATGACGAGCTGGCTCTATCTGGTAGCCATCAGCCTGCTCGATCTGGTTTTCCTCGGCTACGCCATCGCGCTCGTCCGCAATTACAGCGACGCGCTGGCGCGCCGCACGTTCCGCTACTCGATCCTTTACCTGACCTTGCTCTTCGCCGCCCTCTTCGCCGACCGCCTGATCATGTTCTGAGACACCCGATCCGTGCCTCTCTATCGTCGTCTGCTGCTTGCCGCAACCGTCCTTGCCTTCGGCGTCATCTCGCTCGGCGCCTACGTCCGCCTTTCCGATGCCGGTCTCGGCTGCCCGGACTGGCCCGGCTGCTACGGTCACTGGCTGGGCGTTCCCGATCAGGCCCATGAACTGTCGGCGGCAAGTCAGGCCTATCCGGAGCGCCCGGTCGAAACCGCCAAGGCCTGGAAGGAAATGGTGCACCGCTATTTCGCCGGCACCCTCGGTCTGCTGATTCTGGGTATCTTCCTGTACGCTTGGCGCGCCGAGTCCCGAAGCGCCCGATCCCCGACCCTGGCTACCCTGCTGCTCGGCATCGTGGCGCTGCAGGCCGCGCTGGGAATGTGGACGGTGACCCTGCTGCTCAAGCCGCTGATCGTCACGCTGCACCTGCTCGGCGGCATGACCACGCTGGCCTTGTTGCTGACCTTGCTGCTCAGCGAAGCACGGCCCGCGTTCCCGCAAGTCTCCGGCGAATGGCTACGCCCGCTGGCCGCGCTGGCCCTGCTTCTGGTGATTTGCCAGATCGCGCTTGGCGGATGGGTCAGCAGCAACTATGCCGCGCTCGCCTGCCCGGATTTTCCGCTGTGCCAAGGCCAGTGGCGACCGTCGATGGATTTTGCCCAGGCATTCACGCTGCATCGCGAACTCGGTCAGACCGGCGACGGTCGCCTGCTCTCCACAGAAGCGCTGACCGCCATTCATTGGAGCCATCGCCTCGGGGCGCTGGCCGTGCTTGTCGGTATCGGCGCGCTGGCGCTGGCACTGCTCAGAAGCACCTGGCCAGGCGGGCATTTCTGGGGATGGACGCTGCTCGGATTGCTGGCCCTGCAACTTGGTCTGGGGATCGCCAACGTCCTGTTCGCGCTGCCGCTGGCGCTGGCCGTGGCCCATAACCTGGGCGCCGCCGCCCTGTTGAGCGCCACACTGGCGATCAATATCCGGCTGCATCAAACAAAAAGCCCTTGGCAGAACAAGCTGCAAGGGCTTTTTGATGTTGCTGGCGGAGTGGACGGGACTCGAACCCGCGACCCCCGGCGTGACAGGCCGGTATTCTAACCAACTGAACTACCACTCCTCGTTCGCGCATCCGGAACAGCCGGAATGGCGAAGAACGGGGCGGATCATAGCACAGCCGCTGCGGTTGGGGCGGCGCAACCGGGCGGCTTGCGCATACAATCTGCGCTTTGGCTCAAGATGCGCGGCATGAACGACACCGGCACGCTCAATTTCCTCTGGTCGCAGGCGCTGGTCGCCGGCTTTGTCGCGGCGGGCTGCGAACACGCCGTCCTCTCCCCCGGCTCGCGCTCGACCCCGCTGGCGCTGGCAATGCTGCGCCAGCCCGGGCTGGACTGCACGGTTGCGGTCGACGAGCGTTGTGCGGCATTTTTTGCCCTCGGCATCGCCAAAGCCGCACGGCGCCCGGTGCTGCTCCTGGCCACCTCGGGAACGGCGCCGGCCAACTGGCTGCCGGCGGTGATCGAAGCCAGCCAGGCGGCGGTTCCGCTGATCCTGCTGTCCGCCGACCGCCCGCCCGAACTGCAAGCCTGCGGCGCCAACCAGACCATCGACCAGCGCGGCCTGTTCGGCCTGCATGTGCGTGCCAGTCATCTGCTCGGCACCCCGACAGAGGGATTCGATCCCGGCTACCTGCAACGCCTCGCGGCCCAGATTTGCGAACAGGCCAGCTGGCCGCATCCGGGCCCGGTGCATATCAACCAGCCGTTCCGCGAGCCACTGGTGCCGGCGCAGGAAACGCCGCCCGCAGCAGCGCTGCCGAAGATCGGCGTTTCGGCACCGGTGCTGTTGCCCGACCCCAACGAGATTCGACGTCTTGCGAGTGCCATTGCCAGCCGGCGCGGCATCATCGTCTGCGGCGAAATGCCGCTGCAAGACGGCTTCGCCGAGGCCGTGACCGCCCTCGCCGCGCATCTCGACTGCCCGCTGCTCGCCGAGCCGCTGTCCAACCTGCGTTTCGGCCCGCATGACCGCTCGCACCTCGGCGTCCGCTACAACAGTTGGCTCAATGATCCGCAGGCCAGGCAGGAAGTGCAGCCCGAGTGGATACTGCGCTTCGGCGCCTTCCCGGTGACGCGCAACCTGCAGGGGCTGCTAACTGCCTCACCCGCCATCCATGCCCTGATCGAACCTTGGCCACGCTGGTCGGACCCGCAGCACAATGTCACCCACCTGCTGCGCGCCGACCCGCTGGCCTTCTGCGAGGCACTGTTGGCCGCGGCGCCGCAGCCGGCGACCGCTGACTGGCACGCGGCCTTTGCAACTCGGGAGGCAAGCGCTGCCAGCGAAGCCAGCGGGCATGTCGGCATCCTGATCGACGAGTTGCCGGCCGGCGCCCCGCTCTTCGTCGGCAATTCGCTGGCGATCCGACAAGTGGACAGCCATTCCGGCAGCGGCGAGCGGCCCCTGATATTTTTCGGCAACCGTGGCGCCAGCGGCATCGATGGCAACATCTCGACGGCCATGGGCATTGCCGCCGTGCATGGCCGCGTCGTCGCCCTGCTCGGCGACCTCACCTGCCAGCACGATCTCGGCGGCCTCGCCCTCGCGCAGGTGCGCGACGCAGTCATTGTCGCGGTCAACAACGGCGGCGGCGGGATTTTCGATCACCTGCC
>Ga0208980_10001609_pt1 | contig 13709 bp, 9 predicted proteins | sample WetSurMetagenome_3_FD_187993 | JGI IMG/M metagenome (GOLD analysis project Ga0208980, IMG submission 187993) | Wetland microbial communities from Twitchell Island in the Sacramento Delta, sample from surface sediment Aug2011 Site A1 Bulk (version 2) | ecosystem: Environmental > Aquatic > Marine...
AGTGAAACAACTACAGAAATAAAGAAAACAACTGCAGCTACACAGGTTATGATGCTCAATGGAGAGGAGACGGCAATAGGTGGTTTATTTTTAAATGAAGAGGCAATAGTCCGCAATGGTATTCCATTCCTAAAAGATCTTCCTTGGTGGGTATTTGGTATTAGATATTTAACTGGTTTCGATCAAACAATAGTCAGAAAAAAAGAACTCGTTATTCTCTTAAAAACCGAGCTTATTCCAACTCTTCAAGAAAGATTTGAAAATCCGCAGTGGGAAAATGTTTTAAGAAGAGAAATGGATCAGGGTAGAAACCGAGTTAAGTATTATCAATTCGAAGGCTCAAATGAAGAGACACCATAAAAATGGAATCAATTCTTATAGTAGATGATGATATTAATCTTTGCACCGTTCTTTCGGAGGAATTGAATGCAATTGGTTATGATGCCAACTATTTAACAGACGGAGAAGAAGTTGCAAAAGTTTTAGAAACCGGGAAGATAGACCTTCTTCTCCTTGACTTAAAGATGCCCGGCACGGATGGCTTTGATGTACTGCAGAAAATTAATAATAATCATAACTCCCATCCCAAAATTATAGTCTTAACAGCCTATGCAGATGTAAAAAGCGCAATTGAATCTGCAAGATTAGGTGCCACAGATTTCATCAGCAAACCCTATGACTTTGATGAGCTACTGATTACGATCAGGAAAGTCCTTCAAAACGTCAATTAGTCGGAGATCCGAAAAATGAGGATCAACCTTAGAATTCTGCTTATTAACTTTATCATAGTTGCTCTGATACTTAGTGCTTCGGTCTTCGCTTTTTATTCTGTAATGAATAATGTTTTAGTTTCACAGCAATCCCGTCAGCTGATCAGCGCTACAAACACCTTTAATTATGTTTTAAGATCAAAAATCATTGAATGTGAAGACGAGTTTTTAGCACTTTCTCCTCCAGAAATAGAAACAATTCTCAAGACCAAAAACCTAAAAGCCAATAACCTGGATTTTATTCTACTGCTCGATAATTCATCTAAGAATATTATTAATTTAGCAGTTAACAAGAATGTTTATCTGCCCGATAGAGCAATCTCTCGTGAAGATTTCTTAAACTATAATCCTTATGCCTTGGTGTTAGAAGTCAAAAGAGAAAACAATCAAAGTTATCTATTAGGAAGAGTCATTACTTCTACGCTGCTCAATGAGCTTTCACAAAAGATAAATTCGGAGATCGCTATTGTGTGGGAAGGAACACCAACAGACATCTCAAATCCTGCACAAAATCAAACTTTCTTATATTTACTTACCAAAGCCAACGAATACTTAAAGAATAAAAATAATTTTGAAATTTATAGTGATGGTACAGAATCAACGGATATAATAGCCGCGGTTTATAAACCGGCCCTTTCGGTCCACAAACAAAACAAGTTGTATTTTCTGATCTTTACTTCATTTGGAGAAACAGGAGAACTCCGAACCACTCTAAGAAATATTTTCTTAATCGTTGGACTGGTTGGCATTGTCTTGTCTCTGATTTTTACACACGTATTTACAGATAAACTCAGAAAACAAATTTCCGAATTAGGCAAAGCAACAGAACAAACTTATTCCGGCAATTTCAAACATAGAATTAATATTAAAAGCAAAGATGAAATTGGCAGGCTGGGCGATGCGTTTAACAAAATGCTTGATGAACTGGATAAAAAGGAAAAAGCAAAAAATGAGTACTCCGAATTCATTACACTGATAAATCAGAACCCAACGCTCCGAGAAATTTCAGAGGCAGCACTAATTAAAATTATTAATATCGGCGGATTCATTATTGGTGGACTCTATGGTGTAGATGAGGAAGAAATTACTCTCATTAGCTCATATGGTTTCGATTTCAGGTCAAGTAAACAGCCCGAGGAGTTTGACTTACACAAACGGGTTCTTAGAACCAGGGAAAAGCTTGAGCTATTTGCAGAGGATTACTTGCCTGTTGTTTCATCGGGCTTGATGGAAATAAAAATAAGATATCTGCTTATGCTGCCGATAATTTATAACAACAAAATTACAGCAATGCTTGAACTCGGCTCAGTAAATAAGCCAAGTGAAGAAGCAATCGAATACCTTGACAAAATTAAAGATCAGTTAGCGATTGGCATTACAAACTCCAAAGCACTCGTTCAAATGGAAAATTTTGTTGCTGAACTTAGAAAACTTAATGAAGAATATCAGAAGCAGAATCTTCAAATCAAACAGCAGAATGACACGCTGATTCAATTACATAATGAGTTAAAAGAACAAGCGGAAGAGCTTGAGAAACAAAAAGAGAAGGCCGAAGAATCGACACGAATTAAGTCGCAATTTCTAGCAAGTATGTCGCACGAACTTAGAACCCCTATGAATTCGATTCTCGGGTTAACCGAACTGATTCTTGAAAAAGCAAATCTGGAAGATAAAAACAGAGAACGCCTTGAAGTTGTTTTGAACAGTGGTAAGAGACTTATGAATTTAATAAATGATATTCTTGATCTTTCAAAAATTGAAGCCGGAAAGATGGATGTCAGATATGAGGATGTGATTCTTGATGAGTTAATAGAAGAGGTTTCGGCTTCCATTACACCTCTTGTAAATAAAAGAGGTATTGGATTTCAGGTTACCAGAAATATAGATACCCGAATGTTGATAAACACAGATCGTGCTAAGGTTACGCAGGTATTGATAAACCTTTTGGGGAACGCAGTTAAGTTTACTGATGAAGGCAATGTTACGCTTAGAATTTCATCTGATGATGATTTGCTTAACTTTGAAGTAATTGATACAGGGATTGGTATTTCAGAGGAAGACAAGCAGTTGATTTTTGAAGAGTTCAGACAAGCCGATGGTTCAACAACCAGAAAATATAGCGGAACAGGTCTTGGATTGGCGATCTCAAAAAAAATATCGGACTTACTTGGCGGTAGTATCTCTGTAAGCAGCCAACTAAATATAGGATCTACTTTTACATTTTCAATTCCTCTAAGATTTGTTGATACTAAATTACCCGAACTTCAAATTAAAATAGATGTTCACACACTTATAAAGAACAGAAAGAATCCTATTCTTGTCATTGATGACGATGAAGAAGTCAGATATACAATCGGGCAGTATTTGCTTTCTAAGGGATATGAAGTCATCTTTGCTGAAGATGGTGATAGGGGTTTGCAGATGGCTATTGAAAATCAGCCGTTTGCAATTACACTTGATGTGATGCTGCCTGGTAAAGATGGCTGGAGTGTTCTAAAAGAATTGAAGGCAGAACTGCGGACCAAAGATATTCCAGTAATAATGGTATCAATAATTGGTGATAAAAACATCGGCTACGAACTTGGTGCGTTCGAATACTTTATAAAGCCCATATCATCAGAGAAATTGCTTTCAGCATTTTCCAAGCTTGAAAATCTAGCTACAAAACCGATACAAAAAATTGTTGTTGTTGATGATGATGAACTTGAGTTTGAAAAATTTAAAGAAGAGTTTTCTTCTAAAGATATTAGAATAGAATATATTAGAGACAGCGAGTATGCGTTTAGTAAAATAGCCGAAGTACAACCCGACTTAATCATAATAGATCTTATGATGCCAAAGATTGATGGTAATACTCTCGCCTATAAACTTAAATCCAATATTAAGACCAGGCATATACCGATCATCATAAGTACAGCAAAGGATCTGACAGATGATGAAAAAACATCTTTGAATGATATAGTTGAAATCATTGCGGTAAAATCTAAAGAACATCCGGATAATGTTATAAAAGTTGTCCGAAATCGTATCGAGATGCAGCAAGCTGATCTAGATGATTCACTCCAGAATATAGCTAATAAGCCATCTGTGTTTAACGGTATGATTAAAAATGGTAATAATTTTACTGATAAACATTTTATTGCCGAAGTTTTAATTGTTGATGATGATCCTGACACTCTCTACACTTTGGATGAAATAGTTCAAGCATGCAATTGTAGTACAGTTCTTGTAAAAAGCGGAAAAGAATGTCTCGCTCAACTTGAGCAAAAAATTCCCGACCTGATTCTTCTGGATATAATGATGCCTGAAATGGATGGATTCCAGACAATAAAGCAGATCAAGTTAAATAAAAAATGGTCCGATATACCAGTATTCGCTGTAACAGCAAAGGCGATGAAAGATGATAAAGATATAGTTTTAAAGCAGGGATTCTCCGATTACATTCCCAAACCAGTCAATGCAACTATTGTATCTTTCAAAATACAGAAGCTGATCTCCCAGTTAAAAACAAGTTGAAATGAAAAAGATTCTTGTTATTGATGACCTGCCTGAAAATGTATTCATTTTACAAGACCGTCTTGAGAATGAAGGTTATGAAGTAATTGTTGCATATGACGGCAACAGTGGAATTGAGAAAGCCCACACGCACTTACCTGATCTTATCCTTCTTGATGTAATGATGCCCGACATAACTGGTTTTGAAGTTTGTAAAATTCTTGTCAATGATGAGAAGACAAAACATATTCCGATAATTCTCGTAACGGCAAAAGCTGGCTCTGAAGATACAAAGGAAGGACTGGAAGCCGGTGCATTCGATTATATTAAAAAGCCCTTTAACAGAGTGGAATTATTTGCACGGGTTAAATCAGCGCTTAAACTTTCTGAGGCGAATAAACTTCTTTTAGATGTTGAGAAGAGAGCAACCTATATTGCTACTGTTGTAACTGCCAATCATAAAATAAAACAACCGTTAACACTGCTTAGTCTTTCTTCCGCAGCAATAAAAAGAGAACTTAAAAAAGAAGAGATTTCGAGAGAGGCGATATTAAACCGAATTAGCTATGTGGATATAGCAATAAAGGAAATTAATGAAGTACTTAACAAATTGAACTCAATCAAAGAACCCACATTATCTGAGTATACAAATAACATTAAAATGATAAACGTAGATGAGGAAGAACCTAAATGAGTTTCTGTATGGTAGACAACATCGTTTCAAACTCGTACGGCTTCTGAATCTGGCTGTTGATATTGTATTTCAAAAGTTCAGAATCATCTTCAACCCACATGCTTCCTGAAGATAATATTATAGGCAGGTCCAGATTTAATTTTCTTATTTCAGCAATAGTTTCAAGCCCAGACATTCCCGGCATATTATAATCAATTATTGCAAGATCAACCTTAATTTCCTCCGTGAGAATCCTTAGAACCTCTTTACCGGAAGCTACCTTAATTACTGAATAGTCATTTGTTTCTAAAAGTTCTGCAAGAAGTTCGCTAAGCATTGGCTCATCATCTGCGAGCAGAATAATTTTTTCACTCGACTCTGAAGGTACTTCTTTCGGAGGCTCAAAAGCCGGGATATAAACATCAAAAGTAGTCCCGGCTCCAGGTTTGCTTGAAACATCAATAAATCCATTGTGAGCTTTTATAATTCCATAACTTACATACAAACCTAGTCCTGATCCAGTATCCTTGGACTTTGTGGAGAAATAAGGATCAAATATTTTCGTCAGATTTTTTTCTTCTATGCCAACACCATTGTCTTGGACAGAAAACCTAACGTAGTTACCAATATTTAACATCGGGAAATAAGCAAGGTTTTCCTTGTTGATAGTTGTGTTTCTGGCTGAGATTTTAATTTTACCTTTACCCTCGGTTGCTTCCTTTGCATTTACACACAAATTGAGCAACACCTGATAGATTTCAGTGCTGTTGCCTAGCAGATCGTAAAGTTTCTCATCGACTTCTTCGGTAAGCGTAATAGCTCTTGGAAAGGTTTGAGTTATAATTTTTATAATTTCGCCTAACAACTGGTGTGGCTTTACAAGTTCCTTCCTTTTGGATGTTGGTTTGCCAAAAGAAAGTAGTCCTTTTGTCAGATCTCTTGCTCTAACTGAACAGTTCTCAATGTTATCGATCAGCTTCTGAACAGATTCATTTTGATCTACTCTTTTTCTTAACAGATTAACACTTCCAAAAATACTGGATAGCAGATTGCCAAAATCGTGTGCCATTCCGCTTGAAAGCTTTCCAATGGTTTCAAGTTTTTGAGCTTGCAGAAGTCTGCTTTCAAGAGCAGCATTCAATTCTCGGGTATTTATATTACTTATTACAAATGATAAAAGGGTAGCAAATTGTTCAACAAGTGTAACTTCATCCCAGCTAAAGCTATTCTTACGCTTCCCTACAATTAATGTTGCTATTAGCTGATCATCAAAAAAACAGGGGGATATTACCAAAGTTTTACAATTTAGTGTTGTTGTAATATTATAACCGAGGTTGTTAATTTCATTAAGTGCCAGAAGTGAATGTTTATTTAATGAAAGCCACTTTTTAATGAATTTAAAATCGGTGAATACCGTCTTTTCTACTTCTGTCTTGTTTGCAATTAAATTTTTTGGATCAAAGTATTTGAATTCTGCTCCAGTACCATCATTTAAAAACACGATCAATCCAAAATCACCACTTGCTAACGAAACTGATTTTATCAGTATTTCGTTTGCAAGAGTCTCAATTGAATTTTCCTTTACCATGTGTGTCAGAATTTCTTGAAGTTCATTTCTGAAGTCAACTACCGGTATTGGTAAAAATTCATTTCTTTTTTCCTCAGTGGCGGTCTCACCATGGGCAAGCAATTCAAGTTTGTAACTATCAGGCGATTTTTGTTTTGAATTTATTAAAATAGGGGTGATGCGAATATCCTGATTGACTTTAGGAAGAAATATTACTTCTGGTTTTTTATAAAAGGAGTCGATATTTCTTTCAATCCCCATAGCTATGAATAGTTTCGACAAGGACATCCCTTTTAACCGGGCAATGTCCGGAAAATATTTCTTAAAGCTTTTATTAAACCAGAATATCTTAAATTTATTATCAGCTATTGCAAGCGGGAAGGTATCCCCTAAAATTAATTCCGGAGAATATTTGGCAAATATGCTCGAGGGCATTTAATGTTAGACAGGCCTTAATTCATATTTTTTAATTTTGGTATAAAGAGTCTTTGGACTTATACCTAATTGGTTTGCGGTTTGCGTTCTATCCCATCTGTTTTTATCAAGCACTTTCTTAATGTGCCATCTTTCCAAGTCTTCCATACTTAGAATTTCCTCAACTTGTTCAAATTCTGAAAACTTTTTTGTTTGCATTTGAAATGATTGGGGAAGGTTGAGATCCTCTGGATTGATAATATCGCCTTCTGCGAAAATCAGTGCTCTCTCAATTATGTGATCAAGTTCTCTTATATTTCCATTAAATGAATAAGCAAGCAAAATCTCTTCCGCCTGTGCAGATAAATGTTTGGGAGATCTTATGGGTGTTTTTTCTTTTATGAAATGATTTGCAAGCAGTAGAATATCTTCCTTTCTATCTCTCAGTGGAGGAATGGTAAGTGTGATAACATTCAATCTGAACAACAAATCCTTTCTGAAATTTTTATTATCTGCTTCTTCAAGAAGATTACGATTGGTGGCACCGATTACTCGTACGTTAGATGTTAATGTCGTTATGCCACCTATTCTTCTATACTCACCATTCTCTAGAAATCTTAGAAGTTTCGGTTGGAGGGCAAGACTCAATTCACCAATTTCATCCAGAAAAAGAGAGCCTCCGTGAGCTATTTCAACTAAGCCTTGTTTTGTATTCTTCGCATCAGTGAAAGCACCTCTTTCATGTCCAAAGAGTTCGCTTTCAATAAGCTGATCTGGCAAAGAAGCACAGTTGATAACGACAAACGGTTTGTCTTTTCTTGCGGAATGCTTATGAATGTATTCGGCTAAAAGTTCTTTCCCTGTCCCTGTTTCGCCCTCAATCAGAATATTTGAATCGGATATAGCTGCTTTGTTTGCAAGATTAAGAACTCTTTTTAATTGAGTACTGTTTCCTATAATATTTTCAGAACCCTTCTTGCTAATCTCTTTTGTTAGAATCTCAGTTTTAACAAGAAGTTCTTTATGTTCGAGCGCTCGGCCTAAGGTTAATAGCAGGTCTTCAAATTCGTATGGTTTAGTAATAAAATCATAAGCTCCTGCCTTAATGCAATCAATTGCTTTTCTCATCTCTCCTTGTGCGGAGAGTATTATAATTTGCAGCGAAGCATTGTAATCTTTTACAAATTTCAGAACTTCCTCTCCGGATACTTCTCGCATATTCAAGTCAAGGAGAAGAACATCATAGTTTGTTCTTTTTATCGCTTCAATTGCAAACTTTCCGTCGTAAACTATATCGACATCAAGACCTTCTTCGAGTAATTGTTCCTTCAGTAAGTAACATAAAGTTTCATCATCATCGCACACAAGAATTTTGGAATTTTTAAGGGAAGCCATATATACCGCCAATCGATTTTATGTATTAAAATCTTTATTTTGTATTAGAATTATCAACTTGTTATATTTACATTCCTTTTTGTAGAGGGCGCGTAGCTCAGGGGTAGAGCATCTGCCTTTTAAGCAGAGGGTCGGTGGTTCGAAACCACCCGCGCTCACTCTATCTTCTTTTTCTACAAATATTTACAAAGACCACCCAATCTAAAACTTTAGTTTGAACACCTTCAATATTAATATTAAAATGTAAAAATTACAAACTTCCCATTTGATTATTGGCGTTTAAAACCTTCTTTTGAACATAAAAATTTTGGCTTTTTATACTGGCATTATATTAGCAAATTGTAAATATCACATTTAATTCAATAATTGAAAGATTAATTGGGCGCAATAGTTTTCTGGACAATAATCAGAACAGCAATAACAATTCCCGTTTTGTGGATATTAAGATTGCATATGGACGTTCAACTCTGGTGGATGGTTAGCCTAGCTGCAATATATGTGCTTATTATTCATCCGGCAATGGCAAGCTACAGATGGTTTGAACAGCACAACAAAAAAGTGATTGAATCGACGCTCTGCTCAAGCTGCAAAAATTTTGACCGGTCTGCCGTCCTTTGTATTAAATACGACAAACACCCTACTGAAAATTATATCCCATGCGATGGAGTCGAATGGGAACCGAAATGATTTTTGTGGAAATCATTGATTGGTACAACTCTACTATTCCCTAATTATCTCAATACTTCCTTTTATCGGAATTTTGATCGAGTAACTTTTTTTGCTCTTGTTTGCAAGAGTGTTATCGCGAAGCCATGGATTGTACATCTTCAAAATAAAATAATTCACACCCAAACTATTTGCATAGTCGGCCATGTCGGTAACTGAACTATCAAGAGTCACCTCATCATAAGCAAGCGGTTTGTATTTTTTTTCTTCTGTAATATCAAATCCGTACTTCTCGGGGCTTTGAAAAATGTATTTCAGAGATACTATTCTAGCAACGAACCTTGAAGTCTCTGAGTTCAGCACGAGGTTGAAATAGTTTTTTGCTTTCTGCCTTGCTTGCTGTTCTATAATGCCATCCTGTCCCATATTATATGAAGCTGCTGCAGTAATCCAGCTTCCGAACATATTATAAGAGTCATTCAGATATTTGCACGCAGCTTCGGTTGATTTTTCTACATCGTATCTTTCATCCACCTGTGAATTTATTTCAAGTCCATACTTTTCACCAGCTGGCTTCATAAATTGCCAAAAGCCTGTAGCGCCAGCAGGTGAAATAACATTTTCCAGATTACTTTCCGCAACAGACAAGTACTTAAAATCATCAGGCAGGTTATTCTTTTTTAAAATCGGTTCGATGATTGGGAACCATCTGTTAGCTCTTTTAATCGAAAGAATAGTGGCTGAGTGCCAGTATGTGTTTGACAGAAATTCTCTTTCCATTCTCTCATAGACTTCAAAGTTTTCGGTTGGGATTTTTTCACCTGCAAATTCAAGATAAGCAGGAATCTCCGGGGAAATTATTTTATATCCTTGTGGAAAATCTTCATTTGGATTACTGTTAGCATTGGTTGTATTGTCAGCAAAAAATAATGTTATGGAGAAAAAGACTAAACCTAGTGTAATAATTATACCGAGGAAAAAGTAATATAAGTATGATTTGTTATGCTGCATAAAGAGTTCCGTTTTGTTTTATTATTTTTACTGTAGTTTTCGGTTGCGAGTATATAGATTTTTAATCTAAAAGGAAAAACAATTTGAAATCTTTATTATGAACGAAGACCTGCATCAGGAAATTAAATCAAATAAACAGTATAATCCACAAATGCACTCTGCCGAACACATTCTTAATCAGACAATGGTTAGAATGTTCAACTGTGGAAGATCGTTTAGCAATCATATCGAAAAGAAAAAATCTAAATGCGATTATCATTTTAATCGAAATCTAACAGAAGAAGAAATTAAACTGATCAACATTAAAGTTAATGAAGTAATTCAACAGGATTTGATCGTTAGGGAGGAGTTTTATACTAAAGAGGAAGCGCGGGAAAAGTTTAATCTCTCGAAACTACCAGATGACGCAGGAGAAAAAGTCAGAGTAATAAATATTGGTGAATACGATGCGTGTCCCTGTAGTGGTTTACACGTAACTCATACAAACGAAATAGGGAACTTTAAAATCATTTCTACAGATTTTAAGGAGAATGTGTTGCGAATTAGATTTAAATTACAAATTGAATAATAGTAAACTGAATAAATTCTTTATTTAAATAATAAATACTCTCATATAGCAGAAAGGAAATAACCATGCAGCGAATCTCTAAATCCACTTTTCTACTTTTAGTCCTTTTCCTAAGTTTTAACTCAACAATTCTTTCTCAAGGAAACCCAATTCAACTTTCGCTTTTCAATCCTATTCAAATAGTTCCTGAAGGTGAATCTGTTAATGGTATAAGGTTAAATCTTATATATACAAAGAATGCTAATGTGACAGGTTTTGATATGGGTTTGGTGAATCAAACTACTGGTTCGCAGCTTGGTGTTCAGTGGGGTGGTGTGAATTTAACGGATGGAGGATTTACAGGTTGGCAAGCTGGTTTTGTAAATATATCAAAAGGTAGTTCCGTTGGTTTGCAATCATCATGGGTAAATTATCACGACGGACATTTCAATGGTCTTCAATTATCTATCGTGAATTATGCTGCGACCCTGAAAGGGCTGCAACTTGGCTTGATAAATATTATTGGAAGCGGTGGATTCCTTCCTGTGTTCCCGATTTTTAATTTTGATTTTGATTAGCATAAATTTTTATGAATCATCATGAAAAACTTCTCTGACATTCTTCTGACTTCTGTTTTTGCTATCTATTTTGTGCTAACTGGATGCGAAAGAAATGTTGATTCGGTTGAAACGTCTTCGCCAGACGCAAAAATCAAGATAATTTTTTTCCTGTCCGATGTTGGAAGGGCAGGATATTTAATTAATTATTCAGAAAGAAGAGTAATTGATTCTTCATTCATCGGATTTGATTTTCAGGGTGATGATTCTTTCAAGGAAAATTTTGAAATAATTAATTCGTATTCTTCCTCTTCCGATGAAACCTGGAAAACGGTCTGGGGTGAGCAACGATTCATACGGGATAATTATAATGAACTTAAAGTTGAGCTAAAGGAAAAAAGTGAAGAGGGAAGAACATTCTATGTTGCTTTCAGAATTTTTAACGATGGTGTTGCTTTCAGATTTGAATTTCCCGAACAGAATTATTTGAAGGCACTGACAATTCTTGATGAAAACACTCAGTTTAAAATAACCGGAGATCACACTTGCTGGTGGATTCCCGGTGATTGGGATATTTATGAGCATTTGTTTAATACTACTCGCTTCACAGAAATAAACGCAATCTCTAAAAGATCACATAAAGCACTTGCACAAACTTACATTCCTGAAAATGCAGTCAGCACTCCCGTTACAATGAAAACTGACGATGGAATTTATCTCAGCATTCTTGAAGCTAATCTTCTGAATTATTCTGAAATGACTTTGAAGGTTGATAAAGATAATCTTCTTTTTCAAAGCGAGCTTGTCGGAAATGACTCGGGAATAAAAGTTAAAACAGAAACGCCGTTTGTTACTCCCTGGAGATTGGTTTTAATAGGAGATAAAGCAGGTGATCTTGTCAGTTCAAGAACAATCCTGAATCTCAATGAGCCAAATATTATTGATGATGTTTCCTGGATTAAACCGACAAAGTATATTGGTATCTGGTGGGAAATGCATATTGGAAAAAGCACGTGGGATATGAAGAGTGGAAGACACGGTGCTACAACAGAAAACGCAAAACGATATATTGATTTTGCTTCAAAGAACGGAATAGGTGCAGTTTTGATTGAAGGTTGGAATACTGGTTGGGAAAACTGGTTTGGTGATCACGACCGTGAAGGAATTTTTGATTTTGTTACTCCTTATCCTGATTATGATTTAAATGAAGTTGTCCGTTATGCAAAAGAAAGAAATGTTCAGATTATAATGCATCATGAAACTTCCGCAGCAATTATGACATATGAAAAACAAATGGATACTGCATTTGCTTTGTGCAGAAGTCTTGGCATTCATGCTGTTAAGACAGGTTATGTCGGACAAATTCTTCCTGATGGAGAATATCATTTCGGTCAATGGATGATAAATCATTTCACAAAGGTAATGAAGAAAGCTGCTGAATACCAGATTATGATAAATATTCATGAAGGAATAAAACAAACTGGTCTGAGAAGAACATACCCAAATATGATGAGTGCTGAAGGATTGCGTGGTCAGGAATTTAATGCCTGGTCACCCGATGGAGGAAACCCTCCAGAACATTTAACTATTGTTCCGTTTACAAGAATGCTTGCCGGTCCGATTGATTACACACCGGGAATTTTCGACATAAAATTTGATAAGTATAAAAAAGAAAACCAGGTTAACACAACACTTGCACATCAGCTTGCACTTTATGTTGTGATTTACAGTCCGTTCCAGATGGCAGCAGATCTTCCTGAAAATTATGATGGACATCCGGCATTTCAATTCATTAGAGATGTTGGCGTTGATTGGGACACATCAATAGTTTTAAATGGAGAGATTGGTGAATTTATTACGATTGCAAGAAAAGAACGAAACACAAACAAATGGTTCCTCGGAAGCATTACGGATGAAAATGCGAGAGTTGTTGAAGTTCCTCTAGATTTTTTAGATAAAGAAAAAGAATATACAGCAACTCTTTATGAGGACGCTGAAGATTCTCATTGGGATAAAAATCCTACTGCTTATAAAATAGAAAATAAAACTGTTAACGGTTCTAATACATTAAAATTAAAACTTGCACCCGGCGGAGGAACAGCAATAAGCTTTATTCCAATTGAGTAACAATCAAAGTTTACCGAAGTGATATTCTTTTTAACTTCGAATGTTGCTATGAATAAAAATAGGAGACAAATATGCTTGAATATTTAGACTGGATACTCATTGCAGTTTACTTCATAATTGTTTTTTTCGTTGCTTTCTGGTCATCCTTTTCTAAAAAAACAAAAAGCAAAGATTCATCCGATTATTTTCTTGCGGGAAGAAATGTTGGCTGGTTTATTATAGGAGCTTCACTTTTTGCTTCCAATATCGGTAGTGAACATCTCGTCGGTTTAGCTGGAACAGGTGCAGCGAGTGGAGTAGCTGTTGGGCAATTCGAAATTCTCGCTTCAATAATTCTTTTATTACTTGGCTGGCTTTTCGTCCCATTCTATTTAAAGAGTGGTGTGTTTACTATGCCTGAATTTCTGGAAAGACGATACTCATCAGGAGCTCGATGGTATCTTGCAATTATTTCAATTGTTGGATATGTCCTCACAAAAATTTCTGT
>Ga0208980_10001610_pt1 | contig 13707 bp, 13 predicted proteins | sample WetSurMetagenome_3_FD_187993 | JGI IMG/M metagenome (GOLD analysis project Ga0208980, IMG submission 187993) | Wetland microbial communities from Twitchell Island in the Sacramento Delta, sample from surface sediment Aug2011 Site A1 Bulk (version 2) | ecosystem: Environmental > Aquatic > Marine...
GCGATCTTTGCGGAGCATTGCTGTAAGGGAGACATTCTCCATCACCGTCAGGTCGGGAACAAGTGCGTAATCCTGGAAGACATACCCGAGCTTGTAGAGTCGGAACATGGTTTTCTCGTAATCGGTGAGTTTTAATATATCCAGCCCGTCAATCACAATTTTACCTGAAGTGGGGAGATCCAGGAGTCCCAGCATATGCAGAAGGGTGGTTTTACCACTTCCGCTCGGTCCCATGATACCAAGAAACTCGCCTTTTTCAATAGTGAGTGTGACTCCGTCAAGGGCTTTCACTTCGACATTTCCCATATGATAGGTTTTCCGCAATTCTGAAATCTCGATCATATCAGGACCTCATGGCAGTCTGGATATCCTCACGGGAGACCTGGTAGGCAGGGACATACCCGGCCACGACCGCTGCACAGAAAAGGATCACGGAATTGAACAAAAGATCCCAAGGCGTGATATACAGGGTGGCAGACCATTCCGGCGTAACAATGGGATGAACTGACATGTATGCTGCGAGCAGGAGCGTGATGATAATTCCGAGAATAATACCAAGGATCCCGAGAATGATAACCTGGAACCCGTAGTTATGCATAATGACCTCCTTATCCACGCCTATAGCCTTGAGAATTCCAATCTGCTTGCGGCTGTTGAGGGTCTTGATTGTGATGACGATGAACAATACGACCGTGGTAATGATGACGCTGACAACCAAGGACACCGCATTGATGATGGCAAAACTCTGGAGCACCTTTCCTATGCTCTTACTCAGCAGGTCCGTCATAGTCTGGACCTTCCCGCTCCCGCCTACGCCATACGCGAGGAGTTCGTTCTTGATGAACTGCTCGGTATACCCGGGTTTCGCTCTCACCGTGATATAATTCGCCTTGTCCAGCGGCGTTCCTTCTACCTGTTCCATATCTGTCCAGGTCACAAATGCTCCGTTGTCAACCTGACTCCAGCCAGTGTAATAAATCCCTTTCACCCGATACTCTTTTGTGAACCCGTTGCCATACTCAACCGTGATCGAGTCCCCGACCCGGACCCCACCCAAAGAATCCTGGAATTCATCTTCCTGACGGATGGACGCGTCACCCGCTACTGGTTTCCCGATTATGATCTCGCCGGTATCCCCTTCCCCGAGATAACTACCGGCGACCATTTTCGTGTAGATGGGGTGAACTTCCTTCTCATCCGTCGGAGTAATGGCACGCACGGATACCCCGAGAACCCGCTGCCGGTACTTGAACGTCGCCCCTTTCGAGTACTGCGGGGATGCCCGTTGGACCCCAGGCATGCCATTGATCAGGTCGAGCGTGGCATCCAGATCGGTAATGTACTGCTCACCGGATTTGGGGCTGACGAGGACATTTGAGACCTCATAATCCACCAGCTGTTTTGTAATACTCTGCCCAATCCCGCTGAACATGGAGGGGAGGAAGAGCATATTGGTAAAGCACAATCCGATAATCAGGATTGTCAGGATCGCGCTTGAGCGGCTTCCCCGCTGAAGTGAGCGCAGCGCCAGCAGGAACGCGACCTTTAATTCTTTTTGTCCCATGGGAGTTTTCCGTTCCCGTTCCTCTTTGGTAAGTACCAGTACCGGTATGCCACGAATCCCAGGATACCAAGGATGATGAGACCGAGAATAATTGTACCTGACTGATCTGCTGCAGGCACCCTCAGGTTCATCTGCCGTAACTGGGTATGAACTCCCATATCATCAGTATACGAGATGGTAAGGTTATAGGGATAGTTGCCGGTTTTAATTCCTTCAAGGAGAAACACAGCTGGAGCATCATTACCTGGCTTGATCTTTCCAATGAAGGCTTCTTTTGTCCCTTGGGCTGGAAGGTCAATCAGTGCAGACACCTGTTTTGCCTCCCCCGTTCCGGTATTCTCGATCCGGATAGTGAGATCAAACGGGGTATTTTCTGAAAGCCGCGGCGGGTTGGTATCCACAGAAACAAACCCTAATTCTGCCTTGCCTTTCATTACCAGATCGATCCCGGTCAGCTGGGTACGTTGAGACCCATCTATGGCGTTATATCGTATGGTTACCGGTATCCTGACCAGACCTGCGGTGGTTTTTTTATCTGACAGTAATGCCAGGTCGACAGTCTTCAGCCCTCCTGCAGGGATTGCCCCAATATGATATTCATCAGAATTTTTCGGAGCTACCGTTGCACTAACGTTCTCGATCCTGATAATTACATCGTCGGCAAGGGTCTGTCCGGCGTTACTTAGGGTAAGTGTTACCGGGATCTCATCGCCGGGATTTACATTACCACTCAGCGAGCTTGCCATGATAAGTATTGCCTGCCTCTCTATTCCCACTGCCGTGTTAACATTTACCGGGACCGGGTATCGGGTACTCCTTCCGCCGGTTGTGTCAATCCATACTTCAGGAAAATACATCCCGCTTTTTGAAGGTGCCTGTATAGAAAACGTCAACGGTATGGATTGGCCGGGCCCTATCTCACCCACATGCTGAAAATCCCTGCTCTGGACAATGATGCCATTGCCCTCAAGCTTGACATTTTCAATATTGACATTGATATCTGTGACTTTCGTAGTCGCCGCATCTGAGGGATAGACTCCGGTATTCTCCTTGAGGGTTGCACTCGTTGCCGTATTTTTCACGATAATGGTGATAGTCCCAAGACTGTCCGGCATCAGAACCGAGGGAGATACCTTATATTCAGTAACCGTGACGGTTGGTGCATCGGCTGCTGTTACAGGCAGGATACAGGAGGCCAGCAAAAGAACAATAATGAATGTGCTTAAACGAAGGGATTTTTGGACCCATGCCGTATGCTTCGGCATTTTCCTGGTTTTTGAAACTGATGACAATAGTATCGTCATGCATGAAACTCCGAACCGGCTTACTGCCGGAATTAGTACTACAAGGTGCATTACCCAAAGTTATTAAACTTACCATGGGTAACTTAATACTACCAAGAGTACTCCGTTTTAAAACGGAATTTCTACCCAACGCGCAAACCGGATTTCACCTTCATGCCACGCATTATTCACGAATACAGGGAGGAAGTCAGAAAAAAGATTGTCGAGGCAGCGTACAGTCTTTTTCTCCACAAAGGGTATCACGGTACAACCATGAGTGCGATCGCCGAAGTACTCGGTGTCACCAAAACAGCACTGTATCAGTATTTTCCCGGAAAGGAGGACCTGTACGCTGCCGTTGCCGAACATGGCCGCGAAGAACTGGCGGCAATCCTGGAGCGATCATTCAATAAGAGGGATTTGAGGAGCGGCAGTGAGGTACTTTTCGATACCCTTGCACGGTATACACCCCAGTTCAATGGCATCTATTCAGAGATGATGATGCTCGCTATGCATAACGAACGGATCCGGAACCTGCTCCATGAGGACAGGATTGAGGATATCCGTGTCGTTGAGCGATTTATTACCCGGCAGCAGGAAACCGGACTGGTATCCGGCCAGCTCAACCCCCGTGTACTCGCAATAGCCTGCGATGCACTCATGAACGGCCTCCTTATCGATATTATGGCAGGGATGGATAAAGAAGAGGCAAAAAAGATCTGGATCGCTGCTGTTACACGCCTGACTGAATAATATTTCCCTGATTTTTTTTGGAGGTTGACCGGTTCCCCGAAAAAGGCAGGCGTGTATTTTTTTTACACTAATAACGGTTAAATCATTTTCAATCCAGAGTTCACACAGGTTTTACAACGCAAATCGTGATATTAAGCCATTCTGCCGGAATTGTTACCTCTCGATCCATCAGATATGATAATTTCCGCTGCCCCCAACTGGGCACCCCGCGGCGGATCGTTGACGAAAAATTCAAGAAAAACTCCCTGCCCACCATGCACCGGAGGAGCCCAGAGGCTGAAGTCCTTCCTAGAGAGAACAATTTCTGTGGTTTGAGGTGAAAGAATCGATTTATGTCTGGTTGGAGTGAAAAAGATTATTTATGCGTGAAATATGCCTTCACGCCGTCATCACCAGCCGCATCAATCTTCGCAAATCCGATACGCTCGAACTGAACAACCTTTCCCAGTTCTTTTTTTACCAGCGGTTCGCAGGCACCAGCGATCTCCCCTTCTTGCGTGAGAAGGGTGCAGGGCACCAGGCCCTGAGCCGGCAGCCACTGGATGATATGAGCTTTTGCCGCCCGGGCTTCAGCCAGTGAATCCCCGGCATAGGAGAACGAGGGTATAGTCCCATCCCATGAAATCGTAACATTGAAGAGATCCTTTAGCCGCACCATCTTCGTGTCAGGTGTTATGTCGCCCCCGGGCAGTGCCACAACTCCTTCAAACGCGAGAGTCCGGGTACCCCGTGCAATATCACTCGGGTGCAGCATAGCATGAGCGGTATGATTCGGTGCTCCCGCAATGGTCACCGTGATGGGATCGGGTACAAAGAAATACCGGTTCGCTACGGGATCGACGATCTTCTTGTTTTCTGCATAGAGGTTGTCCCACGAGAATGAGATGTCGGTGTCACCTATCCCTATTGCCAGCACGGCATTCCTTACCGCATCAGGACTGATTCCCCGCCGTGCAAGAGCCCGGAGCGTACCAAGCCGGATATCATCCCATCCGGTGAAGGTTCCTTCGTTGATACCAAGGCGCATCTGTGAAGTAGAAAGAATAACACCTTCGATTCCCATCCTGCCATAGTGCCGGTAGACTGGCACCTTCCAGCCAAAATGGTCATAAATATAACGCTGCCGCCGGGTATTTGCGATGTGGTCCTTACCCCGGATCACATGGGTAACCCCCAGAAGGTGGTCATCAGCAACGACAGAGAAGTTCATAAGGGGGTAGACATGGGCAGTGACCTTGGGATGTGGTGGTGAATCAAGAATCCGGAAAGCCGGGAAATCCCGCATGGCCGGATCAGGATTGTCGAGGTCGGTTTTTATCCGGACCGTAACCTCTCCTTCCTTGAACGTGTGGTCGAGCATCTTCTCCCAGAGCTCGAGGTTCTTTTCCACCGGCTGTTCCCTGCACGGGCATGCTGTCTTTGCCTGCTTGAGTTCCTTAAAGTGCTCATTGTTGCAGGTGCAGACATATGCCCCACCCCGCCCGATTAATTGTTTACAAAGATCGTAGTAGATCGACAGACGATCGCTCTGCGTGACGGTCTCGGTGATGCCAAGCCCGAGCCATGCAATATCTTCGATGACCATTGCATACGCATCTGGATCGACACGTTTCGGGTCGGTGTCCTCAATACGCAGGATATACCTTCCCCCATACTGTTTCACGTATGCATCGTTGAGCACCGCTGCACGGGCATGACCAATATGAAGAGGACCTGAGGGATTTGGCGCAAACCGCATTACCACTCCTTGTTCTGCACGTTCCAGATCGGGGAGCACCTTCCGGTGCTCATGTTTTACAAAGAGGGCATCGTACATATCCGGAGCAAGGTCCTGTAGTTTTCGTACCCGATCTGCCGGGGAGAGGGCAGCAACATCAGCGATTGCTTCTTTTGCCAGAGCTGCAACTTCCTTTGCCCGCGGGCGAAATTCCGGGTGGGCACCCATCACCATACCGACTACAGCACCGGCCTGCGGTACACCACCGTGCTTCACCGCATTCTGAAGTGCACAGAGGAAAAGGAGTTCTTTTGGGTCATCCCCAGCCATCCTAATAGCTCCGGGTAACAAAAAATTCGCCAATTTCCATCAGGAGCTCCCTCTCCTTTGAGGGAGGAAGCAGGGAAAGATGTTTGTTGCTGGCCGAAACAAGATCTGCTGCCACTTTTTTCACGTCGGCAATGACGCCTTTGTCATTCAGCTCTTTGATCACCGCATCTATCTCTGCGTCAGTGAGCTCACGTTTGTAGGGTAACAAGTCAATCCCTTTCTCCCGGGCCTTGATCATAATCAGCGTCTGTTTTCCTTCCCGCAGATCCGAAGCCCGGTCCTTGCCGCTCTTTTCCGCCGGTGTTAAAAGATCAATCAGATCGTCCTGTATCTGGAACGCTATCCCGGTATTCAGACCGAAAAGGTAGAGAGCTTTTGCCTGGTGTGCAGTGCTTCCTGCAAGAATGGCACCAATTCCCGCAGCTGCAGCATAGAGAACCCCGGTTTTTTTCTTCACCATTTCGAGATATTCATACTCGTCTACATCATTCCGGTGCGCAAAGGACATATCCATGTGCTGTCCTTCGCAGATATCGGCGCAGGCACGGGCAAGCATCGACACTGCACGAACTTTTGCGTTATCCTGCGCTTTTGCCAGGCAGATGAACTCAAACGCCCGGGCATACAGGACATCACCGGCAAGGATGCCGGTTGGCATATCCCATTTCGTGTGGACGGTCTGGACTCCACGCCGGAGATTATCTGCATCCATGATGTCATCATGGATAAGCGTAAAGGTGTGCGTGAGCTCCAGCGCGAGCGCCGCCTGGATAATATCCTGGGAACTTCCCCGTTTTACCGCATCGGCAGCGAGCATGACAACTGCCGGGCGAAGGCGTTTGCCCCCGGCAGCGAGAAGGTGAGCACTCGCTTTGTTCAGTTCACCGACCTTGTCGATAAAATACCGGTCGATCATGAGGTCAATTTCCTGTGCGACCGATTCAAGATACGGTAAAAGTTCTGACATCTGTGTTCCTCGTTCTAGGTGATCCTGAGCCTCTGGCCGTTCTTCATCATGTGGACGGTGGAATGGGCAGTGTAGCCAAGTTCAGATGCAAAGTCGGTATAACCTGCTGTCATCTTCAGGTGCCCGTGTGCAGGGAGGATATGCTGGGGATTCAACAGCTGAATAAACTCGTAGTGGTCCTCGCGGTAGGCATGACCACTTACGTGCAGATCCTCAAAAATACGGGCTCCTGCCATTTTCAGGTGCTGCTCGATCTTGTACCGCTGTCCAAAATTCATCGGGTTCGGGATCACATTTGCCGAGAAGAGCACCTTGTCGCCCTTGGTCAACTGGTAGGGTGTATCACCGAGTGCAAGACGGGTGAGGATAGATCCGGGTTCCCCCTGATGTCCGGTAATAATTGGCACAAACTTATCTTTCCCCGCCTTCATCATCCGGCGCATCGTTCGATCGACTGTCCGGCGGTTCCCGAACACACTGGTAGTCTCGGGGAATGATACGAGTTTCATCTGTTCAGCAGTTACCGAGTATTTCTCCATGGAACGTCCAAGCAGCACCGGTTTCCTCCCGATCTCATGGGCACATTCTGCTATCGTCTTGACGCGGGCAATATGCGATGAGAACGTGGAAACGAGAATCGCGTTCTTGTCATCCTCGAAACTGGTGATGGTGTCCCTGACGAGGTCCTTTGCGATCCGCTCACTGGGACACCGTCCCGGGCGATCGATATACGTACTTTCCACGATCAGGACAAGTACACCTTCTTTCCCAATCTGGCGGAGCCGGGCAAAATCCGGAGGTTGCCCTATAACCGGTGTCCGGTCAAGTTTAAAATCACAGGCGTAGACGATCGCACCCTTTGGGGTATGAAGGACCGGTGTGACCGTATCAATAATTGAATGCTGCGTGTGAACAAATTCCAAAACGAGGTTCTGGGAAAGTGTATATCGCTGCCCTGCCTTAAGCGCGAAGAGCTTATTGTTCACCCCAAATTTCTGTTCGCCAGATATCTGTTGCCGTATCAGTTCCGTTGCGTAGGGGGTTGCGATGATCGGTGCGTTATACCGGTGCGCCAGTTTCGGGATCGCCCCGATATGGTCAAGGTGCCCGTGTGAGCAGACAATCGCCTTTACGGTCCCCTCGACCGAGTTCATCATCGTATCATCGGGTATCGCCTTAATCTTAATCAGATCAAGGGAGTGCATATTCTCGATCTCCGCATCTTCGTGGATCATTACCTGGTCCAGGCGGAGTCCCATATCAAATATGACAATTTCCTTTCCGCAGCGGACAGCGGTCATATTTCGCCCGACCTCGTCGTACCCGCCCACTGCTATAATCTCAATATCCATGTTTTATCTCCTTGTTCTTCGTGTTAGTGTGTTTCTTTGAAATATGTGCCGGTTTCTTATGTTCGCCTGATGCGAGCCGGATTGTCCTTCTCAATCATCTGCCGCGTTCTGCCCAGGATAAACATTCTTGTCTTTTTAAGATCAGCTGGATGGGCTGAGCCTGTCAGGAACATTGCAGCGGTCAGTTCCTGATGAATCACTTCAATCGTTCGACCCAGTTCTTCATCACTTTCCATTGCAGGTTTTAAGAGAGGCAGTGCCATTCCGCAGAGATCGGCACCAAGCGCAAGTCCCTTGGCAATATCAAGACCTGACCTGACGCCGCCGGATGCGATGACAGGGCCACCACATGCAAGCACTTCGGCAAGACTGACAACCGTCGGGATTCCCCATTCGATAAAATCTTTTCCGAGCGTTTTTAATCGTTGGTCGTTTTCATTTCTGCTTTCGTCTGCACGGACACTCTCTACTGCAGCCCACGAGGTTCCGCCCCATCCACCTATATCAATTGCGCTCACTCCCGCTCCCAAGCATTGTCTCGCCGTATCTGCTGAAATGCCACAGCCGGTCTCTTTAATGATTACCGGAGTACTGAAATTACGACAGAGTTCTCCGATGGCGGAAAGGCAGCCAAGAGCATTGTGATCGCCCTCAGGCTGGATCGCCTCCTGCAGAAAATTCAGGTGGATCGCAATTGCATCCGCCCCAATCATCTCAACAGCCCTCTCCGCCCATTCAATACCGTGGTCACGGAGCTGGACGGCGCCGAGATTTGCCGTCAGGAACGCATGGGGTGCCTCATCACGGACTACCGAGAAGGTGTCTGCAAGAGATGGATTCTCGAGTGCAGCCCGTTGTGAGCCGACACCCATCCCAATCCCGAACCGTTCCGCAGCCCGGGCAAGACGGGCATTCACTTCTTTTGTTCCGGGGTGACCCCCGGTCATAGCCGAGATGAACAGGGGGGAAGAGAAGGTACGGTTCAGGAACCGGGTAGTAAGATCGATAGTGCCCATGTCACATTCCGGGAGAGCATTATGCACAAACCGGATGTCGCCAAACCCTGCATCGCCACTCTCAACTGCTGTCTCTGCACAGATCCTCAGGTGGTCAAGTTTGCGCGACGATGTGAACCTTTTTTTATCTCCCATACAGGTTATTCCCCCTTAATTTTTGTCCCGCCAGGATCGGTTCCTGCAAGAAAGTCATCAATCCTCGAGACATGGAATATATCTGACCCGATCCCTGCAGATGCAAGTCCGAGCAGTTCATTCATTTTCCCTCTCATTCCACCGGTGACATCGGTATGCATCGAGTTGCCGATCTGGAGTGATGGTGCCGTTTTTCTGGTAATTTCCGGCACCACGTGCTCTCCATCCAGCACTCCCGGTACATCGGTGGCGAGCCCCACGCGATCGATTTTAAGTGCGACCGCGAGATACCGCACGAGCTGATCGCCCGATACGATGCAGGCCCCACGTGAAAGGTCCATCACCACGTCACCGTGGATCACAGGAACCATTTTCAGTAAAAGCATCTTTTCCAGATGCCGGTATTCAAAGGCAACGAGCCTGCCATTATCCGCTACCGCCATATGAAGTGGATGAACTCCGATAGCTGTTACTCCTTTTTCACGGAGAGCCTCAACAACCGCATCGTTCAACCTGCTCACCGCACGATGAGTAATATAGATTCCCTCGGTATCCCCTGCTACGGCACCCTCATCAAGCCGGTAGTGTTTTGCTTCAGGGTGCCCGCATGAACCGGCTCCGTGAATAATAACGATACCTCCCTTGCCGGCACGGGAAATCGCTGATGCAATGAATGACAGCTGATCGTGGTTAACAGTACAGTCAGTTTTCTTATCAGTGATTACGCTCCCGCCAAGCTTCAGGAGGATCCGGTCAGACATCTTTTTCCTTCCTTGCACCTTCAGTGTCAATTCCCGTCACAATCGCACGGGCTTCACACGCTTCAATCGCACTGGCAATCCGCATCTTCAGATGCTTTGGACAGAGAGCAATCATGCACCCACCTCCACCAGCACCCGTGATCTTGGCTCCAAATGCACCTTGTGCCCGCGCAACAAGCACAATCTTGGAGAGTTGCGGGTGACCCACCCCCAGAGCTTCGAGCAGAGCATGGTTCATATCCATATATCGCCCCAGTTCCTTGGGGTTATTGAGATGATGGATCGCGCTCATACTAACTCCTTGAATGGCATCAAGGATAGGGTCCACGATACCGGGATGTTTCTTTTTTAAGTCTCCGACAAGTTCCACCATCTTTGTGGTACTGTGTGAGACAAGTGAATCACCAATAACAAGATGCATATTCTGCGGCGGGAGTCTCCGGCGGGAGCCCCCCGTGATAAGGACAATCCCGCCATACATTGAAACCGTTGTGTCCGTAGGGCTCGCCCTTCCCTTTTGTACCTTTTTCTCTATCTCAAATGCCATATCAGCGATATCTTCACGGGTTTTATGCAGGGAAAACTCATCGTTGATTGCCGAGAGCGTTGCAACCGTGACCGCTGCTGACGAGCCAAGTCCCGATGAGCTCGGTATCTGGGAGTTGATATAAACACTGCCAAGGACTCCCATCGCCTCAAAACATCCGTCTATATAGGGTGACTTTGCACGCTGAGGGCGTTTGGTATTTCTGACCGTAACAAAGACCCGGGGTTTTATCGCCATCGCAATGCCGGGCTTTCCGTATACCACCGCATGCTCACCGAACAAAAATACCTTGCCCGGTGCACTCCATGTTGCCAACCTACATCACCGCAATGGCTGCATACCCCACGACTTCACGACGGTCCCCCGTCACCTCGCCGCTCGTCGCATACCGAAGAAGGTCTGCCGTCTTCGCCCCAAGTTTTTCACATACTGTTACCATAGCGGCAATCGGGCCATACCCACAGGCAGATACACCCCGTTCCTCGATCCGGCGGTAAAACTCTGGTACATCCAGTGAGGATAACGGTTCAATCGCATAGAGATCATCATATTTTGCTTTTTCTTCCTGCACATAGTGGGAGAAATCGCTCGACGCTACGATCCGGACATCACGTTTTGCCAGTTTAATCGCTGTTCCGATCTTCTCTGCAAGCCGCATTGCACTTGCATAGTCCTGCTGCCCCATCATCACCGGGGCAATCCGCGCCCGTGGGAAGCGGTACTTGATGAACGGCATCTGGACTTCAAGTGAGTGTTCGTCGCGGTGAGAGAATTCATCCGTTTCGATATCGAGCAATTCGACAAACTCAACATCAGTATCTACCACACCCAGGGGTGTTTCCCAGGGAACCTTCGAAACACAGTTGATGTAACCACGATGAGATGGACCAATTACGATAAAAGTGCCGGAAAAATCAGATGAGATCGTGGAAAACGCCTGTGCGGCAACCTCCCCGGAATAGATATACCCTGCATGAGGGGATACAATGCCTAAGGAATTGCCCCCCCTGCGGCTCACCGAGAAGAACTTCTCCAGGAGCTGTTCGAGGTGGGATGGATCCCTTGGATAAAACATGCCAGCCACTGCGCATGTACGCATCGTCATCGGATCAACCCTCTGGTCGTTATATTATATCTAACGATCGGTCATCCAAAAAGGAGACCAGTCGGATCAGAGTTCCATTTCGAAGTCTTCCGGGGTGAGTGCTGTTGAGATCCCGCGAAGACGGAGCATCTCCCTGGTGAGCAGGAAATAAATCATCGACAGCGCTTTGCGACCCTTATTGTTGGTAGGGATAACCAGGTCTACGTACTTGGTCATGTTGTTGGTGTCGCACAGAGCAACTACCGGAATCCCGCATTGAACTGCTTCATTTATTACCTGTGCATCACCTATCGGGTCGGTGACTACGACTACCTGGGGCTCGATATATCCATCGAGTACCGGGTTCGTGAGCAGTCCTGGGATAAACCGTCCGGTTGCCGACATTGCGCCGATGGTATCGGCTAATTTCCTGGCAGGGTACTGTCCGTACTGCCTTGAAGTGACAACGAGAATATTTGGAGCCTCGTACTGGTTTAGGAATTTCGCTGCGGTCTTGATCCGTGAGTCCGTCTCGCGGATATCAAGGATATAGAGTCCATCCCCGCGGACGCGGTAGATGAACTTCTTCATGTCCTCGCTCTTCTGCTGTGTACCGATGTGGACACCGGCTGCAAGGTACTCCTCGACAGGGATGAGCGGTTCTTTTAATTCAATTTCCATCTCGTTTACAATGGTCATAGCTGTTCCTCAATACGTATCAGTTCATTCAGTTTTGCAATGCGTTCTCCCCCAACAATACCGCATTTTAAGAAAATACAGGAGAAAGCAGTTGCGAGGTGTGCGATTGTTGTATCTGTTGTCTCACCGGACCGGTGGCTCATCACGGTGTCCAGGCCGCGGGTGTGGGAAAGCTTGACTGCTTCGAATGTGTCAGTCAGCGTCCCGACCTGGTTTGGTTTTATGAGCACGCAATTGGCTGCGTTCATCTCGATACCATGATGAATACGGTCGACCTGCGTCACAAAGATGTCATCGCCGCAGACAAGGCAACGATCGCCTACCTGACTGGTGAGCTCCGCAAACCCGTCAAAATCATCTTCGTGAAGCGGATCTTCCACATACACGAGATCATAGCTGTCAACAAGCTCAGCAATGTACGCGATCTGGTCTTCCGTAGTGCGAACCTTTTCGCGGTACGTGTATCCTTCTCCGTTCCACATCTGGCTGGCAGCAACATCTATTCCCATATCGACGGATATGTTCATCTCATCAGCAACAATTCCGGTTGCCTCGGCAATGAGCTCAAATGCGAGGGCATCATCGATCTGTGGAGCCCAGGCACCCTCATCACCCTTACCGCAGGATTTCCCGTGTTTTGCCAAGAGGTCCCTGATATTCCGGTGGACAGCAGCGTTCGCAAGCACAGCCTCTTCTGCGTCAGTGGCATCCCCTGGTACGACAAGGAATTCCTGGATCTCAGTAGAGTTTGCGGCGTGTGCACCTCCACCGATCACATTGCCCAGGGGGAGGGGCATCTCATTCACGAACGCGCCGCCAAGATAGCGGAAGAGTGCAACCCCCATCGATGATGATGCTGCCTTTGCGTTTGCAAGAGAGAGTGCTACGGCAATGTTTGCACCGATTTCGGCGAAGTTTGCCGTCCCGTCTATATCTCGGAGCTGCTCATCAAATCCCTGCTGGTCACCTGCGTCAAGTCCAATAAGTGCAGGTATTACATTCTGGACAGCATACTCTACAGCTTCTCTGGGGGGTTTGACCTTTGCTTCCAGCGTGCCGGTACTGGCACCACTGGGAGCTGCAGACCTGCCAAAACCGCCGGGAGTATGGATGTCGGCTTCGACAGTCATGTTGCCCCGGCTGTCGAGAATTGTCCGTAGCTCGATTACCTCAATTGTTGTCATCGTCTCCTCTATTTCCTCTTTACCGTAATGGGAATGGTGTTGTTGTTGTATTCCTCAATGGCGATCTCCAGTGGATCGATCCGTGTCGTAGTGATAAGTAAGGGAGCACCCATTGATATCTGCAGAGCCCTTGCTCCAATAATCCTGGCCCGTTCATACCGGGTGTACGTCTGCGTCTGCATTTTTCATCCTCAAAATGATTGTTTTTACTGTTACTATGGGGTCGCTGAGATTCGAACTCAGGTCACTGCGTCCCGAACGCAATAGGATGGTCCAGGCTACCCTACGACCCCTCGGTCTTATGTCAATCTACTG
>Ga0208980_10001611_pt1 | contig 13701 bp, 11 predicted proteins | sample WetSurMetagenome_3_FD_187993 | JGI IMG/M metagenome (GOLD analysis project Ga0208980, IMG submission 187993) | Wetland microbial communities from Twitchell Island in the Sacramento Delta, sample from surface sediment Aug2011 Site A1 Bulk (version 2) | ecosystem: Environmental > Aquatic > Marine...
AGAATCTCGACCACATCACGCCGGCCGACCGGATCGAGACCCGACAGCGGTTCGTCCAGTACCAGAAGGCGCGGCGCAACCGCCAGCGCATGAGCCAAGGCCACGCGCTGAACGGTCCCCTTGGACAGCTCGCGGACCCGACGCTTCGCTGCATGGCCGACGGAGAAGCGCTCCAGCCAGTCCATGCAATATGCTTCGACATCGTCGCGACGAACGCCGCACATGTCCAGCCCGGTGCGCAGCACCTCCAAGGGAGTAAACTGTTCATAGAGCGCCGGCGTCTCGGGAACGTAGGCGACGCCCTTGCGTGCAATCGCTTCACGCGCCGAGACTCCGCTGATTTTGACGGCGCCCTCGTAATCGGTGATCACATCGAGCATGATTTTGATAGTCGTGGATTTCCCTGCGCCGTTCGGCCCGACGAAGCCGAACACCTCGCCCTCGTCGATCGAGAACGTAACGTCGTGCAAAGCTCGGACTTCCGAGCGCCGCCTGCGGAAGCTCTTGCCGACGGCGCTGAATTCGAGAACTGAGGTCACTGTGTCATCTCCATGCTGCGATGTTCGCCGCCCGATTTTAAGCTCCCTGCCGGAATTGAACCACACGAATCCTTCCTACGGACGCCCTCCCCATGGCCGCTGACGACGTGAGCCTGTCGATCGTGATTCCGGCCAAGAATGAAGCCGCGAATCTTGCGCGGCTGATCCCGGAAATCCGCGCGGCAATTCCCGATGCCGAACTCATCGTCGTCGACGACGGCTCGACCGACGACACGCGCGAGGTCTGCCTTGCACAATTCGCCCGCCTGGTGCGCCTGCCGTACTCCATGGGCAACGGCGCGGCGATCAAGACGGGGGCACGGCATGCCAAGGGCAGGATCCTGGTATTCATGGATGGCGACGGCCAGCACGATCCGGCCGATATGGCGCGATTGCTCGACAAGCTTGGCGAAGGCTACGCGATGGTGGTCGGCGCACGCAATTTCGGCTCGCAGGCCTCGTTCGGGCGCGGCCTGGCCAACGGCTTCTACAACCGGCTCGCCAGCTGGATGGTCGGCCATCGCATCGAGGATCTGACCTCCGGCTACCGGGTCGTGCATGCCGACAAGTTCCGCGACTTCCTGCATCTGCTGCCCAACGGCTTTTCCTACCCGACCACGATTACCATGGCGCTCTTCCGCGCGGGCTACCCCGTCGCCTACGTACCGATCAAGGCACGCCGCCGCGAGGGCAAGAGCCACATCCAGCCGATCCGTGACGGGCTGCGCTTCCTGCTCATCATCTTCCGCATCGGCACGCTTTATTCTCCGCTCAAGTTGTTCGCTCCGATCAGCCTGACTTTCTTCGCCTTCGGCCTGGGACTGTACGCCTACACCTTCCTGACCGCCGGCCGCTTCACCAACATGAGCGCGCTGATGTTCACAACGTCAATCATCATCTTCCTGATCGGCCTGGTGTCGGAACAGATTACCAACCTGGTCTATAAGACGGCCAAGGATTGACGGCGATGTTGGCCCTGCCCGGAAGCGAGTTGTTCCACGACGGATCCCTGGGGCTCCTCGAGCGGTGGTACTGCCGGATCTGGGGCGTCCCCATCGTCGGCTTGCGCATCCGCTTGCGCGGCCTGCTGAATCATCTCCCGGCGTCGGCGAGCCGCGTGCTCGACGCGGGCTGCGGCCGCGGCGTGATTGCGCGCGTTCTGGCCCGGCGCTATCCGCAGGCACGCATCGATGCGATCGATCAGGATGCGGCGGTCCAGGCGCGCAATGCGGCGCTGAACCAGGCGAGCGGCACCGACAACTGCCACTTCATGACGCGCGATCTCACCGAACTGGAAGCCGTCGACACCTACGATCTTGTGGTGTCCATCGACAACCTCGAACACATCGACGACGACCGTTCCGTCCTCGAACGCATATTTCGCGCGATTCGCCGCGGCGGCCGCCTGGTCGTTCATGTGCCGCACTATTACCGGCGCTGGCCCGTGTTCGGCTGGCATGTCAATTTCGACGTTCCCGGCCATGTGCGCCCGGGCTACCACATGCCCGAGATCGTCGAGCGCGTGCGGCAGGCGGGCTTCGTCGTCGACGATTCCGCGTTCAGCTATGGCTTCCTCGAGAACATGGCCAACAACGCCAGCTACTGGATCACGGCAGCCGAGGAACGCAACCGGCTGATCTATGCGCTGTGTTTTCCCTTGCTGAATTTCGTCGCCTGGCTCGGCAGATCGGCGAAGCCGGAGATGGGGGCCGGCGTCTGGGTGGTGGCGAGCAAACCGGCGAAAGCCGAGACGCCGGCCGCCAACGTTGCGGCGGATGAAGCGGCATGACGCCTGACCACGATCACCCCGGCTGCGACGCCCTGCCGCAACAGGAACGGCGATGAGGATCGGATTGGATGCGACGCGCATCCATCAGCCGTCGGGGGAAGGCACCTACACGCGGGAGGTGGTCGCCAATCTGATCCGCATATGCGCCGATGACGAACTTTTCGTCGTCGTCCCCGAGGAGATTCCCTCCCTGCGCGCACCGAACGTCGAGCAGATCGTCTATCGCAACGTCGATGGCATCGCGGCCCGACTGAGGTATGCCGTCGAGATCGGCCGGATCGCGCGTCGGCATGCGTTGGACATTTTCCACAACCTCACCAACTACCTCGCGCTCGGCACCAGGTGCCCGGTGGTGACGACGATCCACGACCTGGCCAGCCTCAAGCATCCGGAAGTGCGCCCGCATCGCATCGACGGCCTGCTCTACCGTTACGCCTTTCCGCTGATTCTCCGGTCGAGCGCTCGCCTGGTCGCAATCTCGAACTCGACCAGGAACGACATCGAGGCCTTCTACCGGCTCGGCGGCCGCACGCAGGTCGTCTACAACGGCATCGACCATGCGCGCTTCAACACGACGCGGGCAATCGACGACACATGCATCGCACGTTTCAAGCTGCCGGCGAACTATCTGCTGTTCGTCGGCTACCTTACCCCGAAGAAGAATCTCGAAATGGTTCTGCAGGCGATGCGCCGCCTTGCGGACGAGGGGACGGAAGTGCCCCTCGTGCTGGTCGGCAAGCGCGGCGAGGGCAGCGGGGCCTTCTTCGCCCTCGCCGATCGCCTGGGACTGATGTCACTGTTGATCGAAACGGGATTCGTCACGGACGACGAACTGACGCTGATCTATCGCAAGGCCGGCGCGCTGGTGTTCCCGTCGATCTACGAGGGCTTCGGCCTGCCCGTATTGGAAGCGATGGCCTGCGGCGTCCCCGTCCTCGCATCCAGCGCCAGCTCGTTGCCGGAATTGGTCGCGGATCCGCGCAGCCTATGCCCGCCAACCGAGTCGGAATGTTGGGTCGAGGGCATCCGCGCCGCCATGCTCGATCCGAGCGTACGCGCGCGCGCCGCGGTGCAGGGGCCGCAGCGCGCGCAGCGGTTTTCCTGGGATGCCACGGCGCGGGAGCTGCGCGCGATCTATGCGGCGACCGCGCGTAAAGCCGCAGGAGCTTACGCATGACCAAGTTCTCCCGCCGCTACTATGATCCCTATGCCTCGTCGTCGCTGACGCTGCGGCGATTCGTGCGCGATCGCCTGCGCCTGACACCGCGCGTCTCCTGGCTGTTTCGCCGAATTGCTGCGCTGCCCGAGGGCGCACGGGTCCTGGACGTGGGCTGCGGCAGGGGTGGCTTTCTCGAATTGATGGAACGGGAGAACCCCACCATCGCGACCATCGGCATCGACCTGGGCAGCCCGCCCGACTATCTGGCCCAAGGCGGATTGCTTCGCGGCTCCGCGCTGGCCCTGCCGTTCGCCGACGGCAGTTTCGATGTCGTCACATGCGCCCATGTCATCGAACACCTGCACGATCCCGTCGCCTGCGTCCGTGAGCTCGTCAGGGTATGCCGTCCCGGCGGATCGATCTACATCGAAACGCCCTCGCCGCGCGCGGCGTGGATGCCCTTGTTCAACGTCTTCTGGGACGACCCGACCCACGTGCGACCATACTCGCGAACGGGCCTCGAACGCCTGCTGGAGATTGCGGGAGCGGACGTCGAGCGTTCCGGCGTCAAGACTTCGATCCCCGCCGTGCTGTTCGGCCTTCCCTACCTGCCGTTGGGCGTGCTCCTCGGCGATCGCCAGGCCAAGGCGATGTTCGCCATCTACGCGTTCGGCTTCGCCGTCTGGGCGGGCGGCAGCACGCCGGCACGCGGATGAAGCGCCTGCCGGCGGCCGCGGGCTTGCGGGACGCCCTGCTGCGCGGCATGCTGCTGCTCGGTTTCGGCGTGGGCGCCGTCTATCTGCTGGCGCAGGACCCGGAACGCTATCGCGTGCTGGCGCAGATCGGACCCGACGACTTCGCGCTGCTCGCCGTGGTCAACATTCTCGCATTCGTGTTCACAGCCACCGTTTCGTGGCATCTACTGAGCGCTCTGGGCAACCAGATTCCCTGGTCGATCAATCTGGCCCTCACCTTCGCCGCGAACTTCCTCAACTACTTCGGCCCCGCCCAGCCCGGCTTGGCGGTCAAGGCCATCTACCTGCGCGTCGGCCGGCAGGTCCGCTATGCCGACTTCGCCGCCGCCACCGGCAGCAACGCGCTGATCATGCTGCTCCTGTCCGGCCTTTGCGGCTTGGGCGTGGTGGGCTGGCAATGGCACGCGGCGGGCACGTCCATGACGGAGCTCGGGCTACTGAGCCTGGCGATGGTGCTGGCAGTGTTGGTGGCAGCCTGGATTTTCGTGGCACTGCCATCGATAGATGTCGGCGCTTCCCGCCTCGGTGGCGCCATCAGCCACGCCGCCGCGGGCATCCGCCGCCTGTGGAACCGGCGCACCACGCTGGCGCTGGCCATCTTGCTCGTCGCCGCGCAGTATGCAGTGGCCGGCATTTCCGTGTGGCTAAGCTATCGCGCCCTCGGTCTGGAGATCGGCTACCCGGTGGCACTGCTGATCGCCGCCTTCGTCGCAGTCGCCAACATCGTCCCGCTCACGCCGAACAATGTGGGGGTGGCGGAACTGGTGATGGGCGTCGCCTCGCGGCTGGGCGGCTTCGGCTTCGCCGACGGTGTGGTCGCCGGCGCTGTCCTGCGGATCCTGCATCTTCTGGTTTGCGTAGGCGCCCTGCCTTACGTGGTGCTGGTCTTCCGCAAACACCGCATCGCGTCCTCGCTATGGCGCAAGTAGCTGCCTCGCGCGCACGACGGAGTTCCTCAAGGTCGGAATGAATCCGCGGCTGGAAAGCCGCAGGTTCTCTTCCGCATAACAGGAGAGGAAGCATTTCGGACACTCGCCGGCGTAGGCCGCGGCACGCGCCTGCCTGTGCCGTTCGGACGTCCAGATATCTTCCATTTCCTGGTGCAGCAGATTGCCCAGGGGCTCGGTGACGAACGAACACAGGGTTACGTTGCCGTAGATATCGACCTCGATGCGATTCGAGCCCTGCAGGCAGGGCACCGGGAAGAAGCTCCGCGGCGCAGCATAGAAACCCGGCACCAGTCGCAGGTACGCTTCCGAATTCTTCACGATCCCGGTCTCGCGCTTCAGGGCGATGAGCGCTTCGATCTCCGCACGGGCGGCCTCGATCTTCCGCGGGTCGGCGAAGGCCGTCGGCGCCGCCTCCTGCGCCCCCTTGAAATAGGCCTCGTGATGGGCCGTGAAGCGCACGCCGCCCAGCCCCTTGTCGAGAGCAAAACGCGCCAGCGCGACCCAGTCGGCCATGTTGCTTTCCATCAGCACCGAGCCGATGCCGATGTTGCGAATGCCCTCCCGCTGGAGTGCGTCGATGTGGCGGGACACCTTGTCAAAGCCGCCCTCCAGCCCCCGGGTCGCAAGATAGGACGCATCGCCGACGCCGTCCAGGCCGATGGTCACGGCACGGGGCTTCAGGATCGCCAGCTTCCTCGCGTTGCCCGTCGAGAACAGCATGCCGTTCGAATTGACGCCGAAATTCATGCCCAGCCGGGACAGATGGCCGAGGATTTCGAAGACGTCGCGGCGCGTGAACATTTCGCCCGAGGCGTTGACGCCGACGTAGTCAACACCGAAGGCCTTGAGCCGCGAGAAGACGACGCCCCACTGCTCGCTGCTCAGCTCCTTCGGGTCGCGTTCCCCTTTCCAGAAGTCGCACATGGTGCAGCGCGAATTGCAATAGCTCGTCAGGTAAACGGTCGCGATCGTCGGCCGTATCTGTTGCGAAGCTTTCCCTGCGGTCAGCGGTGACAGCAGGGCGCGGGAAATTTCGTTCCGGTAAAAGCTTAGACGGGGCATGTTCGTTGTGTCTGAGGATGATCCACGCAATATTGGGCCATGGCCCGGCACATCCAGGCGTTGCACCAGCGCAGGAAAGTGAATTTCTTCACGCCGAAGCGCGTCTCCTGGTAGTAGAAGCGACCTTCGGGCGCATACATGCGCGACACCGCCCAATCGGCAATGCGCGACGCCAGATCGGGATAAAGCGCCCGGTTCGCCTTGCCGCCGAAGGTGAGGATCCCCTGCGCCGCACCGTGGATGTCGTGGGGGTAGTCCCGATCGCTCATCCAGCGCGGCGAGCCGTCGGCATTGAACAGGTGCTCCGCATAATAGACCAGCCCCTGGCGATGCTGCGCGCGCCAGTCGTCGACGTCAAGGGCCGTCATCACGCGCTCCAGCGCATCGAGGATGAAGCCGGTATGGTAGTTGTCGATCCTCACCGGCGAATCCTCCGGCGGGTCGGTGTAGAACCACGCACCGGCGGGCGTCTGCCGCGCGACGACGTAGCGCGTCAGCCGCAGTGCCGTGGCGCGCAACGCGCCGTCGCCGGACAAGGCCGCCAACTGGGCGAGCACGGCCGCGACCAGAATGCTGACGTCCATCACCCGCATCTTCATGGGCAGCGGCATGTAGCCCAGACACATCTCGTCCGGACGATCGACGAGTACCGTCAGGTCGGTCAGCAGGAAACGGCTGGCGGATTCCGCTTGCTTCAGGTAGTCGATCTCGCCGGTCGCACGGTAGGCCTGCAGCAGCGCCTCGCAGACGAAGCAGGTTACGACCGCGTTCGGCGTCGCCCTGGGCGCGAAGAAGCCGAGATCCTGCCACGGGTACTGATAGCCCCAACAGTCGCCGTGCCACGGTCCCGGGGAACGCAATTCCGCCAGCAGGCCGAGCAGTCGCCTGGCCTCATCGAGGTATGCGGGCACGCGGGTCGCGGCATGGGCATCCAGCAGCGCCATGACGAAAAGCGCCAGGCCCTTGGGGTTATGGCTTTTCGGCACGCCCAGCGCTCCGCGGATGTTGACGGGAAAACGCATCACCGCCTGGGTCGCCAATATCCGGGTGAATCTGTGATGGCCGAACAGCGCCCAGAGCACGGGGCTGTTGAGCGCGTCGTGCTTGGTGTGTTCGAGATATCCCTGCGCCCTGCTCCAGGCGAGGGTCTGGGCGAGAACGCGGCTGGCCGCCTCAGGAGACATGGAACTCCTCCAGCAGCAGATGCGTCTGCGCCATGAGGTAAAGCAGGAACCAATGCCAGCGCCTGCCGCGGTGCGGCGGTGCTTTGCGCACGTCCGCGACGAATGCGTGGTTGAAGAGGCGATGCGCCCGAATCCGCTCCTCCGAGAGATAGGTGTCGAACAGCGGCTTGAGGAAGGTCTGCGCGGCGCTCGCGATGTCGAGCTGGAAGCCGCTCTTGGGGCGTCTCAGGATGCGCGTCGGCAGGATACGCCGTGCGTAGCGCTTGAGCGCATACTTCTTGCGGCCGAACGGCATCAGGCGGCTGCGCGGGCACGAGCGCACGAAGTTCACCAGGTCGCCGTCCAGGAACGGCACCCGGCATTCCAGGCCCACCCGCATCGCCACGCGATCCTCGTTCCACAGCAGATCGTTGACCAGCTTGTTTTCCATTTCGAAGGCCGCCATAGCCGCCACCGGGTCGCTGCCGGTGGGAAAACGTTCCGCCAGCCAGGCAAAGCTGTCGGGCAAGCCGGCATCGAGCAGCTGCTCGCCATAGATCTCGCGGCGTGGCTGCGGCGCATCCCAGACGTTGCGCAACAGACCATAGACCCTTGCCCAATCAGGCATGGCGGCCAGCATCGCGACGGCGCGGGCGCGCTCGCTCCAGTCATGCAGCGAAGCGGGCCGCGGGAACAGGCCGGCCAGCATGCGATTGCTGGTGCCGGGCAGCAGCCGCCCGGCGCTGGTGGCCAACCACATGATGCGGTGCGCGTTGTAGCCATAGAAGAGTTCGTCGCCGCCCAGGCCGGATAACGCCACCTTGACGTGGCGCGCGGTGAATTCGGCCAGTACCATGCCCTGAACGGCATTTACCTTGGGCACTTCCAGATGACGCACGAGCGCACGATGCATGCCAACGACGTCCGGCACCGCAAGGCTTTGACGCTGGTTCTCGATACCGAGCCATGCCGCAGTGTCCGCGGCATTGTCAGCCTCTGCCGGATCGTCTCCGACTTCGAGCGTATAGCTGCTCAAGGCCGTGCGTGCCGACGCCAGCGTTGCGATCACCGCGGAGTCGACCCCGCCGGATAGGTAGCAGCCGAGGGGCACATCGCTGACGAGATGGCTAGCGACGGAGCGTTCGACGATCGCGCCCAGTTCACCGATATCGAGGGTCGCAGCCTGGCGAAGCGGGGTATCCGGCACCTTCGTCGAGGCAAGAAAGCGCGCGCGCAGCTCGATTCCCTGCGGGCCCCACGCCAGCACCGCCCCGGCCGGAACCTGCCGGACACCGGAAAACAGGCTGCCCTCGCCCGCCACGTAGCGAAAGTTCATCAGCTGATGCAGTGCGGCCGGGTCCAAGGTCGGGCGCAGACCATAGGCAAACAGGGCCTTGGCCTCGGAGCCGAAGACCAGGCATCCATCGCGTTCGGCGACGAACAGCGGTTTGATGCCCATCGGGTCGCGTGCCAGGTAGCCGACCTGGCACGCCTCGTCCCACAGGGCGAAAGCATACATCCCTCGCAGGCGGCGCCAGCCGGCCGGACCTTCCTTCTCGTACAGCGCGAGGATCACCTCCGTGTCGGAGCGCGTCCTGAAGGGGTAGTCGCCCAACTGTGTCCGAAGTTCGCGGAAGTTGTAGATCTCCCCGTTGAAAACGACATGCGCCTGGCCGGAAGCACTGGCGAGCGGCTGCTGCCCGGTCTCGAGGTCGATGATGGCCAGGCGATTGTGAACGAGGGCGGCGTGGCCGAAAACCCGCAGACCGTGACCATCCGGACCGCGATGGGCCAGTGCGTCCCGCATCCGGCTCAGTCGCCCCCGTTCCTCCCCCTCGATCAGGGGCACGTTGGAAAAAAATCCGCTGATGCCGCACATCGCTCTAGATTTCCCGGCGAGACGCCTTCTCGATCATGTCGGCGACGAACGCGGCGACATCGATGGTCTCCCGCAGCAGCAACTCCCTGCGTTCGCGATAGACCTGGGGTGCCGCACTCAGCATGGACTCCGTCGCGTCGCGCAGATCGTCCCAGCCGAGTTGGCGCAGGTTGCGGACCAGCCCGTAGCGCACCTCCTGCTCGTCGGTGTAGCCCCTGCCGGTCGCGGCCGCATAGAGCGCCGGCACCCCGAGCACCGCGGCTTCCGAGGCCATCGTCGCGCTTTCGCCGATGACGAGACGGCAATGGGCCATAAGGTGGTGAATTTCACCCACCTGCCCGCGGTAGGCATGCGTCGCAAGATCTTCCGGCAAGGCGGCCTCGGACGAGATATGGACCTTGCCGCGCGGGGCAAGCCAGACAACCAGCTGCCGCAGCAGGTTCGCATCCCATCCCGTCTCGAACACGTCATGATTGGCCTGCCAGGACACGGTGCGGATCAGGAAATTGTCCCGCCGCGGGTCGAGGCCATTCCGCTCGGCGATCGCTTTGTCCGGCGCGAAGCGGCTCGGGTGCAAATAAGAAAGCTCATGGTAGCCATCGTAGCGCAGATGTGTTCGCGGCACCCAGCCCTGGTAACAGCGCGGCACGATCACCCGGTGCGCCAGGGGATAGGTGATGGCATTTTGCAGTTTGGCGTTCTCGGTGTCGTAGAACACGAGCGAAGGAATTCGGCTGGCCCAGCCGACATGCGCGATGAAGGTGCCGCCTATCGCCGCCATGACGTCTGGCCGCCACCGGCGTACCAGCCGATAGAGCGCCGCATCCCGTTGCACCAGTTCGCGGCCGAGTGAAAGGAGCCCGCTGCCCGATTGCGCGCTCAGCGGCCGATGCACGATGCCGAACGCGTCCAGCAGCGGCATCGCGACATCCTTGGCGCGACTCGTAACCACGATCTCGCAGCCACGTTCTCTCAGTAGCGCCATGGGGTGCCGAAAGAAGTGCACATGCGCGGGGTGGTTGAGGTCGACCAGTACCTTCACCGTGGTGCCACTTTCTCAGAGCACGCGTTGTTCGCGCGGAATCGACTGCAGTATCCGATTGGCCTCATCGATCTCGCCCAGCGTATGGAGAATATCGGCAACTTCTCGCTTTACGGCGGGCTCATCGGATTCGGCTAGCGCTTGCCGCGCCAAAGCTAGGGCGGCACTTCTGTCCTCTTTCACGAGGTGCATATACATCGCATAGCGCAAGAGTATCGCGGCACGGTAGCGTGGCGGCACGCGCGGATTGCCGATGAACGCCTTGAAGTGGACCACCGGGACATCCTTGTCCATGCAAAGCTCCTGGCGTATGGCGGCATTGGCGAATTTGAACATGGTGTGCATGCGCTCGCCAAAAGGCCGCGGGCCCTGCCAGTGCTGCAGCAACACCGCCGCCCAGGTCGGATCGACCGGATCACCATAGCGGCAGGCCATGTAAATCTGCATCAGATAGGGCTGAGTGACTTCCGGATTCAGTTCGGTCGCTCGTGCGAGGTGCATCCGGATCTTCTTGCGCATTTCCTGATCCGACTCGAGTCGATCCAGATTCTCCTCATGAAGGTTCAGTGCCAGGTACTGATGGGCGCGATACGAACCCGGGTTGTGCTCGACCTCGAACATATACATGCGCAGCGGCGAACCATAGGCATGGGCACGAACTCCCGTCAGGCCCGCCAATGCAAGCAGCGGGAGGCAGGCCAGCAACCAGACGATAGGCTGACGCCCTCGCTGTACCAGTCTCCGACTCAGCAGACGAAACGACTCTGCCGCAGCCAGAATCAGGCCAAAGGAAGGAACGTAATTGCGGTGCTCGAAAATGAGTTCAAGCGGAATGAAGGTGGATTCAAGACCATGTCCAACCAGGAACCACGCCACGCCCAAGCCGACCAGAGGCACCTTGCGGCCGGCGACGATCAACAACACCAGAACCGCCGACCAGCCGACAGTCGCGGCCATGGTCGTCCACGGCTCAAGCAGACCTCGGGAGATCACGAGACCGTCGTGAAACAAATTGAAATCGGAAAGTACGGGAAGGGCGACAAGCTTCACGTAAAACCACACAATGCGCGTTTCCGTCAGCAGCCTCTCGGCCAATGTGAAATCGCGGTCGTGATACGAGTCGAGGGCCAAGGCTCCTCCGCGATAGTAGGCTATGGCAACAATGGCCAATAGCCCGAGCAGCACCAGCCCGGCGATGGCCCTGACCCAATGCGTCGGCAAGGACTTGACCTGGCCCGACCTGTGCAGGACGAAAAACTCCGTCGCCATGACGAAGAGCGGCGCCAGAACCGCCGTCTCCTTGCCAAGAAACCCCAGAGCCCATAGCAGCGGAACACATAGCCATGCCGGCCACGCCAGCAGCCGCGAACGCGGGGGGCTTCTGCGCAGATGTATGTACAGCAGGGTTCCTGCGAACGTGAATAGCGCGGCAAGTTCGGTCATGCGCTGCACTATCAGCAGTACCGGCGTCAGGTTGACAGGGTGCAGCAACCATGCCGCCGCGACCCACAGTGGCAAAGCGTCGGTCGAGTCGCGGTCTGCCGAACGCACGAGAGCCCGCGCCAGCCAGAAGACGATCAGGCCGTTGAGCAAATGCAGCCCGAGATTGACGATCTTGAAGCCCACGGGATTGAGGCCCGTAATCGCATTGTTGATGCCGAAGCTCAGCATCGCCAGCGCCCGCCCACCCACGCCGACGATGCCGCTATTCCATGCCTGCTTCAGCTGACTCCAGTCGAGGGACTGAATCTGGACATTGAAATTCTCGGTAATATTGGGGTGGTCGTCGAACATGAAGTCGCCACGCAACCCCATTGCATAGACCAGCAGGGTCACGATCATGACGACGCGGAGGACGCTTGACGAATGCAGGCGGCCTATCAAATCGGCACCGGCTACGGTCACCTGCGGCCTTTTTGCCCCGCTGCCGGCGGATATGACATCATCAATTTCCCGCTCGCAACGCCTCTAAGCCCTCGTGGCGGCGCACCTGCAATTGGAAGACCCCATTTTCAAAGGAGTATCCCAAGCCAACCGGATCATCGGGAAATGCGGTCAAGTATCCGGAGGCAATCAGTTGCCCTGGATCCGACAACGGGTGGCCGATCCCGGCCTCGTAGGCTGCCTGGGCGTCGCGCAGCACCTTCAGGCCACGGAGGCGCTTGACCCTGAGCTCCAACCGCGCGCGCTGTTTCGCATCGCGCGCCTGGTCGCGCTCCTTCTCGATCAGTTCGATTGCCATCCGCACGTCGGCGAACTGTTTGGTGATGATCATTACGGACAAAGTCCTGAAAGCCGCAGCATTCGCTTCGGTTCGCGCGCGTTGCGCCGCAGTGTTCAACGCGTCTCGTGCCTCGTTCAGATCGCGGGCGAAGAAATACCGATTGAAACCGTAGAAGAACGGCGGCCATTCGTCCCAGAATCGGCAAGTGGTCGCGTTGCGCAGGAGTTCATAGCCCGCGTGGTGGGAGCCGCCCCAGGTCAGTTCGCCGTTGCCGATCCAATAGTTGTCTTCGTGGCAAGGATTGAGCCGCGACACCTCGCGATGCGCCCGCAGGCGGAAACCCGCCTCGGTATCGAGGTTGACGCCACCGGACATCACGGCGCGTATCGCTTCCACGTTGGCGGCGAGAAAACGATCCCCGGCATAAAGGAACACCTGTACTGCGGCCGGCATGACGACCGAAGATTGAGCCTCAAGGCGCGGGCCGCGCTCGCGGATGCCGAAATGGATGGCGGCCTGAAACGCCGCCATGGCCGTAAAGGCCGACAGCAGAAACGCCGTGCGATATGCCGACGAGCGCAGACGGCTCAACGAAATTCCCGCCGACTCAAAATCCAGATGGATAAAGCCAACACAGCCACGGCATAGCTGACTGCGGAAAAGACACGCCAATGCCAGTCGGCCGGCAGCATGCTCATCTGACCATAAAGAGCGACCATCCGGACATCGAGGCTACCCAGGTCGGGCAGCAGATAATCCAGAAGCGACAGGGAGCTACGGTACGTCTCGGGATTCGCGAACTTTGCGACGAGGTCACCGCTGACATTCAGCAGTTCGATAATTGCCCCATAACTGCGAGCGATCAAAACGAAACCGACCGTGCCAATCAACATGAATCCCGGCGTCGCCGCAATGACTGCCAGGAAAGTCGCAATCGCCAATACCACGAGCAGATCGACGAAAACGAAGGCGAAAGTCAGGACCAGAGGCCAGCCCAAACCGACTGGAGTCACTTGCGCATAGCCCTTGCCGACGATGGCCACGGTAACTGCCAGCACGCACCCCATCAGGATCAGCAGCACGCCGACCAGAATCGTCGCGGCGAAATAACGTCCGAAGAGGAACTGGCTTCGCGCACG
>Ga0208980_10001612_pt1 | contig 13695 bp, 8 predicted proteins | sample WetSurMetagenome_3_FD_187993 | JGI IMG/M metagenome (GOLD analysis project Ga0208980, IMG submission 187993) | Wetland microbial communities from Twitchell Island in the Sacramento Delta, sample from surface sediment Aug2011 Site A1 Bulk (version 2) | ecosystem: Environmental > Aquatic > Marine...
ACCATCAAGCTGATCACGCCGATCGCGATGGAAAAGGGATTGCGGTTTGCAATCCGCGAAGGCGGCCGGACAGTGGGCGCCGGCACCATTTCGGAAATTATGGAATAGACCGGGGCAGCCATGCGAGACATCATTACTCTGGAATGCACTAAATGCAAAAACCGCAACTACACGTCCACGAAGAACAAGAAGACGACGACGGAGCGGTTGGAGCTTAAGAAATTCTGTAACCATTGCCGCGCTCATACTCCGCACAAGGAAACACGCTGAGCGCGCGCTCCCCATGGGGGAAAGGGATATGTACAGGCCAGTAGCTCGAATGGTAGAGCGGCGGTCTCCAAAACCGCATGTTGGGGGTTCGAGTCCCTCCTGGCCTGCCAGTTTGGTACTCCCGGCCGCGAATGCCGAGGCTGCCTGCAGGACGTCTGCGGAGCTAAGCGAATGAAAGATTTTTTGGAAAAATTAAAGAAATGGTTCGTCGGAATCATTGATTTTGTCAAGGATACGCGGAAGGAACTCAATAATGTATCGTGGCCGGGGCGGAGCGAAGTGACCGGAACAACCCTGGTGGTGATTGCGGCGGTGTTTTTCTTCGGATTCTACCTATTTGCGGCAGATATTGTCGTGCAGTTCGGCATGAATCTGTTTTTCCGTGCGTTTTCGGCACAACTCTGAAGCGGGAACATGGATAGTTCGAAGAAATGGTACATCATTCACACGTACTCGGGATATGAGCGCAAAGTTGCGGAAAGCCTCATGAACCGTATCGAAGCCTATGACCTGGGAGAGTGCATCGGGCAGATTCTGATACCCACGGAGGACGTGGTCGAGACCAAAAGCGGGAAAAAGATAGTTACGACCAAGCTGACATTCCCGGGCTATATTCTCGTTGAAATGGACATGACGGATAAGGCCTGGCACATCGTGCGCGGCACTCCCAAGGTTACGGGTTTTATCAGTACCGGAAAAAAACCCACTCCTCTGACAGAGGAGGAGATCAATGAGGTGGTCAACAGGGTTTCGGTAACGGCCGAACAGCCCAAGCCGAAGTTCACGTTTGACCGCGGCGATGCGGTGAAGATCACCGACGGGCCTTTCAAGGACTTCACGGGGACGGTAGAGGATGTCAACCCTGACAGGAATACCTTGAAAGTGATGCTCACCATCCTGGGAAGGGCAACCCCGGTAGAACTGGAAACCGAGCAGGTGGAAAAGACATAGGCAGGAAGCCGGCGGCTGGAACGCCGGTCCCCATGGAGTTTTTCGATGGCAAAAAAGATAGTGGCAAACGTCAAACTGCAGGTGGCGGCAGGAAAAGCGACGCCGGCGCCCCCGGTGGGGTCGGCTCTGGGCCCCCACGGCCTGAACATCATGGATTTCTGCAAGGCATTCAACGCCAAGACCGCCAAGCAGGAGGGGCTGATTATCCCTGTCGTTGTGACCGTTTACGCGGATCGGACGTATTCGTTCGTCACCAAGACCCCCCCCGCGGCCGTGCTGCTGAAGAAGGCGGCCAATATTGCGAAGGGCTCCGGGGAGCCCAACAAAAACAAGGTCGGCAAGGTCAGCATGAAGGATGTGCGGGAAATCGCCCAGCTGAAAATGCCGGACCTCAACGCTTCGGACATTGACGCTGCCGTTAAAATTGTGCTGGGCACTGCCCGCAGCATGGGGGTTGAAGTCGAAAAGTAGTTCAGGGCCGGGCTCCTGTGGAGCCGGCCTGTAATATACGAGGTGGGATGCAATGCCTAAAGCGGGGAAAAATTATACGAAGGCCGCCGCTGCCCGGGAAAGGAAGCTTTACAGTCTCGATGAGGCGGTGCCGCTGCTCAAGAAAATCGCCTATGCCAAGTTTGACGAGACGGTCGAAATATCGATGAAGCTGGGAGTCGATCCGAAGCATGCGGACCAGATGGTGCGCGGAACGGTCGTGCTTCCCAACGGACTGGGTAAAAGCAAGCGGGTCGTGGCGATCGCTTCCGGCGAAAAAGTCAAAGAGGCCCGGGATGCCGGGGCCGACGAAGTAGGCGGCGACGATATCGTTGAAAAAATATCCGGCGGCTGGATGGATTTCGACGCCGTGGTTGCGACGCCTGACATGATGCGCAGTGTCGGCAAGCTGGGAAAGGTGCTGGGCCCTCGCGGCCTCATGCCCAACCCCAAGACGGGAACCGTGACTTTCGATGTGGCAAAAGCTATCCGGGAGATCAAGGCCGGCAAGGTTGAGTTCCGCGTCGACAAGACCGGGATTATTCATGCGCCGTGCGGTAAAATCCGGTTTGAAGAGAAGAACCTGTATGAAAACGCCAAAGCCCTGATCGAGGCTGTCCTCAGGGCCAAACCTGCAAGTAGCAAGGGTAAATACGTAAAGAGCATTTCTATTTCTTCTACCATGAGTCCAGGAATCTGGGTGGATGAAGCGTCCATCGAGACTCATGCTTAATGATGCCTGGCTCCCGCCTGGCGTGGGGTGCGCCCCGTCGTCCAGTCGGGCCTTTTGACACCGGGCCCGGTGCCCATAAGGTCTTTTCTCATGAATAAAGCAGAAAAACAACAGACAGTGGATTCCCTGAGCGAGCAGTTCCGCTCAATCAACAGCGCCTTTCTGATCAACTACCGCGGTTTGAAGGTGGTGGATGCGACGGAATTGCGCCGCAAGATAAGGGATATTGACGGATGCTATGTGGTGGTGAAAAACACCCTGGCGCTGCGGGCCGCCAAGGAGACCAAACTGGAGCAGCTGAAGCCCTTTTTTGAAGGGCCGACCGCCGTGGCCTACCATCGCAAAGATGTTGTGGGGTTGGCCAAGCTTCTGACCGAGATCAGCAAAAGCAACCCGAGCTTCGCGTTCAAGGCTGCGCTGGTCGAGGGTAAGGTGGTTCCTGCGAGCGAAATACAGGCGATTGCCTCGATGCCTTCGAGGGAGGTGATGCTGGGCAAGCTGGTCTTCCTCCTCAAAGCGCCTTTGCAGAGACTTCATACGGTTCTGACGGCTCCGGTACGGAATTTGAACCTGGTTCTCAAACAGGTTCAAAAATAGGAGCCGGGCAAGTTCGGCAATTCATCTCTATCAAATCCTATAGGAGTTCAAGATGGCGATTACAAAAAACGAAGTTTTGGAATGGATCGACCAGGCCACGATGCTGGAGATTTCGGACCTGGTCAAGAGCCTCGAAGATAAATACGGCATCAGCGCGGCGGCCGCCATGCCGATGATGGTTGGCGGTGCTCCCGCGGGCGGCGCCGAGGCAAAGCCCGCAGCGGAAGAAAAGACGGAATTCAACGTCATTCTGAGCGCTATCGGCGAAAAAAAGATCAACGTGATCAAAGCGGTTCGCGAAGTGACGAGCCTGGGCCTGAAGGAAGCCAAGGACCTGGTCGAGGGCGCTCCCAAGCCGATCAAGGAAGGCGTTTCCAAGGAAGAAGCCGAGACCATCAAGAAGAAGTTCGAAGAAGCCGGCGCTACCGTGGAGATCAAGTAACGCGAATCGCGAACGCGTGCCTGCGTGCGGGACAGGGATTTCGCGGGATAGGCCGCACGCCCGATCCTTTATTGTCGTTCAGGCCCGCTGGCTCCAGCGGGCCTCCCGAAATTGCACGCCCCAATATGAGGTCACAGTGCACAGGCCTTCAGATTCGGGGAAACAGAGAGTTAAAATTTTGCGCTCTCAGGCGGATAAGGGCCGCGGTGTGCCTTTCGCCCTTTATCCCCTGAATTGGGCTCCCCCCAAAGGCACGTCGAAACCTAATTGAGCTTTTCGAGGTAAATTTCTCAATGACCAATATCAGCACTTCGAATGTGTATCGGGATCGCATGGATTTTGCCAAGATCCACACCAGCATCCCTATTCCGAATTTGATCGAAGTTCAGAGAAAATCGTACCATCGCTTTCTGCAGATGGACGTTCCTCCGTCGGAACGCGAGGATGTGGGACTCCAGGCCGTTTTCAACTCGGTGTTCCCCATCAACGATTTCCGCGGCACCTCCTCTCTGGAATTCGTGGAATACTCGATCGGGAACTGGCAGTGCAAGTGCGGAAACCTGAAGGGACTGGACTACCTGAAAGCTGCCTGCGCCGAATGCGGCAAGGCGATCGTCAACAGCCCGTATAATCCGGAAAGCGGCAATTGCAGACACTGTGGCGCGAAGAACGAAATTGAAAATCCGCGATGCGAATTTTGCGGCGGCACGGTTGAACTGAACGTCAAATACACTGTTGAGGAATGCCAGGAAAGAGGCATGACCTTTGCCGTTCCCTTGAAAGTCACCGTACGCCTGGTCGTGTGGGATAAGGATGCCGAAACCGAGGGGAAGAGCGTCCGCGATATCAAGGAGCAGGAGGTCTATTTCGGCGATATCCCGCTGATGACGGAAAACGGGACCTTCATCGTAAACGGCACGGAGCGGGTCATCGTCAGCCAGCTGCATCGATCCCCCGGCGTGTTCTTCGAGTCCAACCCGGGGCGTACGTTCATCCTGGCCAAGATTATTCCCTACCGGGGATCCTGGGTCGAATTTGAATTCGACCAGAAAAACATCCTGTATGTCCGCATCGACCGAAAGAGGAAGTTCCTGGCCACCACATTTCTGCGGGCCCTGGGGCTCAGCGGCGACGCCGATATCCTCCGGGCTTTCTACGAGCCTGTAACCATTCGCTGGGAAGAAAAAGAACTCTACCGGACCCTCGGCCGGGATCTCATAGGATCCAAGGCCAACGAAGACATCAAGGATCCCAAGGGCAAAGGGATTCTCGTCCCAAAGGGCAAAAAAATCGTCGAAGGGCTTTACAACCAGCTCGTAAAGGCCGGCGTGAAACAGCTCAAGACCGAGTTGGAGGCTCTGGCGGGCGCCCTGTGCATTTCGGAAGTGATCAACCACGAAACGGGGGAAATCCTCACGGAGTCCAACACCGAGGTGACTCCCCGGACCCTCACAGTCCTGAGCGAGTCCGGAATCAACTCGCTGGAGGTGTTCTTCCCCGAACGGGAAGACACGGGAGCCACGATTTCCCAGACCCTCAACAAGGACCACATAAAATCCCAGGCCGACGCACTCATCGAAATCTACCGGAAGCAGCGGCCGGGCGATCCGCCGACCCTGGAAACCGCAACGGCCCTGTTTGAAGGCATGTTCTATGACCCGCGCAAGTACGATTTCTCCAAGGTGGGGCGGCTCAAGTTCAACATCAAGCTGGGTCTGAACACTTCGCTGGACCAGCGCACGTTGACCGCAGAGGATTTTTACGCGGTCATCAAATATGCCCTCAAGCTCGTCAAAAATATCGGGAGCGTGGATGATATCGACCACCTGGGCAACCGCAGGGTGCGCGCCGTCGGCGAACTGCTCGAAAATCAGTTCCGCATCGGTCTGGTCCGCATGGAGCGCGCCATAAAAGAGAAGATGTCCGTCCATCAGGAAATGACCACCGCCATGCCGCATGACCTGATCAATGCCAAACCGGTCATGGCCTCCATAAGGGAATTTTTCGGGAGCAGCCAGCTCTCGCAATTCATGGACCAGACCAACCCGCTTTCTGAGATTACGCATAAGCGCCGGCTTTCTGCCCTTGGTCCGGGAGGTCTGAGCCGTGAACGGGCGGGATTCGAGGTTCGGGATGTGCATCCCACTCATTACGGGCGCATCTGCCCGATCGAGACTCCGGAAGGGCCGAATATCGGCTTGATATCCTCCCTGAGCTGCTATGCACGAATCAATGAATACGGCTTCATCGAGTCTCCGTACCGCAAAGTCAAGGACGGCAGAGCCCTGGAATTCTGTCATATCGTTTTCCCGGGTGATACGCATTTCAAGGTGGGCGAACGGGTCGAGAAAGATCTGCTGGAAAAAGAAAACCGGCGCTGCGAAGGCGCCGAAAAGCGTCCGGCTCAGTATGACCCCTATTCCTTCTACCAGACAGCCTGGGAAGCGGAGGAATATACCATCGCCCAGGCAAACGTCGAGCTGGACGAGCATGGCGAAATGCTGCAGGACCGGGTCAATGCGCGCAAGGGAGGCAACTTTGTGCTTGTCCCGAAGGAAGATGTCCAGTACATCGATGTTTCGCCCAAGCAGCTGGTGAGCGTAGCGGCCAGCCTGATCCCGTTCCTCGAACACGACGACGCAAACCGCGCTCTCATGGGATCGAACATGCAGCGCCAGGCGGTTCCCCTCCTGCACGCTGAGGCTCCGTACATCGGGACGGGAATGGAGTATCTCACCGCCAAGGATTCCGGCGCAGTGGTCATCTGCAAGCGCGCGGGCGTGGTCGACAGCGTGGACTCCACGCGCATCATCGTCCGCGTCGAAGGAGACGGCGGAAACGGCAAGTCCGCCGCCCGCGATGCAGGCGTGGACATCTACGCCCTTACCAAGTTCAAGCGTTCGAACCAGAACACCTGCATTAATCAGATGCCCCTTGTCCAGAGAGGGGCGCCCGTGCTGCGCGGACAGGTCCTGGCGGACGGCCCGTGCACGGACAAGGGCGAACTTGCTCTTGGCCGCAACGTTCTGGTCGCTTTCATGCCCTGGCGCGGCTACAACTTCGAGGATGCCATCCTGGTCAGCGAAAAGCTGGTCAAAGAGGACAGCTACACGTCCATCCATATCGAGGAGCTGGAAATCGAGGCCCGGGACACCAAGCTGGGGCCCGAGGAAATCACGCGCGACATCCCCAATGTCAGCGACGCCAGCCTGCGCGATCTGGATGAGAGCGGGATCATCCGCATCGGCGCCAAGGTGCGGCCCGGAGATGTCCTGGTCGGCAAAGTGACTCCCAAAGGCGAAACCCAACTGTCGCCTGAGGAAAAGCTGCTCCGGGCAATTTTCGGCGAAAAGGCTGGAGAGGTCCGGGACGCTTCCCTGGTGACGCCTCCCGGCATCGAGGGCACGATCGTCGATGTCAAAATCTTTTCGCGCAAGGGCGTTCCCAAGGATGAACGCGCCAAGCAGATCGAGAAGGAACAGGTCGACAAAATGGAGAAGGATCTCAACGACGAGATCCGTATTATCAAGGAGGAGCGGAACAAGCGCCTCATCGATATTTTCAGCGGCGAAGTGCTGCCCGACGATATCCTCAGCCGGTCCGGGGAAGTGCTGATCAAAAAGAAGACCAAGTTGACGCGTTCCGTGCTCCAGGAACTCAGTTCGACCGAACTGAACAAAATAAAGAACGATTTCAAGGCCGAAAAGGAAGGGAAAGTTTACGAGAGCGTCAAGAGGCTCGAGGAAAAAACTGAGAAGCAGATCCAGATACTGAAAAACCTCCACGAAGAGCAGCTCCAGAAACTGCGCCGCGGGGACGAGCTCCCCCCCGGTGTGATCAAGATGGTCAAAGTCTATGTCGCCATGAAACGCAAGCTGTCGGTCGGCGACAAGATGGCCGGGCGCCACGGGAACAAGGGCGTGATCGCGCGTATATTGCCGGAAGAGGATATGCCCTACCTGCCGGACGGCACCGCAATCGAGATCGTTCTGAATCCTCTCGGCGTGCCCTCCCGTATGAATGTGGGGCAGATCCTGGAAACACACCTCGGATGGGCCGCCAAAGCCCTGGGGCTCTATTTCTCCACGCCGGTTTTCGACGGAGCTTCGGAGTCGGAGATCAAAGAGATGCTGAAGCGGGCGGAGTTGCCCGAGAGCGGCAAAATCGACCTTTACGACGGGATGACGGGCGAACGATTCGATCAAAAGGTTACGGTCGGATACATCTACATCCTGAAGCTGTCCCACCTCGTGGATGACAAGATTCACGCCCGGAGCATCGGCCCGTACTCTCTAATCACCCAGCAGCCTTTGGGCGGGAAAGCGCAGTTCGGCGGCCAGAGGTTCGGGGAAATGGAAGTCTGGGCTCTGGAAGCCTACGGCGCGGCCAACATCCTCCAGGAACTTTTGACGGCAAAGTCCGACGACATACAGGGCCGCACAAAAATTTATGAAGCCATCGTCAAAGGGGAATCCCATTTCACGCCGGGAATCCCCGAGTCCTTCAACGTTCTGATACGCGAGCTGCAGAGCCTCTGCCTCGATGTGGAGTTGATTCAGAAGCAGAAGGCGCGCCGCGCCGAACCAGTCGCCGAATGACGATTTTCGATTTTCGATTGACGATTGGAAACATCGATCGGTCGTCAATCGTCAATCGCAACGCATGGATACTGCAGCCGGAACGTTGATTTGGAAAAGAAGCGAATATCGAAGTGAAACCTCATAGGATGGGGGGGGCAATTGAGAAGTTTTAAAGATGTGATGGAAAAATCGGATTTGAGTACGGACTTCGACAGCATTCGGATCAGCCTGGCATCGCCGGAGAAGATACGAGCCTGGTCGCGCGGGGAGGTTACCAAGCCCGAGACCATCAACTACCGTACCTTCAAGCCTGAGAAAGACGGGCTTTTCTGCGCCCGGATTTTCGGCCCTGTCACGGACTGGGAATGCCTGTGCGGCAAATACAAACGCATGAAGTACCGCGGAGTGGTTTGCGACAAATGCGGTGTGGAAGTGACCCTTTCCAAGGTGCGGCGTGAGAGGCTGGGCCATATCGAACTGGCTTCTCCGTGCTCCCACGTCTGGTTTTTCAAGGGGCTGCCCAGCCGCATCGGCCACCTTCTCGATATCAGCCTCAGGGACCTGGAGCGGGTGCTCTATTTCGAGGCTTACGTCGTGGTCGATGCCGGGGATGCTCCGGTCAAGGCCGGGGAACTCCTCAACGAAGAGAAGTACCGGGCGCTGATACAGGAATACCCGGGCAAATTCAGGGCCATGATGGGCGCGGAGGCGATCAAGGAGCTTCTGAAGCAGGTGGACATCGAAGAGATCGCCGACGAGCTCCGCGCGTCCATGAAGACGGAAACCTCGCAGTTGAAGCGCATCAAGTATGCCAAGCGCCTGAAAGTTGTGGACGCGTTTCGCAAATCGGGCAACAAGCCCGAGTGGATGATCCTGGACGTTATCCCGGTTATCCCTCCCGAACTGCGGCCCCTGGTTCCCCTCGACGGAGGACGGTTCGCCACGTCGGATCTCAACGACCTCTACCGGCGCGTGATCAACCGCAACAACCGTCTGAAAAAGCTGATGGAGCTCCGGGCACCCGAAGTCATCATCCGGAACGAGAAGAGGATGCTTCAGGAAGCGGTGGACGCGATGTTCGATAACGGGCGGCGCGGCCGCGTCCTGCGCGGCGCGAACAACCGTCCGCTGAAATCGCTCAGCGACACCCTCAAAGGAAAATCCGGGCGATTCCGTCAAAACCTCCTGGGCAAGCGCGTGGACTATTCCGGCCGCTCGGTTATCGTGGTCGGCCCCGAGCTGAAGCTGCACCAGTGCGGATTGCCCAAGAAGATGGCCCTGGAGCTTTTCAAGCCGTTCATCTACAACCGGCTCGAGAAAGAAGGGCATGCGGCGACCATCAAAGGCGCCAAAGAGATGGTGGAGCGGCAGGAATATGTGGTTTGGGACATCCTCGAGGAGGTCATCAAGGACCACCCCGTGCTGCTGAACCGCGCCCCCACGCTGCATCGCCTCGGGATTCAGGCCTTTGAGCCGGTTCTGGTGGAAGGCAAAGCCATCAAGATCCCGCCCCTGGTCTGTGCGGCATTCAATGCGGACTTCGACGGCGACCAGATGGCCGTGCACATCCCGCTGTCTCCGGAGGCTCAGATCGAGGCTTCGGTGCTCATGCTAAGCAGCCACAATATCCTTTCCCCCGCCAACGGCCAGCCGATCGCCATCCCCAGCCAGGATATCGTGCTGGGGTGCTACTACCTTACCAAGGCCAAAAAGGGAACGAAAGGCGAGGGGCGCGTGTTCGGGACCTACGATGAGGCGATGTTCGCCCTCGACAACAGCATGGTCGAGCGGCTTACGCCCATCCGCTACCGATTCACCGGCGCCCTTATGGACCTGACCACTCAGTATGACGACCAGGCGGTGATGCGTGCCGACATCCGCGAAGTGAATCACGAGTTCGTCAACACAACTATCGGACGCCTGATTTTCAATTCGATACTTCCGAAAGGGATGCCTTTCATCAACGGCCTGATGAAAAAGAAAGGGCTGCAGCAGCTGGTCAACTACTGCTACCTGAATTTCGGCCTCGAAACCACGGTCCAGATGCTCGACGACCTGAAAAACCTCGGTTTCCTGCACGCGACCATGGCCGGAATCTCCATTGGCATCGACGATCTGATCGTGCCCGACAACAAGGGAGATCTGGTGGATGGTGCCCGCGAAAGCGTCATCGAAGTGGAGAAGCAATACCAGGACGGCGCCATCACCGATGGCGAACGCTACAACAAGATCATCGATATCTGGTCGGATGTGACCGAAAAGGTGTCGGATGAGATGTTCCGCAAAATGGCGCAGCAGGATGAGAGCGGGTATGAATTCAACCCGATCTACATCATGGCGGACTCCGGAGCGCGCGGAAGCAAACAGCAGATCCGGCAGCTCGCCGGCATGCGCGGCCTGATGGCGAAACCTTCGGGCGAAATCATCGAAACCCCCATCACGGCCAATTTCCGCGAAGGTCTGGACGTGTTGCAGTACTTCATTTCGACCCACGGTGCCCGCAAAGGTCTCGCCGACACGGCGCTCAAAACGGCCGATTCGGGCTATTTGACCCGGCGCCTCGTGGATGTCGCACAGGATGTGATCGTGTCGACATTTGACTGTAATACCCTGGACGGCATTTATGTGACCTCCATCATCGAGGGCGGAGAGATCATCGAGCCCCTGCGCGACCGTATCGTCGGGCGCGTTTCTCTCGAGAATATCAAAGATCCTCTGACAGGGGAGACCATCCTGGGTGTGAACGAGGAAATCACGGAAACCCTGGCTTCCGACATTCAGGCGGCCGGCATCGAGCAGGTCAAGATCCGTTCCGTTTTGACCTGCAAAGCCAAACGGGGCGTGTGCATCAAATGTTACGGGCGCAACCTTGCGACCGGGCAGATGGTGGACCTCGGCGAAGCCACGGGCGTGATCGCCGCCCAGTCCATCGGCGAACCCGGCACGCAGTTGACCATGCGGACATTCCATATCGGAGGTACGGCGAGCCGGACCCACGAACAGTCAACCGAAGAATCCAAGAACGAAGGGATCGTCAAGTTCCTGAATATCCAGCACGTGACCAACAGGGACGGCAACCTGGTGGTTATGAACCGGAACGGAACGCTGATTATCGCCGACGAGGCGGGCCGCGAGAAGGAACGGTATTCCGTGGCTTACGGCGCCATCCTTAAAGTGAAGGAAGGTCAGAAAATCAAGCCCGGCCAGGTGCTGGTAGAGTGGGATCCGTATTCTTTCGCCATCCTCACGGAATTCGGCGGAACGGTCGTGTTCAAAGACATCCACGACGGCATCACGGTCAAGGAAGAACGCGACGAAAACACAGGCCTCGTGCGCCAGGTCATCACCGAGTCGCCCGATGAGAAGTATCAGCCCCAGATCAGCATAAAGAATGAAAAGGGGAAGGTCGTCAAGAGCTACCTGCTCCCGTCGAAGGCCCACCTCTGGGTGGATAATTCGGAAGAGGTTTTTCCGGGCAGCATCCTTGCCAAAATCCCCCGCGAGACCCGCAAAACCAAGGACATCACGGGCGGTCTGCCGCGCATCGTGGAGCTTTTCGAGGCGCGCAAGCCGAAAGAAACCGCGGTGATCACCGAGATCGACGGCCAGGTAAAATATGCAGGGCTGGTGCGCGGCCAGCGCAAGATCGAGGTGCACCACGAGAGCGGAATCATCAAAGAGTACCTCCTCCCGCGGGGAGTCCACATCAACGTTCAGGAAGGCGAATATGTGCGCGCCGGTGAAGCGCTGATGGACGGACCCCGCAATCCGCACGATATCCTGCGCGTGCTGGGCGAAAAGGAACTCCAGAGCTACCTGGTTAACGAGATTCAGGAGGTCTATCGTCTGCAGGGCGTCAACATCAACGATAAACACATTGAGGTGATTGTCCGCCAGATGATGCGCTGGATCAAAGTCGAGGAGGTCGGCGACACCGAGTTCCTGCTGGATGAGCAGGTGGACAAGTTCCGGTTCCACGAAGAGAATGAACGGGTGGAAGCCGCCGGAGGCGCGCCGGCCAAAGGGCGGCCTTTGCTTCTGGGCATCACCAAGGCGTCGCTGTCCACCGACAGCTTTATTTCGGCTGCCTCATTCCAGGAGACCACGCGCGTGCTCACCGAAGCTGCGATCAGCGGCAAGGTCGACTACCTGCGCGGACTCAAGGAAAACGTGATCATGGGAAGGCTCATCCCCGCCGGCACGGGTATGGAGTATTACCACAACATCAAACTCACTGAGGAAATGGTTCCCATGGAAGCGCCGGAAGCGGAAGTTGAAGGCGAGGCTAACGCCGACCTCATGTCCGGTACGCTCGATCTTGACGCCGTCAAATCCAAGCGGGTCGACTTGGGATAAATAAACTGGTAATCCCCCGGTCTGCCCGGGGGATTACCAGAGTTTGACAGTTCGAAGATCATCGAGCGCCGACATGCGCGGACAAAACGCTGACGAAGGCTGATCAATCAGGCAACGATCGGCTCTGCCGGAGGTAGTTGGATCTTGCGCCTGCGGCGGCGGATCCAAGTCCAGGTGCAGAATGCGCCGGTTCCCAGAATCGTCGACAGAGTCACTGCCATCCCGCAATAAAAGGTCCATGGAACGAATCTGAATTCTACCGTGTGATCGCCGCCCGGAACCAATACTGCCCGAAAAGCGAAATTGGCGCGCAGAATTTTCGCCTTCCGCCCGTCCACCGTTGCCTTCCATCCCGGATAGTAGCTGTCGAGAAGGACCAGGTAGCCGGCGGAATCTGAATTTACCCGGCACACCACCCGGTTCTTTTCGTAGCGCGCGACCTGCGCCCGTCCGGTCGACCGGGAGGCAACCGGCAGCGGATCTTCCGCTGATTCCAGAATCAAGGAATGACCCAGCCCTTGTTTGGCTTCAAGCAGGCGGTTCCCGGCTTCCTCTGCAGAAGAGGCCCGAATAACATGGGTGCCGAAATAGGCCCGGGGCAGTGCGTCCTTCAGCCGGTACAGTCGATAATCCAGGTCACTGTGGGTATCGAAGCGGCACAATAGCTCTGCCCGCGGATCCCGCAGTTCTCCCACGGACATGACCATCCCGGAATTTAGATTTCCGAGCAAGGACAGCCTGTCCTTCGGCTGCAATTCAAGGCAGCGCTGGTGCAGCCACCGGCTTTCACGCGTGCTGAGCTGGTCGATGTCCCTGTCGATGGAATATTGAATGCCGTTGCCAATGCCGCCCAGCGTTTGCCCGCTTCTTCGATAAAAAAGCGTCATCCAGGCCAGCGACCGGTTGGGGGCATGAAGCACGAAGTCCGTCGGCTGAGGCGTCAGTATGTTCGGCGAGACCGCCCGATACAGCCTATGGAAACTCTCCCGCATAATGTATGAGTCGACCTCGGAAACAAAATCTATATCGGCATTGGAGATGAGCGGCGCAAGACCAAGGTTTGGAGGGATAAGCTCAAGGGGTATGAGGGCCGCGAACATTGCCCCCAGCGCTGCGAATTTCCCGGCGCGCCGGCCTCCCAGCACCAGCAGGCTGCTCAAGAGCATCAAAGCCCCGGCGGCTCGGATGGAATGGCACAAGTTCGCTGCAATTGCCGGGAAATTCTTGGTCCCGGCGAGGTGGGGCATGGTGGAAGACCGGAGTATGGTTTCCAGGGG
>Ga0208980_10001613_pt1 | contig 13693 bp, 17 predicted proteins | sample WetSurMetagenome_3_FD_187993 | JGI IMG/M metagenome (GOLD analysis project Ga0208980, IMG submission 187993) | Wetland microbial communities from Twitchell Island in the Sacramento Delta, sample from surface sediment Aug2011 Site A1 Bulk (version 2) | ecosystem: Environmental > Aquatic > Marine...
GTCTTCATTCTCAGCCAGCCGCGTCAGAAGCCGGTCCCGGGCACGTCCCAGCCCCAACTTGTGCGAGCTTGCCAGGGTTTTGCCATGCTGCTCCATCTGGTCGCTGCTGAACAGTTCTGATCGCAGAGGTGGCTCTTTGTCAGCGCACTTTTGTGTCTGGCTGTTTCCGCGGAGCCTCGTCCGTAAATGGGACAGGTTTTCAGGAATGCTGCTGCTTATCTTCAAGTGTGAGGTCTCCTTTCGAGAAACGAAGTCTCAGTAAATAGGATTGCAATCAGGGTGGTTTGGCCTATCTCCCTTCGGTAGTCAGTGTTCATGTTTCTTAGCGAAGCTATGATGGAATCATAGCTTCGCTAAGATTCCAATGTGCTGTTCAGCGACCGAGGACAGATTGGTGAGCCCGGCTCTTGTGTATCGTCAAACCAGAGGAGTAAAGTTATTCATTTCGATCTGTAATATACACTATTATAGCAGATTGCTATCTTAAAGAATCTTGCACCTATGGGACTAATGCCTCTCTGCGACGAACAACCTGAAAGAGAAACAGCATTTTTGTCTGAAGTTCTCTTATCAGAAATTAGACTTCATAAGGAATTATGTTCTTCTCGCGTTTGAATTCTGATTCCTGTTACGGGTTTTTTGGTTGTTGCTTATCCTGCTTCTTTTTTGCCTCTTGTTCATGTTTTATTATCTTCTGTTTCTCTATCTTGTTCTTACCCTTCTTGCCGCCTTTGTCTCCCATCGCATGTATCCTTTCTTGTTGTTAGTCAACTTCTCGCCGTGAGGCGCGCTCTTGTGTCGCCAGCTCTGGTTTTGCTTATCTTGTTTGCACTGAAGGCCAACCAGTGATTATGTAGTTTTTGCATATCTCCAAAAATCTTATCATACGTGCTTGTTTTTTTATAGTTTCTTTTTTATTTTACACGGTTGAGATATGGAACAGAAAGGAGCATAGAAATTTATGCTTAGAGAAAATATGATATGAAATGATATCTGCTTGGCTTTAGAATTTCACTTCAACACGATTCCTGCCTTTTTCCTTTGCCTTATACAGAGCATCATCTGCCCTCTTTATAAAGCTATCCGAATGGTTGTGTTATAATATTATTCAGTAAATATGAGCCGATTTCGTCAGACCCTTTTTATCAGCGTAGATCCCTATTCGATCGTCTTTGGCCCCTTTATTAACCCTTCCGTTTTTAGATAAGGAGGTATTTCATGAAGATACTTCTGGTATATCCGGAATATCCTGATACCTTCTGGAGTTTTTCCTACGCCCTCAAGTTCGTTTCGAAGAGAGCGGCAAATCCACCACTGGGACTTTTGACAGTTGCGGCAATGATTCCGTCCGAATGGGAAAAAAGACTTGTGGACATGAATGTCCGAAGATTGGAGGACAACGACCTCCTCTGGGCGGATTATGTCTTTCTTAGCGCTATGTCTATTCAAAAAGAATCGGTGAAAACTGTCCTTAACAGATGCAGGGCGATAGGCGTAAAGGTAGTAGCTGGAGGACCACTTTTTACCCAAGATTGCGAAGAGTTTAGCGATGTGGACTATCTGGTACTCAATGAGGCGGAGATTACTCTCCCGCTTTTTCTCAACGATTTACAGGAAAGACCTCCCAATAATATTTATACATCTGATAAGTGGGCTGATGTGACAACCACACCCATTCCCCTTTGGGATCTCATAAACTTGAAACACTATGCTTCTATGAACATTCAGTATTCAAGGGGGTGCCCCTTTGATTGTGAATTCTGCAATATAACTTCGCTCTATGGACGAGTTCCCAGGACAAAGGACAGCGATCAGGTTATCATGGAACTGGAGAAACTCTACACCCTTGGCTGGAGGGGAGGGGTATTCTTTGTTGATGACAACTTTATCGGGAACAGAATAAAGTTAAAGAGTGAAATATTACCTGCCATTATTCAGTGGATGGAAAAAAGGAATTATCCATTCTCACTTTTTACCGAGGCATCCATTAACCTTGCAGATGACGATGACCTAATGAAAATGATGGTGCAGGCGCAATTCGACACTGTCTTTATCGGTATCGAATCACCGAACGAAGAAAGTCTGAATGAATGTACGAAAATACCGAACAAGAACCGTGACCTGATAGCAAGTGTCAGGAAGATACAGAGTTTTGGAATGGAGGTGCAGGCTGGCTTTATAGTGGGATTTGATAAAGATCCCGCCTCGATATTTGAAAGAATGATAGGGTTTATCCAGGAAAGCAGGATCGCAACGGCAATGGTTGGTCTCCTGAACGCACCCCGTGGAACAAAACTCTATAAGCGATTGCTTGGAGAAAACAGACTTGTGAAGTCTTTAACCGGAGACAACACTGACTTTTCGATGAACTTCATTCCGAAGATGAGCTACGAAGTGCTCATCAGCGGCTATAAGAGGATCATCGAAACCATTTATTCTCCGAAGTATTACTACGCCAGGGTCAAACAGTTTCTGAAAGATTATAAGCCGACACAGAAAAAGATTTTCCGTGCACGGTGGAGCCATGTAAAGGCAGGAATGAAGTCCGTGTTTATACTTGGGTTAATAGGGAAGGAGCGTTACTATTACTGGAGACTCTTCTTTTGGTCCCTTTTCAGGCGGCCCAAACTCTTCCCTATGGCGATAACTTTTTCGATTTATGGTTATCATTTCCGGAAAGTATTCGAGCAGCACTTCCGGATGATAGAGAGAAAAGGCATCACATAAAGGTATAGGACATCTTGAAATAGGGGGTGCAATAGTTCGACATCGGTAAATCGCGGTATTGTAATTGAGTCTTTCAAATACCCCTTAAAGTTCCTGTACTGTTTACCGGTACAGGTAGGAATATGTATTTCAAAAAATTACCCACTATGTTTATTACTCATTCAAAGCATTTCCTTGAATCCTTGACAAAGATACGAGACGCATTTCGCACAGCAGTTGTCAGCAACTGAAATGCTGGAGAATACCATAAGAAAGATTTCGAAGAGAGCATTCGCCACTTCCACGGATATACTGTCACATTATCGAATTACCTTGACTAACCTGCAAGCACATGCTATTGTATAAACAAGATTTTAGAGGTTTTTGCGTTCACAGAAGGCCACAAAGACTTTTAGCTTTGTGGCTTTTTTTATTGAGTCCTTCTGAGATTTTAGTTTATAGATAAGGAGGTAAACAAAATGACACAAGGAACTGTGAAGTGGTTCAACGACAGCAAAGGTTTTGGCTTTATTACTGCTGAAGACAATACTGATGTTTTTGTCCACCATACGTCTATCCAGGGCAGTGGCTTTAAAAGCCTCGCCGAAGGTGACAATGTCAGCTTTGATACTGAAAAAGGGCCGAAAGGTCCCAAAGCGATTAATGTTGTCAAACTGTAATTAATTGGTCAGGGCTCCCTCTGCTTGAGGGAGCCTTTTCCCTTGAGAGGAATGAGAGGAATATGAACAATAATAAGCATGCGGCAATAATGGAGAAGAAACAGGAGATAATGCGGCAGAGAATTGAAGCAGGCTCTATAGCGACACACTTCCCTGAGGTTGCAAGCATCGACATGAATATGACATATAACCAGAAGGGAACAAAATCAATACTTCGGACCTTTCATTTCGCTCCCAGCAGCTATGCTTTTTTCATTCTGAATTGCCTAAGAAAAGATTGTGTTGATGGTGGATTTGATCTCACACAGGTTATCACCACGATGATCAGAAACCGCAGAGTGGAGGTAAAAGGAGTACTCAGCTGCAGAGGCACAGATTCTTTCAACCACTCAGATATTGTTTATGATGTTGCCATACAATATACGTAAATCGCTGTCCCGTAATCTTGCGATATTTTGAGATAACAGCATCTCACACATAGAGTCGGCTCTCTGCATGGTTTTGAGCATATTCATTCCTTAAGTTGTTGTTTCAGGAATGACCCTCTATTTAGCGCTCTGTCACAAAGTATTAAGGGAGACTGAAAAGGCCGGAGGTTTACAAACAAAATAAGGAGATTGAAAATGAAAAAGATGTATGTTGGAAATATTCCATACGACGCTACTGAAGAAGATTTAAGGGAACTGTTTTCAGAACAGGGAGAGATTGAATCATTAAAAATAATACAGGATCAATTCACCGACCGTTCTAAAGGCTTTGGTTTTATTGAAATGGTAAATGAAGAAGATGCAAAAAAGGCGATTGCAACCCTTAATGGGAAAGATTTCAAGGGGAAATCACTTACTGTTGCTGAGGCAAAGCCTCAACAGAAACGACAAGGGGTTAATAGAAGTAGTGGCTATGGTAGTGGGGGCACAGGGAGAGGCTGGAGATAGTTTTTGGAGATAAAGGTAAATGAAAATAATGTCGAAGGTGCCCTGAAAGTCCTCAAGCGTAAATTACAAAAAGAAGGGCTTTTCCGAGAAATCAAAAGAAGAAAGGCATATGAAAAGCCCTGTGAAAAAGAAAAACGCAAACGAAGAGAGGCAAAAAAGCGAAGGATGAAGGCTCTAAGATATAAGAAACGAGCATAATAAAAAGCTCTTCACGATTATGGGCTTGTAAAAACAGCCCCAATGCTTATGGAGGTTGATATGAAAACACTGGTTGAACTCATGGCGAAATCTCTGGTAGATAAACCGGAGGAGGTAGTAGTGGCCGAGATAGGCGGAGAAAAAACCGCTCTCTTTGAATTACGTGTTGCTGCAAGTGATATCGGAAAGGTTGTCGGAAAGCAGGGAAATACGGCAAGAGCAATGAGAACAATACTGAGTGCTGCCGGCACTAAGCTTGAAAAGCGTTGTGTGCTGGAAATTTTAGATTAAACAGAACTATTTTACGTTTTTCATAGATTTCAGGGAACTTCATTCTCAATGAGATATTTTTACCGATAAGGTATCTCTTTGTTGTTTTAGTCTCAGTATTTTTTGAACAAAAGTACCGTCAATAATGAAAAGGCTTGATCTGAATATCCCAGATTTAAATCCTGTATGGGATATCAGACCCATCAATATCCCTGCTGCTAACCCGGATACTACTCCATCAAATAAAGGCATGAATGTCTCCCCGCATTATTCATAGGGAAATATCTCATTATCCGTACCGCTCAGTAAATCTGTTCTGATTATGTGAAGACATCTTTCAGTGCCTCGTTGAGGTTCCCATGGACAAACTCGAACTGGATATTTTTCAGTTTAGCAGGGATTACTCTCTGACTGTTTGTTAACTCATCAGCAAGTTCTTTCGCAAAAAGCCTGAACAGAGAAACAGGGAATGGAATAACAACAGCTTTGCGATATTGTGTGATTTGTTTCAGTAATTCATGAAATTGGACAGGTTCAGGTGAACAGGCATTTACCGGTCCTGAAAGGCTCTCATGACTCAGTACAGTTTCATAAATGCGGATGAGATCTTCCATGTGTACCCAGGGAAACCAGCTTTGGCCTGAACCGAACTGTATGGTAAATCCGAAATTCACTGATTTCATGATCTTTGCGAGAAAACCACCCTTTCTGTCAAGAACAGGTGCTGTTCTCACCTGCACCGAACGCATACTTAACGTCTCCGCACGGCGTGCTTCATTTTCCCATGCAACACAGACATCTGCCAAAAATCCTTTTCCGTTTGTCGCAGTCTCGTCAACCGCGTTTTCACCTTTATCGCCGTAATAGCCAGTGGCAGAAGCCGAGATAAAAGTCTTCGGCTTTTGATCGAGAGAAGAAAGAAAATCGAGAAGATGCTTATTGACGGTGACACGGCTCTCCCGGATCGACTTCTTGTACTCTTCTGTCCAGAGGGTCAGGATATCCCTGCCGCTCAGATTGATAACAGCATCTGCACCCGAAAACCACTGCTTTTCGAAAAGTTTTGGCTTGAGAAGATCAACAACAAATGATTGCAATTTCGGCGAAGAAATCCTTGATTGATTCCGGTCGAGAATAGTGACCTCATATCTTTTATCGAGAAGGAGACGCGTAAGCCGTTGTCCGATAAAACCGCCGCCGCCACAGATGACTACCGTCATAAATTCATTATATCAGGAATAATTATAAGAGGACAAATTGCTCTTAAAAGTTCCATTAACCCATGCAGCAATGTGAACTGCGCGATATAAGAAAATATCCTCAAGTTGATTTTTAATGATAACTCTATGAAAGATATCTCCCAAAAAACCAATCTGAAATTCAGCCATTCAGGGGTGATCTCAGAGAGGTTTTCCGGTCTTTCGAAAAACGAGAAGGCTTTTGCCACAGGTATAGTGAGAATCTGAGAAGTGCTGAGGAGATAAGTATACCTGTCAGGCTTCTCGAACCTGATTTGAAATGTTGGAGGAAGAGTGTATTTGGTATTCATTTTTATAAGAACGTAAACGTTCAAGTATTAGTGAAACGATTTTTCTTGAATTCAAGCCATATAATATAAATTATCATAAAAACAACCGAAACCGTTGACGGAAGAGCAGTCTTCGTATCAAAAAAGGAGAGCGCTAAGCCACCGGCCAGACCATAATTTTTCAAAGTTCCGAGCAGCACAATGCTTGTGGTTTTCTTCTTGTCAAAACGAGCAAGCTTACATAATAACTCAATAATCCATCCCAATAGAAAAGTACTTGCAAAAGAAATCATGGCAACCGGCAGCAGAGACAGCGGTTGCGTTAAGAACACTTGTTGGTTCAAGCCAACTATCGTGTAACTTATCAGAAAGAAGCTCCAGTTTGTAATATCTCCCTTGATCGGTTCGATTAAACGGGCTATGCCGGTCATGGTGAGGATGCGCGCAAAGAGAAGGGGAGCGAGTATCAGCTGAATGGTGATGGTTATCAGTTTTAAAGGGTCAACAAAACTTGCTCCAATAAATAGAAAGGCCATGAGCGGAGTAAGAAGTAAAGCGCCCAGATATGCGCCGATGGTCCCCGTAAGAGCGAAGTCAGTGTCTCCTTTGAGAAAAATCGTAAACGGGATAACCGCAACAGCAGGAGGGACAGCAGCAAGAATAACGAATCCGCTCCATAACGCTTCATCATGAATAAAGAGTTTGCTCAGTCCGAGGATAACTCCTCCGAGCACTACATAGCTCATAGCAACGCCTGTTAAGGCCGGTGTTGCGAACGTTCTCAGGGAACGGAATGTGTTGCCGGTAATGCCCATCACAGAGAGAGTCATCACGACGGCAAGAGCAGGAAGGGTTATCGTTTCAGTCCATTGAGCACCTTTTCCCCAAATCAGTCCTGTAGCCAAGGACATAATCAGAATAAAGTTTCTATTTCTTAGGAGATGTTGAATTGTAACCATCTGCGATTACCTCTCTTCTCCCCTACCCACAATTTGACCACTCTCATTTTCCTCCGTTCCTGCAATGAATTCCTGGAATCATTCTTTATGGCCTCCCAAAGTTTATATCTACGAGTTGCCGAAAAAAACAGATTCGCCTAAAAAATATCCAAGAGCATTTTGGCAATTAATTTATTAATTATATATAATTATGGATGAGTATTGAAAGAAATGGACAAGAAGTCCGGTTGTTCTGCGAAAGGAGGATTTTCATGAAAATCAGAAAGGTATCTAAACAAGTTTCATTGACCTGCAAATGCAAAAGTTCCTGTTAATGAGTGGTACGTTATGAAGGATGGGCGCGTTTTTACAGCACGTCCTTTATCATCTATTCCGGGAACCGTTTTGCACCGTCGAGAAAAGTGCTTTGAGCAATTTCAAAAAACAAAAAGGACAGAATATGCAAAAGCCGATCAAGATTTACACCCTGAGCACCTGTGTTCACTGTAAGGCCACTAAAAAATTATTGAATGAATGTGCTGTAACCTATGAATGTATCGATGTTGATTTACTTTCGGGCAAAGAAAGGACCGATATTCTTGAAGATGTGAAGAAATTCAATCCTGAGTGCAGCTTTCCTACGATCATTATTGGGGATACAGTTATCGTTGGATTTCGCGAGAACGAAATCAGGCAGGCCTTAGGTCTATAATGAATCTTTCTATTATCAGTTGTGCCGTATGTAGATATCAACCGCTACACAGGGGTTTGGTATGAGATTGCGAGATATTCACACAGCTTCCAGGAGGGCTGTGTGGGAAGTAAGGCAACGTATACTCTGAGAGATGACGGGAATATTTCTGTTCTCAACGAATGCTATGACGAAACCTTTGATGGCAAGATTAGGTCTGCAAAAGGTAAGGCATGGGTAGTTGACAAAGAAACAAATGCCAGGCTGAAGGTATCTTTTTTCTGGCCTTTTGCAGGAGATTACTGGATAGTTGACCTGGCCAAAAACTATGAATATGCAGCCATAGGGCATCCAACGCGAAAATATCTTTGGATTTTAAGCCGCACCTTCTTCGGCGGCGCAATGTCTTATCTCGGAGGTTTCATTGCATTACCTGATGACCAACAAAGGGATAATCCTGGAGCTGGAGCAGGCTCTCGAAGCTCTCGTGGATTATAATGTTATCTTCTTTGGAGAGGACCACGATTCCCGTATTGCACACGAAGGGGAACTTATCCTCTTTACCGAGCTCGCAGGGCGGGATACGAGCCTTGTGCTTGCCCTTGAGATGTTTGAGCGTGATGTCCAGGATGCCATCGATGCCTATCTCCGAGGAACGATCCCTGAAGATAAATTCCTTGAACTGGGACGTCCCTGGCCGAACTACCAGGAGGATTACCGGCCTCTTGTTGAATTGGCAAAGGATCGGGGAATCCCCGTTATTGCGGCTAATGTTCCCCGCAGGATAGCTGCTGGGGTTGCAATGGCTGATGAGATTTCACCTGATGGTATGGGAAAAGACAGTATATACTTCCCCCAGAATTTACACCTTGATTCAGAGGAATATTACAAACGCTTTGCTGCTCTGATGGAAAAAATGCCTCACTCGCTTCCAATGAAAGGATTGAAGGTGAAGGCGCTTTACAAGGCTCAGGTTCTCAAGGACGCTGTGATGGCCGCTTCACTTGAACCCTTTCTTGATCACCGTATTTTCTTCTGTTGCGGCCGTTTTCATTCCGAATACCACCTCGGAATACCCTATCAACTCCAGAAGAACCATCCAGAGCTCAAAATTGCTGTAGTGGTTTGTGCCGAATCTGTAATGGGCTTGCCCATGAGGGACCGTTCCCGGATAGGTGACTTCATCTGGATCAATAAGTAGGCGCTATCAGGACACTCTCGCATTGGAGCCAATGAAATCAGGCGTTTGTGGAGATGCATTCTTTTTTTCGTTTAATTGACTTCCCCGGCAATCCTACCAGCGATAGGGATAGGGTCTCCAGTAGGACTGGTACCAAAACGGATAGTCCCACCAGTAAGGATAAGGCTCACAATAAATGTGCAGAGAACCGCTAAATATCGTTTCATTCTTTATCATTTCTTTTCTTCAGAGAAGTTGTCAAGTCGTACGTTTCTGAATGCGACCTTGGAAACATGCTATAATTTTGTGAATGACTATTACAAAATTGCTTATCGCGCTTCTCTCTCTCTCCTGTCTCTTTCTTGCAGGGTATGCTGACGCGGAACAAACGCTTCCTTATTATGATCTGACCGTATCCTTTGACACCGGAAATAGTTTTTTGAAGGGTTCTGCAAAAATAACATTTCCGGATAAAACGAAGAGGAATATTTTCACCGGAGAATTGAAGATTCTTTCGGTAACATTGAACGGCAAGCCTGTTCCCTTTCAGTTGCAAGACGGGGTGTTTCCCTTTGAAGGGCAGGGCAATCTGGAGATCGAATATCAGGCAGTTTTCAATGGGGAGCTTGAACAGAGGCGCCTTTTGAGAATCGATCCCAAACCCTGCAACAATATCAGTCCCGGGGGTATATCACTCACGCACGAATGGTTTCCCGAGATCAGAGATTTGGCCCTTTATCGACTTCATGCTATAGTTCCCGATGAGTTTATGGCAGTCTCTTCAGCAGAAGAAGTTGTTGTATCAAAGAAAGGGCAAGGGACCGAATATTCCTTCAATTTCCCACATCCTTCACAGCACCTGTCTCTTATCGCCGGGAAATACAGGGAAATCAGGGAGAACTGGAAAGGGGTAGCCTTGTATTTCTATGTTCTGCCTGAAAATATGCATCTTCTGAAGGCATATAGTGAAGACACAAAAAAATACCTTGCCGCATATGAAAAATTGCTCACTCCCTATCCCTATAAAAGATTTTCTGTTGCAGAGGGTTTTAAGACGGAAAGCCATGCAATGCCCACCGTTGCCGTTATCGGCAGAGGTCAGTTGCCTCTTGCCTTTTCTGCTGATTCGTCCTTCAGGCGCATCATGCTCCGCCAATGGTTTGGTGAAAGTATCTATGTTGACAGGGCACAGGGAAACTGGGCGGACGGATTAACCGCTTATCTTGCAGACCAGAGAATTGAGGAGCAGAGAGGGAAGGGCAGGGACTTCAGAAAGCAGATCCTCATCAATTATATGAATTATGTTAATCCCGGTGGTGAATATGCCCTGAAGGATTATCGGGGGGCCATTGACCTTTAATCCAAAGCAACAGGATTCGGAAAAGGGTCGATGTTCTTCCATATGCTGAAAGGGCTTGTGGGAGAGGATACTTTTTACTCCGCACTGAAAACAATTGCGCAGGAGCCCAGATTTCAGGCGCTCTCGTGGGACAACCTCAGAGCGGTGTTCGAACAGCGCTCTGGCGATGACCTGTCCTGGTTTTTTCACCAGTGGGTTGCAAGAAAAGGGGCGCCCTCGATTGAGGTAAGCGACCTTAGAGTGATTATGAAAAAAGGCATACCTACAATAACATTCGATATCTCACAGCAGGATGAGCCTTACCGGCTCTCGCTTCCGGTCAGGATAAAGACCGACAGGGAGGAAAAGAACGAAGTGTTGTCATTACAAAAAGAATCAGAGCATTTTGAAATCGGGGTGAAAGGAAATCCTGTTGAGATAACCTTTGATGACGAATATGATGTGATGAGAAAGATTACTCCGGAGGAATGTCCTCCCGTCATTGCAACACTCCTTGGCAGTGAACAAAGGATTTTTGTTTTGTCTGAAGGCGGTCGAGACCGGTACGGAGAAATAGCTGATGCTCTGTCAAAAGAGGGATTCATTATCAAGGAGCATCAGGCTGTCAGGGACGAAGACATCAGAAATTCATCTCTCCTCGTTGTGGGATATGACAGTCCTGTACTGAAGCGCCTCTTCGGAGGGTCTGAGAAATCCGGGACGGGTTCCAGTTTGTCTGTCAGAAAAAATCCCCTGAACCCTGCAAAAGTAATTGTGACAGCATCAGGGAGCTCAGAGAACGATGCTCTCAGGTCGGTTCAGGATGTATTCAGGTATGGAGAATATTCGTTCGTCCGTTTTGAGAAAGGAAATGCGAGAGAGAAAAAAACAGAGAGTTCGGAAAACGGTATTGCATACAGCCTGGACGCGCCCGTTCTGGTAATACAGCCGCAAAAAACCGAAAACCTTAAGGATATCCTGCCTTCACTGATTCATGTTCCGGTTGTTTATGTGGGAGAAAGACATACGAATTACGAAGACCATAAGGTACAACTTAAGATCATCCAATATCTCCATGAAAAGGGCAGGAAATTTGCGATCGGGATGGAGATGTTCCAGCAGTTATTCCAGAAATCCATTGATGAATATCTGAACGGCACACTGAACGAACGGGAGTTCCTGAAGCAGACCGGATATTATAAGCGCTGGCAGTATGATTACAGCCAGTACCGGGAGATAGTCGAATACGCAAAAGTAAATGGCATTCCCTTAGTAGCGCTGAATATCCGCTCGGAAATCATTCAGAAGGTGGCTGCAAGCGGGATGGATTCTCTCACTGACGCAGAGCGGAAGGAGATCCCGGAAAGCATGGATATGTCTGACGGAGCATACCGTGAGAGGCTTGAAAGAATTTTTGAAAATCACAGGCGGCAAGGAAAAAGAAGTTTTGAGAATTTTTATCAGTCCCAGATACTATGGGACGAGACCATGGCACATATGATCGACGGATACATGAGGGAGCATCCTGAACACCAGATGGTCGTTCTTGCCGGTGTTGGTCACATCCTCTACGGATCGGGCATTCCTCAAAGAACTCACCGGCTCAACAGCAAAAAGTTTACAGCGGTTGTGCCCGATGCAGCGGGTATCGACAGGGATGCCGGTAATTTCATTGTTTTTGCCGAACAGCAGGAGCCTCCGCTTACCCTGAAACTCGGTGTGGTTGTCAGGAAGACAGAAGAAGGACTTGCCATTGATCAGGTTGTGCCCCGGAGTATTGCAAAAGCTGCCGGCGTTGAAGAAGGAGACATGCTCATTGCGCTGGACGACTGGAAGATCGAAGATATCGATGACATCAGGATTTTTATGTCCGACAAGAAACGCGGGAACACGATAAAAATCACTGTCCTGAGAAAGAAATTCCTGTCAGGATATAAGCCGCTTGAACTGACGATAACGATTTGACCAAAAAATATTCTTCGAAACAGGCCGCCGGAATAATATTTATAGTTTTCATAGTATATTCATAATATATTCATACTATCCCCACAATTTTCTATTATCTTAGAAATCAGCATCTCTGAGAAAACCTTGCTCAGAAGTTTGTTTTATTTTTTCATAAAATTTCAGTACCTGTGATTTAGATCACATAAAATAGTAATAAAATATAGTAAAAATAATAAATACAATAACAACTAAATCAAATGCCACTCGTGTATAAGAAATCTTCGGAGAGGCGGAAAAGGAGGAACAGAATGCATATATCACGGCGTGACTTTCTGAGGTATTGCGGCATTTCAGCTGCAGCCCTCGGGCTGAACGGTACGGACCTGATGAAACTGGGAGAATTGCTTGCAAGCACATCAGGCCCACAGGTACTCTGGCTGGTGGGGAGTTCCTGCACAGGATGTTCGGTCTCATTTCTCAACTATATTTCGACTGCTTCTCCCACCTCGGCAGCAGATATTCTCGTAAACAAGATCAATCTCACCTATCACCCTTCCCTTATGGCAACGGCAGGTCAGGATGCCGCTGCTATTGCCGAACAAGCGGCAGTCAGCGGGGGTTATGTGCTTGTTGTCGAAGGCGGGGTGCCGACGGCATTCGGCGGAGGCGCCTGTCTTGCATGGACGTACAATGGAACGGACGTTACGTTTCAGGATGCAGTAAAAAAACTCGCTTCAAAGGCATCGAAAATCATCTGTATTGGAAACTGCTCTGCTTATGGAGGCATTTCGGCTGCCTATCCCAATGATACAGGCGTAAAGAGCGTAGCAGAAGTTACCGGAAAGACAACGATCAATATCGCGGGGTGCCCGCCTCACCCTGACTGGTTTGTGTGGGCAGTGGTACAGATAATCCTGAATAAACCGATAGCTCTTGATTCGTATGGAAGACCGCTGTATCTGTTCGAGAAATCGGTGCATGACAAATGCCCGAGAAAAGGAACGGAACCGGCAAAAACCTTTGCAACCGAAGGACGCTGTATGAAAGAACTGGGATGCAAGGGGCCGCAGGCGAAAGCAAACTGTCCGATTATACAGTGGAACAATAAAATGAGCTGGTGCATAGACGCAAACGCACCCTGTATCGGGTGCACGAGCCCGGACTTTCCCAAAACTCCGCTTATGAAAATCCCGGGTGCTTAGAACATGAAATAACAAGTCATAGGAGGATTATATATGGCAAGTAAAATTGTAATTGATCCTGTAACCAGACTGGAGGGTC
>Ga0208980_10001614_pt1 | contig 13690 bp, 9 predicted proteins | sample WetSurMetagenome_3_FD_187993 | JGI IMG/M metagenome (GOLD analysis project Ga0208980, IMG submission 187993) | Wetland microbial communities from Twitchell Island in the Sacramento Delta, sample from surface sediment Aug2011 Site A1 Bulk (version 2) | ecosystem: Environmental > Aquatic > Marine...
CTCGTAAATTGGATCTGCCCCGCACTGCCCGCCTGGAACCAGCCGGTTATATTCACTCCGTGGCTGAATGGAGCCTGTGCATTGCCACTCAAAGAGTAAACGAGACTTAAAAATATTATTATCCGGGTTATAATCTCTTTCCTTATCATGAAAGGTCAGGTTAGTGTCAGGACCAAGGTATAGACATTTCCGGTAATTGCAAAGAAATTAGTTATTCTCAAGTCTGAAGAGGACCGGCAGAGAGAACCATACCGGAACCGGAACGCCACGCTGCTTCCCTGGTTTGAATTTCGGCAATGTTCTGACAACTCTCACAGCTTCGCTATCGAGGGAGTTGTCAATCCCTCTCAGGATCTGTATCCTGTCAATAGACCCGTCGGTATTAACTGCAAACCTCAGGATGACTCTGCCCTGTATATTATTGCTGATTGCATCCTGAGGATATAAGATATTATTACTTATAAACTTCAATAACTCGGCTTCCCCTCCAGGAAATTCAGGCATTTCCTCCACTCTTACAAAAGGCTCTTTAACCTCAGGGACAACAGGATCATCTGCAGGATTATAAATTGTTGAATCATCGGGATGGCCGTTCTTTACTGATTTAAGAAGGTCATCATTCGGAGGTATTGTATTCAGATCCTTGTAAGGGTCCGAGGTCACCACCGGGGCTGCATTTTTCATAATGCCTGCAAATCCTGCGGGTGGTTTTGCTACAGTACTTACTGGATCAGTAAAGACAGGATCCATATGCACAATGGGTATAAATTCAGGTCCATCCGAGGCTTTTCCCTTCTCTGGAGTGATTGATAAAGCTGCTGTTATGAGTCCGCTTAAGACGATTACCCCTAGGATCGAAACACTTGTTGCCGAATCAGCATTTTTCCGGAGATTGTAAGCTCCGTACTCTTTGTTCCTGTTCTCAAAAATGATCTCATCAAATCCGGGAACCTTTTCATTTTTCCTCTTCATGTTTATAAGTTTTAGTTGTTTTTACCTATACCAGACAACCGCATCATACCTATAAAACGAACGAGGCTTTTGAGTTAACAAAGGCAAAAATCGGGCCATTGAAGAGTTAGAAGGAGAATAAAAAGTACATTTCTGTTTTGAGAGGTAATGAAGTTGTCGTAAATTAGCATACAATCCTGGCATTACAAAAGATACTATGAACAGGCATCCTGCATTTCAGGTACTTGCAACAATATTTCTTTTGAGTATTTTCTCATCAGAGTCCTTGTCACAGCCATTATCAGTGATTCAGAAGATGGATCATGAGCCTGTCCTGGACGGATTGCCTTTTGAAAATGCATGGGATAGTATAACGACGAGAGTGCTTTTTATGCTTCAACCCGTTTCTGGAGGTACGCCTACTCAAAGAAGCGAGGCGAAGATCGGTTATACGGATAAGTATTTATATGTTGCCGGCTATATGTATGATGACGAGCCAGACAAGATCAGGTCAAAAAGCAAAAAACGCGATGAACTTAACATGAACAGCGATTTTTTCGGGGTTTCCCTTGACAGCTATAATGACAATGAAAATGCACTTGGCTTCTACACCACACCTGCCGGACTGAGACTGGATGTCCAGATTTTTAATGACGGACAGGCAACCTGGCCGAATATACCAATGCAGGTTGACTGGAATACTGTATGGGAAGTTAAAGCCAGCGTCGACAACCGTGGATGGTTTACTGAGATGCGTATTCCTCTCTCAAGCCTGCGATATAATATTGCTGACGGGAAAGTTATTATGGGCCTTAGTTTTTACAGGTACGTATCACGGACAGCGGAGACGGATATATATCCCAAGACTTCCAATGAATGGGGATCCTGGAGCTTCGCCAAGCCCTCAAAATTTGAAGATGTTGAGATAGACGGGGTTAAAAGCATCAATCCTTTGTATTTTTCACCCTATGTCCTCGGCGGAGCCGAAAGGAATTCTTCGCTGAATGAAGCCGGGACGGCATACAATACTTCTGCGAAGTGGGAAGCTCAGGCGGGAATGGATATCAAGGCAGGCCTCTCAAAGAGCCTGACTCTTGACCTTACTGTCAATACAGACTTTGCCCAGGTAGAGGCTGATGATCAACAGATAAATCTGACCCGTTTTTCCCTCTTTTTTCCTGAGAAGCGACAATTTTTTCTTGAGAGGGCCAGTATTTTTGATTTCAAATTTGGCAACGCAGGTCAGCTGTTTTACAGCCGCAGGATTGGTCTATATGACGACCAGATAGTACCTATATGGGGAGGAGGTCGCCTTACAGGGAGGGCCGGGTTGTGGGATATTGGCATAATGAGTCTTCAGACCGGAGCCCTGATGGATGACAACACCGGTGAGGAGATCCTGCCAACCATAAATAATTCTGTTGCAAGGCTGCGCAGGAAGCTTCCTATCAACACCAATTCGTATGCAGGAGGATTATTTACATCGAAGGTTGATATCTACGGAAAGTACAATCTGAGCTATGGCGTTGACGGGGTATTTAATATTCAGGATAACGATTATCTGAATGTCGCTATTGCCAGTACAACAGAGTCTGATCTGAAAAAGGGTACGAGCTTTTCAGATCTTTCGGAGGTTTATCTCCAATGGGAAAGGCGAACCTACAAGGGACTTTCATTCGATCTGAATTTCACAAAGGCGGGCAATAGCTTCAATCCGGCTCTCGGCTTTCAATACAGGGAGGATTTTACGCGTTATGGAGGAGTATTTTCCTATGGTTTTATTCCAGGCAATAAATCAAAAGTATTAAAACAGCATCAGTTTACACTTGACGCCTCCTCTTATGTAAGAAACAGGGATAACGTTACTGAGACGGTTGAGATCAAACCGTTCTATACATTCGCCACAAAGCGCGACCATAACTTTGGGCTGGGCACTACCTTTTCCCAGGAAAATGATATCGACTCCTTCGCTCTTTCAGATGATGTGTATATTCCTCATGGGAGCTATCATACCGAGGATTTCTGGTTCTTTTATCAGACACCTTCAATTAATCTGGGGTATTTCAATGCGCTGCTGATTACCGGGCAATATTATGACGGATGGATTAACTCATGCCGCCTGGTTCCTTCCCTGACGCTGGGTGGAAGCTGGATCCTCGATTTCACCTATGAATTGAATGACATAAAGTTCAAGGAGCGAAACCAGCATTTTTTATCGAATCTTTTTATGTTCAAGGTGCTGTATATGTTGTCGACAACTATTTCAACATCAAGTTTTATACAGTATAATAACCAGATTGACAAAGTTATATGGAATTTCAGGTTCAGATTCAATCCAAAAGAGGGCAATGATCTCTACCTGGTGTACAATGACCTGCTTAATACTTCAAGGAACGACTATGTACCTGTTACTCCTGTAAGCAGTCAGAGATCCCTGTTAATTAAATACACTCATACTTTCAGATTCAGATAAGATCTGCCCTGTCTCTCTTCCTATTTATAGGTTCTTGTCATTGATGAAGGGATGATTATCACAAAATCAGCCTGTCCTTTGTTTTCGTCGCTGATCTTATCGATATCATCCTGGAGTACTGCCGTGATAGTGGTCACTTTAACGCCGGGATTATATTTATTCAGGTACCAGATAATTCCCATGTGCCTGTCGGAGTGGTAGCTGCCATTAAAATGAATTACTGTCTGGCCCTCCTTCCGGTAGTTGGCTACAGATTTTGCCATTGTTGCATCCTTAATAGCCTGAGCTTTCGGGAGATTCTCATTGACTTTGTTTTCCATCCCACCCCCTATGGAGCTGTCCATTGAAAGCATATCCTTGTAGCATGGAAGTTCGGGGTCATAATCGATAGGCAGCGGGGCCATATATTTCAGAGCTTCGGGTGAAAGCTTCCGAAGAGCGTCAAATCCTCCGGAGGCAACGACAGATGCATACCTTCGGGGAATATTTGAAGCGACAAATTTTAGTCCGTTCTGTTTGGCAAAGGTCAGGAGGGGCTTATAGTCGGTAAGATAGTTTTTCCAGAGGCGGACTTCCTTCTCAAACGAGGCCTCTTTAATAATGTCAGCAAAGTATTCATCAATTACAAGCTGGTTGTCGGTTTCAAACATTTCGGCTGCCAGTATGAGATCCTTCCCCTTGGCTGAGTATAAATCCTTAGTCAGTTCCAGTTCAAGCCAGTGTGCCACCGGATTGTCGTGCAACTCTCCGAAGAAAACTACATTTGCCTTGCCTGCTTCCTTAACAATATCATTATAGTCCGATTTTTTACCGTTTCCTGTATAAACTTTGTAGGCAGGCTTATCCTGTCCGGAAGCAATCAGGGAGAAAGCCAGAAGAATTAGAAGTGCGGATAGTTTCATTTTCATTTTATGGTAATGGATTTATAATTCAGTGGCAAAGAAAAGCAAATTCATCCGGAATGCAATGCAACCCTGCCTACCGCAATCCGAACCTGTAGCTGAATTTGATGAGCAAGATGTTGGAAGGAGCTGATTCAAACAGGTCTGACATATCGTTTGCATAGTCCATGGTGCCTCCGGTCTGATTTGAATTATACCGGGTCTGACTCCAGACAAGGTAAACGGATGATCCAGGATTATACTCCCATCTCAGGACAAGATTTGACAGGAAATCCCTTCTGTTATAATCTGGATTTGTGAATGTATAATCAGCTATTCCGTCAGTATTATCGTCAATTGCATACTGATCACCCGTAAGTGAAATCTGTTCCGGAGAATAGAGAGTAAAGCGGTTATGATATTCTGATGTCATCGGATCAGAGATGTATTTGAAATTATAATATTTACCTGATGCAACAAAGGGCTGACCCCAGTACTGGAGTGTCAGATCAGGCGTCAGATTAAAGCTGACCCTGAATGACATGCTTATCATCTTCTGGTCAATGCTGCCGTAAATGTATCGTGTCTGAGTGCCAAAGGCAGGTTGGTCGACATACTGAAGTTCATCAAATGCAGTATAATACAGGGGGATCAGGGAAAGTGACAGTGCATTTATAGGTTTATAAGTCAGTTCCGGCTGCAGTGAGAGATTATATCCGGAACCTTCCAATCCTAAGTTATGCTGTATCGAGAATTCCATTTGAAATTTTTTCCTGCTGTCCGTATTTATATGTAGCCAGGAGCTTAAGTTGGATGGCATTTTTATTACTGGTCCTCCCCTGAGCATTGATTTACTTACAATATTGTATGTAAAATTGGCTCCTGTATAGATTGACCAGTAATTCCTGAAGACAACATCGCCACCTGCATTTATTCCATCATAGAGGTGGGTGCCGGTGAAGTCCCATCCTGCATACTGGTTAGAGTTCACGTTGATGCTCCTGTAGAAGGATTTAGGTTCCCACAGCCGGTACTGACCCCACAGGACCTGCATCAGCTGATCAGCCTCCCTGAGATATCCCATATCATTCAGTTCAAGTCCGGGAGTTTTCCAGAGAAATGCACCACCATAGCTCAAATGGCCATTACCTGTTTTCATAAACTGTAATCTTCCGCCGCTGCCTGACAGTGATGTCCTTGATGAATCGAGCAGGATGCTGCTCTCAGGTCTCTGAAAATAACGTGCTGAAGATCTCTGTGCCTTAACGATTGCCAACTCGGAACCTTCGATATAGCTGAAAGCAGCATTCAGGTTTATCATATAGGTCTTATGGCTGAGATATTGTGTGAAATCGAGTCCTCCGGTATATGCTGCCCGGGGAAGAATGTTGACAAGAGCCTCGGAGGGCTCTCCGGTTACAGGCAGATTCTGCAGATAACGATTAACAGAGGTAAACATCCCGCCAATTATGGTGGTACCGGCCTTATAGTCTTTTTGCAATCTGGCGGTCATATAATTTGTAAGCGGTTCCACTGTCTGATAGGATCTATGCCCGCCGGTATCGATCTGAGCCACCTCCTCTGCCGTCATTGCATCCATAAATCCCACAGAAAGCCCGTTCTGTGTTTTACCTGTTAGTTTTGCCGCACCAAGTATCGACGTCCATTGAGGCGATCTGGAATACCCCTGAAGGGTGTCGTTATAGCCATAATAATTGTATGTGCCGCCCTGGGGTGGTCTGCCTATTCTTCTTGAGTAAAACAGATTATCATTTCCTTCTTCCCCATCACCGATACCGATCCCGAAGTTAAGTATGTTTTTTCCCTCAATGAAGAAAGGTCTTTTTTCATTGAAATATGTTTCATATGCAGTAAGGTTTACCTGTGAAGGGTCGGCCTCCACCTGTCCGAAATCAGGATTGATGGTAAGATCCATTGTAAGATTATTTGTTACCCCTATTTTTGCATCGAGTCCGGCATTAAGCTTTGCACTCTTTCCGGACGCAAAAGGATTTCCTTCCTCTGAAGGAAATCGTTCCGTCTGGGCAACCACATAGGGTGTCACATCAAAGATCTTCCTGGGTTTTACCTGCTCTATTCCCGACATCTCACCCATCATATGTATTATACCAGGAGCATCCTGAGGTATAGGCTGCCAGATGCAGGTTTCAGCTTTCCTGTAAATTGTTCTCAGGACTTCCAGTCCCCATACATCTTCGGAGTTCTTTTCGAAGCGCAGCTGACTGAATGGGATTTTCATTTCTGCTATCCAGCCTTCACTGTTGATTGAAGTTTCCACCCACCAGTTAGGATCCCATGACATATCCTCGTTTTGTCCGTCGTTTGTCATCATCTGGTCGAATTTGACGCCTCCGGCACTCACGCCGAAAAAGAATCCGGTGCGGAGATCATGGAAGCTGTCAAAGATTATGGCTACCATATCGCCATCCTCATGATCCCTTCGGGTGAGCCTTTTGACTATACTGTCCGGACTGGAGTCGAATGATTTGACAGCTATGAAAAGGTTATTCTCGTCAAACAGTATTTTAAATTCGGTGCGCTGTGAGGACTTCCTGCCATTAAAAGGTTCAAACTGTGTAAAGTCATCTGTCCATTCGCCTTCATCCCATATTTTTTCACTAAGGATGCCGTCTATTACAGGCGCCTCATTAATATGTATCGTCTTATATCGTTTTTTCTCAGTTGTCTGGCTGTACACAACGGTGATCTGAGACAGTATGATACATATTATTAAAATGATATATTTCACGCAAACAGATCTTCTTCGAGGTTTCAGTATAAGGACGTAAAGGAAAGGAATTTGATGCAGTTTAGAACTGATTTTTCATTATTTAGGATTTTTTAACACTGTACTGGAACCTTAATCATATAATTTCAGAAACTCAAAGGAGTTGCCGGTAAACTCAAGGAATCTGAGAAAATCTGATTTTGAAATAACGAGTGATGCAGTGTTTATATTAGGATGGAAGGTGAGCCTTTCACAATCTTTAAGCCTTTCGTCGATGAAGAGGTGGACATGTTTGTCTGTATCATTTATCAGGCCAAAAGGAGATACAGAACCCGGTTCCACACCAAGGTAATGCATCAGTCGTTTGTCGGAAGCAAAGGTAAGCTTGCCCTGTCTGAGTCTTTTTTCCAGGTCTCTGATATCAAGCTTTGCTAGGTGCTCAAGTATTACCAGGTAATGTCTGTCTCCTTTGTGGTTGCGGAAGAAGATATTCTTGCAACGGCCTGAATTGTAATCTTTCCAATGGGTAAGTGCATCCTCAATGGTTGCAACAGGAGGATGTTCATGGTATTCAAATTTGATATCCAGGTTCTCAAGCAGTGCGTATAGTTCCTTCTGGCCTCTCATTCTCTGGTATTATGAAATATAAATAATATCGATGCTCTCATCCTGACTTGATTTTGATCAGAGCATCAGAGCGTCATTTTCAGGTGAATAACCCGTATCTTCAGAAAGGTCAGGTCCGGCGGATGCAGTAACGGCCAGGCGGTCGCAGATTTCATTCTCGGCATTATTTGCGTGCCCCTTTATCCAGACAAACCGCACCTTGTGCTTGCGGTAAACTTTAAGAAACCTGATCCAGAGGTCGGAATTTTTTTTCTTTTTAAATGCTTTTGCCTCCCATTGAAATACCCAGCCTTTTTCAACGGAATCGGCAACATATTTTGAATCGGTATATATAACAACTTTGCTTCCGGGGATCTTCAGGGCTTCAAGTCCTGTAATTACAGCAAGTAGCTCCATCCGGTTATTCGTTGTGAGTCTGAACCCTTCAGATTTTTCGAGCCTGTGCCGGCCTGAAATCAGTACGACTCCATAACCTCCCGGACCAGGGTTGCCGCTTGAGGCGCCATCGGTGTAGATTGTTATTTCACCTTGCATGGGCAACTACTATACCTGTGTTTGTCAGGAAAAGCTTTATGGCTATCGACAGCAGGATAACCCCAAAGACTTTCTTCAGTATCTGAAGCCCGCCGGCACCAAGTATCTTTTCGAATAGAGTGGTAAGACGCAGGACAAGATAAATTACCACCATATTCAGAATGAGAGCAATCAGGATGTTAACAGTTTGGTATTCAGCCTTTAGTGATAGAATGGTGGTAATTGAACCGGCACCGGCAATCAGAGGGAAGGCAATGGGAAAAATAGATCCTCCTCCATGGGAATCGTGCTTAAAAAGCTCGATGCCAAGAATCATTTCCATAGCAATAAGGAAGATTATAAATGATCCGGCAATAGCGAAAGAGGAAACATCTATTCCGAAAATACCGAGCAGGGGGCTTCCTATAAATAGAAAAGCAAGCAGTATCAGGAAGGAGACAAGGGTCACTTTGAATGATTTGATAATCCCGGACTTTGATTTAATGTCAATAATTATGGGTATTGATCCGGGAATGTCAATTATTGCGAAGAGCACCATAAATGCAGCAAGTACCTCTATCAGGCTGAAATGCATAAACTGATTTTTTTTCGCAAAGGTAGTTCAAAAATGTTATAAACCGACTGCTGGCACTTCATAGTATAGTTTCGCTTAGGATTTCCCTCTCCGTTAACGCAATAATTAGGAGTAATTCATTTATATAGAAATAAATCCCCCCTCTTTGCGGAGCAGAGAGGGGGAAGGGGGTGAGTTCGTTTCTAATTTTACTGAACTATCTTCATCTCATCCACAAGGTTCTTGGCTCCGGCATAGATATCCATAACCCATAATACATAGCGGATATCAACAACTATTGTTCTTTGAAGCTCTGGCTCGTATGCAATGTCTCCGCTCATCGATTCCCAGTTGCCATCAAATGCCAGACCAATAAGTTCGCCGTTGCCATTCATAACAGGGCTGCCTGAGTTCCCGCCCGTTATGTCGTTTGTAGTAAGGAAGCAGACCGGCATATAGCCTTTAGAAGATCCATAGCGTCCGTACTCTTTCCTGGCGTTGAGGTCGATGAGGCGCTGGGGAAGGTCAAATTCATAATCTTTGGGCTTATATTTATCCACAACGCCCTGGAGGGTTGTATAGTATTTATATGTCACGGCATCTTTGGGATCATAGCTCTGTACGCTTCCATACGTCAGTCGCATGGTGAAGTTAGCATCAGGATACTGTGTTTTTTCAGGCACCATGTCCATAAGAGCGGCGATCCAGAGTCTTTTTCCGGTGGTCAGGCTGGCATCAAACTGGCTGAGCTCCTTTGATAGATCCGTACCAGTTTTTGCTATAGAGGTAGCTGTAATATACACAGGATCTGCTTCAACTGTCTTGAGGACAGGCTTACTGAGGAACGCATCAAGTTTTGCCTTGTCTGCGAATACTGACCTTTTAAACATATCATCAACGAACTTGTCGATATTGCCCTTGAATTTCTTATCTACAAGAGTTGTGTAGAAATCAGGGTGGTATTTAGCAGGAACATCTGCCCTGTAGAGCTTCATCATCGCCTTCATCGATTTATTATCGGTTGAAGGACTGTAATCCTTATAAAACCTCTCCTCATTACTTCTGATTTGTTCCACTGCATCGGAGATCTTTTTACTGTCGCCCGATTTCAGAGCAGTTACAAGAGCATCGACTCCCTGGTTCATGGAGAGAAGTTCGCATCCCTGAAGGCATTCAAACCGGTACTGCTGGGCATTGTAAGGTTCCGCTCTTCCTTCTACAGCTGTTTTTATGAGGTTAAGAGCTTCTCCGTATCTCGCTTTTTTCTCAGGATTGGCGGCAATCCATTTGTTGAACTGGCTTTCGATCGCCTCTTTCTTTGCTTTAACATTGAGGTTCTCAAGTCCTCTTTTTTGTCCGATAGAGTATTTCCAGTAATTTGAAGAGCCGAAATATTTTGCAGAATACTGAATGTTCACTTTCTGATCTGCCTGCATGTCTTTCATCCAGATCTCCTGCTTAATACCGCGGATCTTTATCCTGTCGGGATGTACAATATTAAGCTGTTCATTTACTTCCCATGAGGTCATGTACCTGTTGGTTCTGCCCGGATAGCCTAGTATCATTGCAAAATCTCCGGGGTTAAGATCTTTGAGGGATACCGGGAGATAGTATTTGGGCTTCATGGGCACGTTATCCTTGGAGTAGGCTGCCGGTTTGCCGTCTTTGCCCGTATAAACACGGAATACGCTGAAATCACCGGTATGACGCGGCCATTCCCAGTTGTCGGTATCGGAACCGAATTTGCCAATTGAAGAGGGAGGGGCGCCTACAAGACGGACATCATTATATCTTTCATAAACAAGAAGATAAAAATAATTGCCTCCGTAAAAGCTCGATACTGCTGTCCTGTAGTTATTGCCCTCTGCAGCACTCTTTTCTATTTTTTGTCTCGCATCATTTACCGCGGTTGTGCGGTCTGTTTCATTCATCCCCTCTTTTACACCGGCAAGTACCTGGCTTGTAACATCTTCTATCTTAATAAGAAAAGTTACTGAGAGATTCGGATTAGGGAGCTCTTCCTCCTTGCTCTTAGCCCAGAAGCCGTCCCTGAGGTAATCGTGCTCAACTGTGCTGTGCTGCTGTATGGATCCGTAACCGCAATGGTGGTTTGTAAGGATCAGACCCTGTGAGGAGACAATTTCACCCGTGCATCCCCCTCCGAATATTACAACTGCATCCTTGAGGCATGCTTTGTTCAGGCTGTAAATATCCTCTGCAGAAAGCTTAAGTCCCATTTGGGTCATCTTGCCCATGTTCAATTTCTCAATGAGGGGCAGAAGCCACATGCCTTCGTCAGCTTTTGCCCTGAAGCCTGCGCCAAGAAGGAGAATAAATGTTATTGCAAATAATTTTTTCATGCTATAGTTTTTGGAAGTTTTGAATTTTATCAGGCAAAGATAATTTTCTTAATGAATTGCGGATAGAAGAAATATCATATTAATATAATTTTAATACATACGTCAGTCCTGCTGCACTCATCAGCCTCACCCCTCCCGACAGCCATCGGGACCCTCTCCCGGGTTATAGGGGTTAATATCTTTATTAACAAATTATTACACCCATTCTTCCCTGGGAGAAGGGGCAAGGGGCATAACCTTCAACTTAGGGGTAGATTTGCAATAAGTTGATTCAAAAATTTTCCCCTCCTTCAAAAGTAAGGGAAACTTCTCTGATCTTTCTATTAATAATACCACTCTTAGGTTTACAGCCTTTGGAGCAGGCGGCTGAAGCCTTAAGATTGTGTCAGAAATCAAAATGCATCTGAGTATCGAGAAGGGCGAAAGATTTTCTATGATAAGGTGTTATGCCATATCTGGCTATGGCATCCCTGTGAAAGCGGGTTGGATACCCTTTATTCCTGTCCCATCCATACTGCGGGAACTCATTATGAATTTTATTCATGTATTCGTCGCGGTGGGTTTTGGCAAGCACAGATGCTGCTGCTATGGAAAAATAGATAGAATCACCCTTCACAATTGTCATATAATCTATTGATTTATAAGAGTAAAATCTGTTTCCGTCGATAAGCAGAAACTGAGGTTCCTTCTCCAGTCCCTCTATAGCTATGTGCATGGCTCTGATGGATGCCCTGAGGATATTCATCTCATCAATGGCATCATTATCAACAAAAGCTACATTCCATGCTATTGCAGAATCCATAATCTCTTCCCTCAGCTCTGACCTCTGTTTTGCTGTAAGCTTTTTGGAATCGTTAAGCACTGAGTGTCTGAAATTTCGGGGCAGGATGACTGCTGCCGCCACAACCGGACCGGCAAGACAGCCTCTGCCGGCTTCATCGCACCCGGCTTCGGTAAGATTATGATACATGCATGATTTGAGCATCTTGTGTTATTTCAAGATATACCACGACTGGCTGTTGGCTTCTACCCTTACCGGAACAAAGACATTATAATCCCTGTCTATCTGAAATCTTCCGGTCTTGCCTTCACTGTCTGTTATGGCAACCTTACCGCCGAGTCCGGTATAATATACATTAACTTTAAGTATTTGTCTGACAGGATGGTCCAGCGGGTTATAAACCATCAGCAATCCCTTCTCCTTTCCTTCAGGGTTAACATGCAGGATAGCGTCAATTTCCCTGCCATCGGCGCGCCTGATATGGATAATGTCAGAGTCAAGAATACTTCTGTGCTTTTTGTAAAATCCGACCCATTTCTTAACAAGATCGAGGGTTGCAGGTGAATCATAGAGCCTGGGACCCCTGTAAGCAGCCTGGACGCCTGCCCCGAAGAGGTTGGCAAGTCTCTGTCCGTAATGTGGCAGATGTTCATTAAGCGGTTCTATCGTAGCTTCTGCTCCCCCGCCCTGGTATTCAACAAGAGGGACAAACATCCAGCCCATTGACGGAGTTTTTTCCCAGGTTCCGTCAAATATGTTCTGCCTTTCTATTATCTCCTGCTGCCTTCTTGGTAACGACCAGTTTGTTTCACGGTATCCCATAGCCGTTTTGCTGCTGCCGTTGAGGAAATACCAGTCGGGCACTGTAAGATACACTCCATTGGCTCTGCACCACTTATAGAAATCAGTGATTACCTTGAATTGCTTCCACTGTGAATCATTAAGTCCGGCATGTCCGGGATGTGCGGTTGACATGCATATATCACCCGGATAGGAGCCATCGTGTTCAAAATTGTCAAATCCCGTATATTCGATGAACCTGTAGAGTTTTTTAAAATACTCAAGGCCCCAAGTGCTTCCTATGCATGGCGAGTTTCCGAACACGGGCGTTTTTCCGGGAGGCATTATTACGTCATTTGCCTCGTCAATCTTCCTGCTTGCAAGCAGGCTGTATCCTCCGATTGCTATCCCCTTGCTGTGGGCATACTCTGCAAATTCCCTGTACCTGTCAAGATTTGCCTCGCTGGTGTCTTCAATGTTAAAGCCGCTGCCGAAGGATATTATTATTTTTTCAAAGCCTGTTTCGACACACTGGTCAACCGCTCTTTTAACAGATTCATCATCGGAATATCTTAGATGCATAAACACCGGATTCTCCGTCACCCAGGGTGCTATCGTCCGGTACATTTTTCTCTGCGCCAGCCCTTTCCGTTCACGGTCCCAGCTGTCATTTGCCAGTATCCATGTCCGGAAAGTGTCGAACGACTTTCCGGTACCGATCTTTTCTGCCGGCCCGATCATCGGTCTGCATTCAAGCATTGAGGGTTGTACCCGGCTGTAGTTGACTATTGTTTTGTACTCGGGATCTGCCACCCACCATACTGATTTTTCAAGGCATGACTGAGACGATGTGCTTCCTCCGAAGGCATAATCGGTTTCGACGAAAATATTAGGCAGTGTCCACGTTTTCTTGTCGTCGACAGCACTCTCCTCTTCGGTAAGGGCAAGTATTTCAGATTTATAGCTATCGATGGTGATATCTCTTTCCGATTCATTTGTTA
>Ga0208980_10001615_pt1 | contig 13689 bp, 9 predicted proteins | sample WetSurMetagenome_3_FD_187993 | JGI IMG/M metagenome (GOLD analysis project Ga0208980, IMG submission 187993) | Wetland microbial communities from Twitchell Island in the Sacramento Delta, sample from surface sediment Aug2011 Site A1 Bulk (version 2) | ecosystem: Environmental > Aquatic > Marine...
TTCTGTACCGCTTCCTTCATCTGGTTCTCAGATAAAACGGGAGTTGCAATGAAAACGGTTTCGTACTGATTCAACATAGTAATTAATTGTTTATTAGTTAAATATTTTGGTCCGCAAAAGTAACACTATTTTGCGTAATTCAAAAACTAAAGGATGGAAAAATTGCATTTTTGTCTTTTTACTTTTGTCTTTTGTCTTTTGTTTTACCTTTTGCCTTTTTGACTATATTTGTACTCCTGCAATTTTTAATAAAAACGCGAGCAAGTATTTTATGGAAAACTTCATTGTTTCAGCAAGAAAATATCGTCCTGCCACCTTTGAAATGGTGATAGGCCAGAATACGATAACCAATACGCTGAAAAGTGCCATTAAAAATAACCATCTCGCCCAGGCTTATCTGTTCTGTGGCCCGCGCGGTGTCGGTAAAACGACCTGTGCAAGGATATTTGCCAAAACAATTAACTGCAGCAACCTTGGCGAAAATGCTGAAGCCTGCGATAAATGCGAGTCATGCCTCTCATTCAATTCCCTTAGATCTTTTAATATTCACGAACTGGATGCAGCGTCTAACAATAAAGTAGAGGACATCCGCAGCCTGAATGACCAGGTGAGGATTCCTCCCCAGATCGGAAAATACAGCATATATATAATTGATGAGGTACACATGCTCTCATCGTCTGCCTTCAACGCTTTTCTTAAAACACTTGAAGAACCACCATCCCATGCTATTTTCATCCTTGCCACCACTGAGAAGCATAAGATAATTCCCACAATCCTTTCAAGATGTCAGATCTTCGATTTCAACCGGATAAAAATTGAGGACATTGTTGGCCGCCTGATGTTTGTTGCCAAAAATGAAAGCGTCATTGCTGAGGAGGAGGCGCTTCATATTATCGGGCAAAAAGCCGACGGGGCTATGCGGGATGCTCTTTCAATATTCGACCAGATTGTAAGTCTCACAGGTAAGAAAATTACCTATAAAGATGTTATCGAAAACCTGAATGTGCTCGATTATGAGTATTATTTCAAAACAATAGATGGCGCGCTTATGGGCGATGTATCATCGGTGCTGCTATCTTTCAATGAGATACTTGAGAAAGGCTTTGACGGTCATAATTTTATTGGCGGCCTGAACAGCCATCTGCGCGATCTTCTGGTATGCAGGGATGAAGCAACCCTGCCCCTTCTGGAGACAACCACATCAGTCAGGCAGCGATACCTGAAGCAAACAGGTCGATGCCAGGTTGATTTCCTCTTCAGGGCACTTGAAATAGGTACAGGCTGCGATCTGACATATAAAACCAGCAAAAACCCCCGGCTTCATGTAGAGCTTGCGCTGATAAGACTTTGCAGGCTGACGTCTGAAAATGGCCAGGAGTCAGAAAAAAAAAAGCCTGAACTGAAACAGGAAAATATTCCTCAAAAATCGCAGCCCGAAGATATTCCTTTGCCTTCCAGATCTGAAATTTTGAGGCAGGAAAGCAAAAGCACAGAGAGTGATACTGCGGGTAAAGATGCCCGGGAGGGTAAACATACTCCCGTTTTTGTGAAACCGTCAAAGACTTTTTCAATTAAGGATATAATCTCAGACGATAATCCGCCTGTGGTAAAACCGGCTGAAGCATCAGAGGTTTCTGTCAGCGGGCATGACAACACCTCGAAAATTGTCTTCACTTCGGAAGCTTTTGAAAAATCATGGCCTGATTTCGTAAATCAGCTTGCAGGCGAAGGCCCTCGTATAGTGAGCATGTTCAGGTCAATAAAGCCGGAAGTTGAGAATGATCAGACAATACGGATCCATCTCAGCAATGCTACACAAAAAGATACCTTTGTCGCCAATTATAAACATAAACTCCTAAACTTTCTCCAGACCAGATTTGTTCTTTCTGAGATAGACATTGAGACTACAGTTGACAGTGCCGACACTAACAATATTCTTTATACCGATGAACAGAGGTATAATTACCTTTTTAACAAGTATCCTATTCTTAAGGAGATGAAAAAGAACTTCAATCTCGATATTACCTGAAAACTCTTTTTTGAAACAAATAGAAAATCAAGTCAGAAGTGAAACATAATTTGCAGGATATCGGCGAAAGTGAAAGGAGCAGATCTGCCGGTTCCGGATTGGCTATTTCAGATCAGATTATAAATCATTCACGGTCCATGATAAGCATAATCAACAAAGATTATGTATACGAGAAGGTTAATGCGACATTTTGCCGGGAACATCAGATAGTAAGCGAGGCTGTTGAAGGAAAATCACTTGCTGATGTCTGGGGCGGTGATACCTTCCGCGATCATATCAAAAGTAAGGTAGATCTCTGCCTGGCAGGCGAAACTGTCAGCTATGAGGCATCATTTAATACGCCCCGGCAGGGTACCCGGTTTTATGAAGTTGTTTTTCGTCCTCTCGCTGCCGGCAATGAGGGCATAACACATCTCATTGCGGAGACTTTTGACGTTCATGATCTGAGGGTATCGCAGCAGCAGGCTGAGGAAATGAAAGAACAGCTCAGACAGTTTGAAACAAACCTGCCGATTGGATTCATCCGGTGCAAGCCCGACGGTAAAATACTTCACGCCAACAGCGCTTTCAAACGCATTGTCAGTTGCCCGGATGATATTCAGTTAGTTAATATGAACCTGAAGAGCTTCTATCCTGTGGAAGTATTATACGATATACAGATCGAACAGCTTTTTGAACTCCGCACAAAAACTTTCGGCAGGGTTTTTCTAAAAAACTGGGGGGGTGATGAGATCCCGTGCAGGATAAGCGGATTTTTAGCCATGGATGAATTATCCAGGCCTTCCTTTATTGATTTCGCCATTGAAGATTCATCCCGCGAGCTGATGCTGGAAAACAGGCTTCTTCAGGCCCAGAAGCTCGAAACCATAGGTGCTCTTGCAGGTGGAATTGCACACGACTTCAACAATATCCTTACCACAATCTCAGGTTATTCTGAAATGCTGCAGGAGGACCTCCCCGGCGAGTCACCAGAGTCTGAAAAGGTGAGCAGGATTCAGGGAGCAGTCAAAAAGGCACAGTCAATAATTAAGCAGATACTTACTTTCAGCAGACATGTGGAACAGGAAAAAATTCGGGTCAAAGTATCGGAGGTTCTTGTTGAAACAATAGGATTTATAAGCTCCTCCGTACCCGGAAATATTTCAGTGGAGAACAGTATAAAAGAGGCAGATGCTGAGGTACTGGCCGACCCGACGCAGCTATTCAGGGTTTTCCTGAACATGATGACCAACGCGGTACAGTCAATGGAGAAGACCGGCGGCACACTGTCAGTAAATATGGAAGTTGTTGATGGAAAATCAGTAAAAAGTGAACTTAACAGGGATATCGTAGCTGATGAATATATCCTTATTGCATTCAAGGATACCGGAAAGGGTATGGAACCCTCAATTATTGAAAGGATTTTTGAGCCATTTTTCACCACAAGGGAGGTAGGCAAAGGCATCGGATTGGGCCTCTCAGTAATTCATGGCATTATCGCCGAATTGGAAGGAGAAATCCTGGTTTCAAGCAAAAGAGAGAAGGGAACAACATTTTACATTTACCTTCCGGTTTCCAAAGAATATGAAGAGACTGTACGTGAGGACAAAAAAAGAAAGAAAATACTCTTTATAACAGGGAATAAGCATGAATCCAGGATCTTATCAATTGCACTGGAAAAAAGCAGTTATGATTTAAGGTACACTACCGATAAGAACGATTTATTGAGGCTGCTGACTGAAATTGACAACAGGCCTGACCTGATAATCTATATGAGCGAGTCCAGGCAGGTTCAGCCTGCGGATATGATAAGCGTATTCAGCCAGCTTATGATTGAGATCCCTTGTATACTTATTAGTGAGAGCAACCCTGACATGATCGAAGAAAATTTATTAAATTCGGGAATTATTAAACAACAATTGATAAAACCTGTTTCATTGAAAGAGATCAGAAGTACAATCAAGGAATTACTGGGCTGATCCGGTTTTAATTTATCTAAATATATTATGGCAGGTATATTAATTGTAGAGGATGATAAGGAGCTCAGGGAAATGATAGCAGTTGCCCTGATGAGAAGAAAATTTACTGTTATAGAAGCAGCAAACGGGAAGGAGGCAATAATGCATTTTAAACCCTCTATTACTGATCTTGTTGTTACTGACCTTATTATGCCGGAAGAAGACGGACTGAAGGTAATTATGAAGCTCAGGGAGCTTAAGCCGTCAATAAGGGTAATCGCAATATCGGGAGGCGGCAAAGCCGGACCGGGAAGTTATCTGAACCTGGCAAAGGCTCTGGGAGCCGACGCAATCTATTCAAAGCCCTTCTCTCTGAATGATCTTATCGACCGTATCGAGAATATGTTAAATACAGGTAAACCTGGTTAAATAATTAATGCAGTTTATACTCATAAAAAACTAACAGTTATGCTAAAGAAAACAATAGAAGATATCTGCAACAGGCAGATTGAGAGAGAAGGATATTCCTCAAACCTTTACCTTGCCATGGCATCATGGGCCGAGACAAGTGGTCTAAGTGGCGTTGCAGGATGGATGTACGCACAGGCAGACGAAGAACGGCTTCATATGCTTAAGTTTATTAAATATATAAATGAAAGAGGAGGAAAAGCTGTTATTCCTTCCCTTAAGCAGCCTCCGGTAGAATATAAAAGTGTCGAGGATGTTTTTAAAGAAGTGCTTAAACATGAGGAGTTTGTGACTGCAAGTATTAATGAGATAGTAGCACTTACCCTTGATGAGAAGGATTTCAATACCCACAATTTCCTTCAGTGGTTTGTGATGGAACAGGTAGAGGAAGAAGCTTCGGTTAAAACTATTCTCGACAAAGTCCGTCTGGTAGGGAAAAATAACATGTACGAATTCGACAGGGATGTTATGAGCCTCAGAAAGCCTGCCGGAACTGCTCCTGCTGGAACCTGACATCCCGTACGGGCATATGCCTTAATTGATTAACATGACTCAGCCTGGCTGATCATGTTCGGATTCCATATTAATGCCTGGTGACCAGAGGTAAGAACAGGAGATATTATTTCCTGTGTCAGCCTTTATGTCATTACTCACTTGCTTTATTCACTCTTATTATTTGACTAAAAGTGTCTGAAGCCGGCTTTTCAGAATTTGAGTTTTTCCAATTTTAAAATCAGAAATTTAAGCTAATTTTGCATAAATTTTTTTAAAATGTAAATCATTTAAAAATGAGCATTATAAATAACGTACTGGGTCTTTTCCTTGGGAATAAATATGAAAGGGATCTAAAGGAGATAAATCCGTTTGTAGAAAAGACTCAGATTGAGTTTAATAAATTACAGAACCTGTCGAATGACGAATTAAGGAACTTTACTTTTAAGCTGCGGGAAGAGATTCTTGCGGGCGTTAAGGCTGATGAGGATGAAATTCAGGTTTTAAGAGATAGGGCAGAAAAGGAAGAGGATGTCTATACAAAAGAGGAGATTTACAATAATATTGATAAACTGGAAAAGCATATAAGTGAAAAGCTGGAGGTGGTTCTGGATCAGGCCGTTCCCAGAGCTTTTGCCATAATGAAAGAGACCGCAAGGAGGTTCAAGGAGAATAGCGTCCTGGAGGTGACCGCCCGTCAGTACGACAGGGATCTTGCTTCGAAGCGGGAGAGCATCACCATAAGCGGTGATAAAGCCCTCTGGAGCAACAAATGGATTGCAGGCGGCAATGAAATAACCTGGGATATGGTACACTATGATGTGCAGCTTATCGGAGGAGTCGCACTTCATAAGGGTAAAATAGCTGAGATGGGAACAGGGGAGGGCAAAACCCTCGTTGCCACCCTGCCTGTATTTCTTAATGCACTTGCCGGTAAAGGAGTCCATATTGTGACTGTAAACGATTACCTCTCAAAACGAGATTCAGAATGGATGGGGCCAATGTATGAATTCCACGGTCTTACCGTAGATTGTATAGATAAGCATCAGCCAAACTCTGCAGACAGAAGAAAAGCATATAATGCTGATATTACTTTCGGAACCAATAATGAATTCGGATTTGATTACCTGAGGGATAACATGGCAATAAATCCGGAGGATCTTGTTCAGCGCAAGCACCATTATGCAATTGTTGACGAAGTCGACTCCGTTCTGATCGATGATGCAAGGACACCGCTCATCATTTCAGGTCCTACGGCAAAAAGCGACACCGATCAGTTTGACGAGCTGAAACCAAAAGTTGACAAGCTGGTTACAGCTCAGAAAAAGCTTGTTACACAGATTCTTGCAGATGCGAGGAAGCTGATTGCATCTGATAAGACTGAGGAGGGCGGCTTGCTGCTTCTCAGGGCCTACAAAGGACTTCCCAAAAACAATGCCCTGATAAAGTTCCTCAGTGAGGAAGGCAACAAGTCATTGTTGCTGAAGACGGAAAATTTTTACATGCAGAACAACAGCAAGGAGATGCCGAAGGTTACCGATGAGCTGTTTTTTATAATTGATGAAAAGGCAAATTCAATAGAGCTCACAGAAAAAGGACTTGATCTTATATCTACTTCCGTTGAGGATGCCAGCTTCTTTATCCTTCCTGACGTCGGATCAAAAATAGCAGATCTTGAAAAATCTGACCATTCAGAAAAGGACAGGTTAAGGATAAAGGATGAACTCCTTCAGGATTACTCTGTGAAATCGGAACGGGTTCATACCATGACCCAGCTTCTGAAGGCCTGGACTCTCTTTGACAGGGACATAGAGTATGTTGTCATGGATAACAAGGTCAAGATAGTCGATGAACAGACCGGGCGCATCCTGGAAGGCAGAAGGTACTCTGATGGCCTTCATCAGGCGATTGAAGCCAAGGAGAATGTGAAGGTGGAGGCTGCAACACAGACCTACGCAACCATCACTCTCCAGAATTACTTCAGGATGTACCATAAACTGGCAGGCATGACAGGTACAGCTGAAACTGAAGCCGGAGAATTCTGGAATATCTATAAGCTCGACGTGGTTGTCATACCTACAAATAAACCTGTAATAAGAACCGACAGGGAAGATATTGTATATAAAACAAAAAGGGAAAAGTACAATGCCGTTATTGATGAGATTTCTGAAATGAACCGTCAGGGCAGGCCGGTGCTTGTAGGTACTACCTCTGTTGAAATCTCGGAATTGCTCAGCAGGATGCTTAAGATGAAAGGCCTGAAGCACAACGTTCTAAATGCCAAGCTGCATCAGCGTGAGGCTGAGATTGTTGCTGAAGCCGGCAAGACAGGCACAATTACAATAGCCACGAACATGGCAGGACGCGGAACCGATATCAAGCTTACTGAAGATGTGAGAAGAGCCGGCGGACTTGCAATCATAGGAACAGAGCGACATGAATCGAGAAGGGTCGACAGACAGCTGCGCGGACGTTCCGGAAGGCAGGGAGACCCTGGTTCATCTCAGTTTTTTGTTTCCCTTGAGGATGAGCTGATGAGATTGTTTGGCTCCGAAAGGATAGCAGGCATAATGGATAAGCTCGGTCTTAAGGATGGCGAAATGATTCAGCATTCGATGATAACCAAGTCGATAGAGAGAGCCCAGAAAAAAGTTGAGGAGAATAATTTTGGTATACGTAAGAGGCTTCTCGAATATGATGACGTCATGAATTCCCAGAGAGAAGTAATATATAAGAAGAGGCGTCATGCTTTGCTGGGAGAAAGACTCAGTGTCGATATTGCAAATATGATGTTCGATGTTACTGAGAACCTTGTCGGAACTTACCATGCAGACGGGGATTTTGAAAATTTTGACTTTGATCTTATCCGTTCGTTCTCAATGGATTCTCCGGTGAGCGACCAGGAATTCAGAAAAGCCACTTCCGAGGTGATTTTTGAAAAGGTCTATGCCAAGGTACTCGATACCTATAAAAGAAGGGTAGAAACAATCTCTTCCCAGGCTTATCCGGTCCTGAAGGATGTCTACGACAGGATGGCACATGCATACGAAAATGTTGTGATTCCGATCTCCGACGGAGTGAGGGTATTCCAGGTTGTGACCAACCTCAAGGCAACCGCTGAGAGTGAAGGAAGGGAGCTTGCCAGGGCCTACGAAAAGACAATTGTTCTGTTAACGATTGACGATGAATGGAAGGAGCACCTTAGAGAAATGGATGAACTGAAGCAATCGGTTCAGAATGCAACGTATGAACAGAAAGATCCTTTGCTGATTTATAAGTTCGAGTCGTTTGAATTATTCAAGACAATGCTCAATAAAGTCAACAAGGATGTGGTAAGCACACTGATGAAAGGTCACATACCCACTCAGGATCCGGAGCAGGTTAAGGAAGCGCAGAGAAGGCGTCAGGTTGATATGAGCAATCTGAGAACATCCAAGAGCGATTTCTCGCAATACAGCAGCACAGGAGGTGGGGGAGGGCCGGAAAGGAATCAGAAGACTGAGCCTGTAAGGGTTGATAAAAAGGTTGGAAGAAATGACCCGTGTCCTTGCGGAAGCGGTAAGAAATACAAGCAGTGCCACGGTCTGCAGCAGGGCAGATCGCAGGCAGCCAATGCTAATGTCTGATCAGCCTCTGTTTACCTCTTCAATGGCTTTCTGGATTCTAGTATGGATTGTTCTGCTTACCGGAACAAGCGGAAGTCTGACGTAGTTGTTGCAGATGCCCATAACCGTAAGCATATCCTTCACGCCAGCTGGATTTCCCTCAACAAATAGAAGTTCGATCATCTCAAGAAAACGGAACTGTACCTCGCGGGCAGATTTGAAATTATTCTTTATTGATTGATTGACAAGATCACAGGTCTGCGAAGGGAAAGCATTTGCGAGCACCGATATCACACCTGATCCTCCTGCAGCAATCACAGGTATTGTAAGCATATCATCGCCCGATATCACAATGAAGTTCTCAGGTTTCCCCTTAATGATTTTCATGATTTGGGTTATGTCGGCTGATGCCTCCTTCACTGCTACTATATTGTCACATGCGTGAGCAAGTTCAAGACAGGTATCAGCTGAAATATTGCAGGCTGTCCTTCCGGGTACATTATAGATAATCACCGGTACTGTACTGCAGGTGGCAATTTCTTTGAAATGCTGAAATAATCCCCTCTGTGTGGGTTTATTATAATAGGGCGCCACCGACAGTATTCCATCGACTCCTGTGAGATCTGCATGCCTGATAGCGTTGATCACCTCCTGGGTATTATTTCCTCCAATGCCGCATACAACCGGTACACGGCCATCAACTGCCTCTACAACATATGAGATGATAGCCTTCTTCTCTTCTTTGGACAGGGTAACGGATTCGCCTGTGGTTCCCAGGGCAACAATATAGTTGACACTGCCATTGATTACATGGTTTATAACCCGGCCTAAAGCTGCAAAGTCTATGCTTGAATCATTCTTAAAAGGTGTGACTATTGCAACCCCTGTTCCTTTGAATTTTTTCATTTTGTTTTTAATTAAACAACTGTTTTCAGGTTTTTGTCCTTAATCATTTCAAGGTAATGGATAATCTGGCTAAGGTAACTCTCTATATCCACCGGTTTTTTGAGTTCGATCATCAGGTCAGAAACCTGCTCCTTCGACTCATGATCGTACAGTCCAACTTTAAATCCGGCCTTTGACAGCCGTGTGACATACTGAAGTGGAAAATGTTTATCAAAATTAATATCAATCAGTACATCAAATGGAGTATTAATAAATTTAGTTGTCTCAGATGAATCAGGTAGATAAAAATTATTGATTTCATCATTTTTTATGCACCTGAAGTACCTTATTGCAGTATATTGATCTGGCAGGTTTTTCCCGGGATAATATCCTAAAATCATCACCTCGATTTTCATCTCCTGCATCTTCTGATGGAACTTGCTCAGTTGATTGAATTCCAAAGGCTTTGATGCATCCCATACAATTCCTATGCTCCTTACGTTACTGAAATTTGAATATGAAACTGCCCGTTTGTTCCTTGCTGCCTTTTTTGACAGCATGACTTTCCCTATTGTGAGCCTGAATTCCTTAAATAATTCCATAGTGCAAACCTAACAGTTTTTTATTTAAAATCAGTTGGGTACATTTATTTAAATTCTCCTATAATCTTCAGGAATTCATCCTCGCTTACAAGAGGTATTCCTAGCGAGAGAGCTTTTTCTTTTTTCGACTCACCCATGTTTTCACCGCTTAGAATATAGGATGTACTGCCTGAAACGGACGATGCATTTCTGCCTCCCAGCTTTTCTATAATATCCTTGTATTCATCTCGGCTGTGAACCTGGAAGACCCCGGAGATCACTACGGTCTTTCCCTGAAGGATATTTCCCTTCGTCCCGGCAACCGGTTCGCCGCTGAATTTAATTCCGTGCGACTTTAGACGTTCTATCAATTCGATATTTTCCCTATCAAGAAAATATGTGACAATGCTTGCGGCTATCTTGGGGCCTATTTCAGAAATGCCTGTAAGTTGTTCCTGGCTTGCATTGATGAGATCATCTATCGTTCTGAATTCCCTCGATAATGTTTTAGCTACAGTTTCCCCCACATGTCTTATTCCAAGAGCAAAAAGTACACGATGATAAGGAGTTTCAACGGACTTTGAGATGCTTCTCAGGATGTTGGCGACTGATTTAGCTCCGAGGCGTTCAAGTGGAACAAGCTGTTCTGCCTTAAGATCATACAGATCCGCGAAGTTTCTGATAAGGTTGCTGTTGAAGAGCAAATCAATTGTCTCTTCTCCCAGACCGTCGATTGCCATTGCTTTCCTGCTGATAAAATGTTCAATCCTGCCTTTCAACTGAGGGGGGCAGTGAAGGTAATTGGGGCAGAAATGATTTGCCTCTCCTTCATTTCTTACGAGCCTTGTGCCGCATTCAGGGCAATGTGAAATGAAAGTTATCTTTTTACTGCTTTCGTTCCTGAATGACTTTTCAGTACCGGTTATTTTGGGAATTATCTCACCGCCCTTCTCAACAAATACCATATCGTTAAGGTGGAGGTCAAGAAGTTCAATCTGATCGGCATTATGAAGTGTGGCTCTTTTCACTGTTGACCCGGAAAGAAACACGGGTTCAAGATTGGCAACTGGAGTAACTGTACCGGTTCTGCCCACCTGGAAGGTTACCGATAATAGCCTTGTGAGCGCCTCTTCTGCCTTGTACTTGTAAGCAATTGCCCATCTGGGTGATTTTGCAGTAAAGCCAAGCTCCTCCTGCAACCTTAGTGAATTGACCTTAATCACAACTCCATCAGTATCATAGGGCAGCTTTTTTCTTTCTGTTTCCCATAATGATATGAATTCTGAGACCTCATCAATTCCTTTGCAAAGCTTCAGGCTGCCAGGTACATTAAATCCCCATTCAGATGCCTTCTTCAGGTTGTCAAAGTGCGTACTTGCAGGAAGCTCATCAGCCAGAAGAAAATAGAAGAAGCAATCCAGAGACCTTGAGGCAACTGTCCTGGGATCGAGAAGCTTGATGGTTCCGGCTGCAGCATTCCTGGGATTTGCAAACGGAGGATCCCCCGCCTTGATTTTTTCATCATTTAGCCTGTTGAAAACGGCCCTTGGCATCAGGATCTCGCCTCTGATAATAAACTCCGATGGAACGGATGCTCCTTTTATTCTAAGCGGAATGCTCTTGATAGTTTTTACATTTGCAGTTACGTCATCGCCTTTTGTCCCGTCGCCCCTGGTTATTGCCCTTAAAAGAAAGCCGTCCCTGTAGGTTATACTTATTGAGACTCCGTCGAATTTCAGCTCGCATACGTACTCAACTGGTCCATTTACGGATTTTTTAATCCTGGTATCAAAATCTTTCAGTTCTTCTTCGCTATAGGTGTTACCCAGCGACAGCATAGGATATCTGTGTTCGTATTGTACAAATTCGTCGATCAGGTCGCTTCCCACTCTGCGGGTGGGAGAGTCGCTGGTTACAAATTCCGGGAACTTCTTCTCAAGGGTATCGAGTTCATTCAGCAGGATATCATATTCAAAATCTGAAATATCAGGCTGGTTGAGGATGTAATATTTACGATTATGATCTTCAATTTCCAGACGGAGCTTTTCTATGCGTTCCTTGGCTTCAGATGGTTTCATAGTGTTTAAAACGGTTGTTTTGGCAATTATTGAAGGAACGAACATTTATCAGTTCCATATGCCTTCGATGGATTGTCCGCATTTATTGCATTTACCCCCTGATATGGTATTTGACTCCACCCGGAATCCCTTTCTTTTAACAAGAACTGCCTTGCACGATGGACATTTTGTATCTGATACCTCTTCACCAGGAACATTACCTGTATAAGCATAGATTAACCCTTCTTCTGCGGCCGTACTGACTGCTTTATTGAGTATATCAACAGGGGTGGGAGGCAATTGTTCAAGCTTATGGATGGGATAAAATCTGCTGAAATGGATGGGAGTATTCCTGAATCCATTGGCAGACAGCCATTTGCACATGTTGCGTATTTCATCTGGATTGTCTGACCATGTTGGAACAACAAGATTGACTATTTCAAGCCATATACCCATATCCTTGTAAACTTTCAGGGAGTCTAGGACAGGCTGTAACTTTCCGCCTGTGAGCTTAAGGTAAGTTGATTCGGTAAATGCCTTCAAATCGATACTTGCGGCATCAATGACTGAACATAGTTTGGTCAGGGGTTCACGGTTGATATACCCGTTCGATTTTACAATATTTTTTATCCCGGCTTTTTTTGCAAGGGTTGCAGTCTCAAAGACATATTCATAGAAAGTTACCGGTTCCGAATAGGTATATGCAATTGACTTGCATCCGCTGGCAATGCATTCCTGTACAACTTCAGAAGGAGACAGATCAAAGTTCCTTGTCTTATCAGGGCTTGTCTGTGAAATTGTCCAGTTCTGACAATTAAGACACACCAGGTTACAGCCGGCTGTAGCTATTGAATATGCCCTCGAGCCGGGTAAAAAATGATAGAGCGGCTTCTTTTCAATGGGATCAACATTTACGGAGCATGGATTTCCGAAAGCCAGGGTATATAATTTTGAATTATGCACCTTCCTGTTATTACACTTGCTCAGTTCACCCTCCTTCAGCACGCATTCGTTTGGACAGATCCTGCACATTATCCCTCTCGCTGTCTCTTCCTGATACATTGCAACTCTTTTGTAAATGCCCTGAGAATCATCGGCTTTTCCAGGGATAAGGGAGGCACATGGAATACATATCACTCCTGCAGAGAGCGAGAGCGACTGTTTCAGGAATTCCCTCTTGCTTATATTCTTTTTCATAATATGCCGTTCAACGAGGAACGCAATTTCATGATAAAACTACAACTTGTTCCCAATTGTACCAAAAAGAAGTCCTGCAAAAATCAGTCCTGATAAAAGGAAAATAGAAGATTGTATCCCAAGTGCCGGAATAACAACACCTGCCGTCAGAATGAATCCAAGAGCCGATCCTGCCAGATCAGCGCTGTAAACTGATGATGATGCCGATATTTCATGCTGTCTGGCAGAAAGATTTCGAAAAATGCGGCCCGTGACTGCAGCTGGCAAAAAAGCTCCGGCAATTATTATTGTGAGAGCAGCAAGCTCATTGTTTATCCCTATAATATAATTGTAAATTAAACCTGTTGCAGCATAAAGGAGAAAAAGAAAAATTCCCTCCCTAAAGAGTGAAATCTCCTTTAAACCCTTTATTTCAGTTCCGGAACCGACTGCGAGACC
>Ga0208980_10001616_pt1 | contig 13680 bp, 10 predicted proteins | sample WetSurMetagenome_3_FD_187993 | JGI IMG/M metagenome (GOLD analysis project Ga0208980, IMG submission 187993) | Wetland microbial communities from Twitchell Island in the Sacramento Delta, sample from surface sediment Aug2011 Site A1 Bulk (version 2) | ecosystem: Environmental > Aquatic > Marine...
CTGAAGGAAAGACAGTTCACGAAATTCCTGTAAAAGGGGGACCACATTCTGCAATCAGGCTTCCCGGCGGCAATACGCTGATAGCGTGCTCCGATCATAACGGAGAGCCGCGGATCGCCGAGGTTGATAAATCTGATTCGGTGGTTTGGCAAATCACAAAAAATGAATTACCTGGCATCGAACTCAGGTTTATGGCCGGAATGGAGATCCTTCCCAATGGAAATCTGGTTTTCACAAACTGGGTAGGACATAATCCCCAGGGGAAGGTAACCCATGCCTTCGAAATAACACGCGACAAAAAACTTGTGTGGATATATGATGACCAGTCAGTATTAAAAACCATGTCAAATATCCAGATCCTCGATTCAAAAGGCAATCCGCTGAAGGGAAATATTTTACACTAAACATGGGCACTCGCAATCTCCCCGGGAAAGAGGTAAGCCCGTTTGGTGCATTTGGCTCGTCTATTTTTTCAACCACAGTTGTTGAGTTGATTAAATAGCTTTTTGGATTCTGGTTATACACCTCATATTTACCTGAAATTAAGATACTAACCATACTGCGAACAAAAAAGAAGGCCAAGACAATTTTAATTAAATTTGACAAAATCAATAAAATATATTGAAATGAAGGTATTATTCATTGGGGGAACCGGTAACATAAGTACGCCTGTAAGCAAATATAACCTGGATAAGGGTGTAGACCTGTATCACCTCAACAGAGGCAAAAGAATCCCGATCACTGGAGTGAAAACTCTGTTTGCAGATATCAATAATCCGGAGGATACTGCGACACTCTTAACCGGACATAATTGGGATGTTGTGGTAAACTGGATCGCATTCACCCCTGAGGATATTTTACGTGATATGCAACTCTTTGAAGGGAAAACCAGGCAATATATTTTCATAAGTTCCGCATCAGTCTATCAAAAGCCGCCTGTTAATTATATTATCACGGAATCGACACCCCTTAAAAATCCTTACTGGGATTATTCAAGAAATAAAATAGCATGTGAGGATATGTTAATGGATGCTTACCGGAAACGGGACTTTCCCGTTACCATAGTCCGTCCCTCTCATACATACAACACCGTTCTGCCTGTAACACTGGGCGGATGGGAAGAATATACCGTTGTCGATCGTATCAGGAAAGGATTGCCGATTGTGGTTCAGGGCGATGGGACCTCTTTATGGACTGAAACACATGCCGATGATTTTGCAAAAGGGTTTTCAGGTCTGCTGGGAAACCAGCATGCTATCGGTGAAGCATTTCATATAACTTCAGATGAAGTCCTTTCATGGAACCAGATCTACCAGACACTTGCACATGCAGCAGGCTGTGAGGCAAAAATTGTTCATATACCATCGGACTATATCTGCGATTATGCTGACAAATATAATTATCCCTCGGAGCGTGGAAATCTATTGGGAGATAAGGCACACTCTGCCATTTTCGACAATTCGAAGATTAAAAGGCTTGTCCCTGATTATGTCGCCACTATTCCATTTTCAGAAGGTATAAAACGAACTCTTAAATGGTTCGAATCAGATCCTTCCAGAATGATCATAAAGGAAGAAACAAATCGTTTTCTGGATGAGCTTATTGAAAACTACAGCAGGTAAAATGGAATTAAATTCTTAATATTATAAGAAAAAAACGTGAATAAACTGACTCTCAAGGAAAAAATCGGTTATGCACTGGGCGATGGTGCAGCGAATATAGCGTGGCGAGGTGTAGCCACGTTTCTTTTTATTTTTTATACCGATGTTTTTGGAATAAACCCTGCAACTGTTGGTGTGCTGATGCTTATTGCACGGTTCAGCGATGGAATCATCGATGTAATAATGGGTGTTATCTGTGACAGGACAAATTCCAGATACGGAAAATTCCGTCCATGGATTCTATGGACAGCGGTGCCGCTGGGAATAACTTTATCCCTGCTCTTTACCACACCCAATTTTGGTCCGGCAGGAAAAGTGATCTATGCATATACCACTTACCTCCTGTTTTTCATTATTTACACTGCAAACAACATCCCTTATGGCGCACTAATGGCTGTCATGACTCCCAACGACAAAGAGAGGACCAGTCTGGGTTCATACCGGATGACCGGCGCTTTCCTGGGAGGCATGTTGGTTCAGGGAGCATTACTATTCCTGGTTGCCCAGTTCGGCAACATTCATCCCGAAATCGATGTGGCAAAGCTGGATGCAAAAAAATACGAAGTGACAGTATCCACTAACCAGGATGTTAAAAATGTAAACATCAAAACCAAAGATGGTGTGGCACTCTTTACCTGGGCAGATACGACGCTTAACCGTGGCACAAATACTCCTACACAGGGGAAGAGCTTTTCTATGGAAGCTCAGAAAAAATACGCTTTTGTAGTCACTGGTGAAGATAATCTGATACCTGAAAAAATATCGATAATCAACCAGAAAAGAGGCTATAGCTCTGCCATTTATCTGTTATCGGTGTTCCTCGCGCTGTTCATGATTCTCACATTTGCCGCTACGAAGGAACGCGTTCAGCCTCCCAAAGACCAGCAAACCAATCTCGGCAAAGACCTTAAGGACCTTGTAAGAAACCGACCGTGGCTTATTCTGCTTGTAATTGGCATGCTCTTTAATATCTATAATTCAATGAAACAGGGTATTGTGGTAATATATTTTACGCATTACCTGCACAACCAGCTGCTTGCTTCCTCCTATCTGGTGGTACTGGCGCTCGCTTCAATCGGTGGTGCCATGATAACAACCCCACTTGGTAAACGGTACGGAAAGCGCAATCTTTTTATTGCCGCACTGATTTTCTCGGGACTGGTCAATTCGTTGTTTGTTTTCTGCAATCCAGGAAATACAATTACCATATTTACTATCGGCATAATTTCCGAATTTGCATCAGCTATTTTCCCCACCCTTTTCTTTGCCATGCTGGGTGATGCTGCTGATTATTCAGAATTCAAGAATGGCCGCAGGGCCACAGGCCTGGTTTATTCGGCAGGTTCCTTTGCCACAAAATTCGGCGGGGGCATTGCAGGTGCAATTATAGGATGGGTGCTCGCTTCATTCCACTACAACGGCATGGATGAAATGTCGATCAAAGGGGCCATTCCCGGAATAATTATGCTTATGAGCTGGATACCGGCAATAATAACGATGATCACGGCTGCTGTGATGACACTTTATCCACTGAATCAAAAGAAGATGGATGCTATAACTATTGAACTGATAAGCAGGAGGGCAAAGGAACTGCAAACTATTAATGCTCAGTCGAAATAATATTGACATGACACCGGTAGAAAATACAACCATATTAATAAAAAATAAGGACTATGAATTTCGGACATTTCGATGATCAGCACAGGGAGTATGTGATTACTAATCCGCGCACACCCTGGCCCTGGATTAATTATCTTGGGAATGAAGACTTCTTCTCACTTATATCAAATACAGCAGGCGGATACACTTTTTACAAGGATGCCAAATTCCGCCGCTTAACACGCTACCGCTACAATAATGTTCCGATGGACAGCGGAGGCAAATACTTCTATATCAAAGATGCAGATACGAGCTGGTCACCAGGCTGGAAACCCTGCAAAACTGAGCTTGACAGCTACGAGTGCAGGCACGGCATGAACTATACTTCAATCAAAGGGGAAAAGAATGGTGTCACTGCTTCTGCATTATATTTCGTGCCGTTAAAAACCTGGGCTGAAGTTCAGAAGCTTACCCTCACCAACCATTCAAAGGCAGTAAAGAAGCTTAAGGTCTTCTCATTCATTGAGTGGTGCTTATGGAATGCGGCCGCCGACATGGAAAACTTCCAGCGAAATTTTTCAACCGGAGAAGTTGAGATCGAAGATTCGGTTATCTATCACAAGACTGAATACAAGGAAAGGAGAGATCATTACGCATATTATTCTGTAAATGTGCCAGTTCAGGGCTATGACACTGACCGTGAGTCATTCTTCGGACTGTACAACGGATTTGACGAACCGCAGGTTGTTGCCGAAGGAAAATCACGTAATACCGAAGCTCACGGCTGGTCACCAATTGCCTCGCATTATATCGAGGTAGAATTACAACCCGGAGAAATCAAAGATTTTATTTTCATTCTGGGATATGTTGAGAATAAGGAGGATGAGAAATGGGAATCAAAAAATATCATCAATAAAAAGAAGGCAAAAGAGACTATTGCCAGGTTTAATACAGCTGCCAAAGTCGATGCTGCTCTTGCTGACCTACGAAGATACTGGGATAATCTGCTTAGTATTTATACCGTTGACTCAGGCGATGAGAAGCTCGACAGGATGGTGAATATCTGGAATCAGTACCAGTGCATGATCACATTCTGCTTCTCCCGCTCGGCATCGTTTTTTGAATCGGGCATCGGCAGAGGGATGGGTTTCCGCGACTCGAACCAGGATCTGATCGGCTTTGTTCACCAGATTCCTGAGCGTGCCCGTGAACGCATAATCGATATAGCCTCTACACAATTCCAGGATGGAGGCTGCTATCATCAGTATCAGCCCCTCACCAAACGGGGAAACAATGATATCGGAGGCGGATTCAACGACGATCCGCTGTGGCTTATCCTCGGTACCATAAGCTATATAAAGGAATCCGGCGATTTCAGCATCCTCGGCGAAATGGTTCCCTTCGATAATGACATGTCAGTAGCCCGCACTCTCTTTGATCATCTTTCAGTCTCCTTCGATCATGTTGTGAACAATCTTGGTCCGCATGGACTGCCGCTTATCGGACGTGCCGACTGGAACGACTGCCTGAACCTCAACTGTTTTTCAAATGATCCCAATGAATCGTTCCAGACCACCGAAAATAAGTCAGAAGGCAGCAAGGCTGAATCGTTGATGATTGCCGGACTTTTTGTGGTTTATGGCCGCGATTATGTGACTCTGTGCAAAAAACTAGGGAAACATGAGGAAGCAGCGAGGGCACAGTCACACGTCGACACTATGATTGATGCCGTTAAGAAACACGGATGGGATGGCGAATGGTTTATCAGGGCCTACGACTATTATGGCAGAAAAATAGGCAGCAAAGAAAACGAGGAAGGCAAGATCTTTATTGAATCGAACGGATGGTGTACAATGGCCGGGATCGGCAAGGAAGAAGGACTTTGCACCAAAGCCCTGGATTCAGTTAAGGAACGTCTCGATACCAGATATGGGATCGTATTGAATAATCCTGCTTTTACAAAATATTACATCGAATATGGTGAAATATCCTCCTATCCTCCGGGCTACAAGGAAAATGCAGCTGTCTTCTGTCACAATAATCCGTGGATCATGATTGGTGAAACAGTTGCTGGCAACGGGAACAGGGCGTGGGAATATTATAAGAAAATATGTCCGTCATACCTTGAAGATATAAGTGAGTTGCACAAAACTGAGCCCTATGTTTACGGGCAAATGGTGGCAGGAAAGGATGCTTTCAAACCTGGTGAGGCCAAAAACTCCTGGCTCACCGGCACCGCATCATGGAATTTTTATGCAATAACCCAGTTCATCCTCGGCATACAGCCAGACTATGATGGTCTGATCATTGATCCATGTATACCCGACAGCTGGAGCGCTTTTAAGGTAACACGCAAATTCAGGGGTGCAACCTATAAAATAGAAATTCAGAATCCGGAGCATAAATCAAAAGGGGTCAGATCAGTTTCTGTTGATGGCAAGCCTCAGGATACCAACCTTATCCCCATCTTTGGCGACGGGAAGGAACATAATGTGACGGTACTCCTGGGGTAAAAATAAAATAGGGTTAAAGAGATGATTTCAATGACACTGATTTGACTTTAACTATATTTACTTCCAATCATAAACCGATTGTTTTGTTTGTCTCCGGAATATTTAGTACTTATTTACAGCCTATTACATATATCTCAGCACGATGACTACATCTTTTAAATCAAAAATTGAACAGCTGTTTGCCCGGCAGGAGTTACTGCTTACAGCAAAAAATGAGAAGGTTGAGGACGGAAACGGCATTTTCGACAGGTATAAAAACCCTGTTTTAACAGCTGCCCATACCCCCATTATCTGGAGGTATGACCTGGATGAAAAGACCAATCCCTACCTTATGGAACGGATCGGCATGAATGCCACCATGAATTCAGGAGCAATGAAATGGAATGGGAAATACCTCCTGGTTGTAAGGGTGGAGGGTGTGGATCGTAAATCGTTTTTTGCAATTGCAGAAAGCCCTAATGGAATAGATAATTTCCGCTTTCGCGATTTTCCGGTCACGATTCCTGAAACAGAAATTCCTGATACCAATGTGTACGACATGCGTTTGACTGCACATGAAGATGGCTGGATCTATGGTATCTTTTGTTCAGAGCGTAAAGACCCTAATGCAGCACCAGGCGATTTATCTTCAGCAGTTGCTGCGGCAGGAATTGTCCGTACGAAAGATCTGAATACATGGGAACGCCTTCCGGATTTAAAGACCCGTAGCCAGCAACGCAATGTCGTTCTCCACAACGAGTTTGTAGCTGGAAAATATGCTTTATATACCCGCCCGCAGGACGGCTTTATTGATGCAGGAAGCGGAGGAGGAATAGGCTGGGCTCTGATCGACGATATGACTCATGCAGAAGTTAAAGATGAAAAAATCATCAACTTCCGCTATTACCATACAATCAAGGAGGTAAAAAACGGAGAAGGCCCCCATCCTATTAAAACTTCCAGGGGCTGGTTGCATCTGGCTCACGGAGTGCGAGGCTGCGCTGCCGGCTTACGTTATGTTATCTACCTGTATATGACCGATCTGCATGATCCCTCGAAGCTGATAGCCGAACCGGCCGGGCACCTGATGGGGCCAATCGGTGAAGAACGCGTCGGAGATGTGTCGAACGTACTTTTCACCAACGGATGGATCGCCGATGAGGATGGTACCGTATTTATCTATTATGCTTCGTCCGATACACGGATGCATGTGGCCACCTCAACCATCGGTAAGCTCGTCGATTATTGCCTCAATTCACCTGCCGACGGTTATCGTTCAGCCGCCTCCGTTGAAACACTTAAAAGGCAGATTGAAAAAAACCTGGCTATTTTGGGGAAAAAATAGTCAAAGCAATATCCGGAAAGCAACCTAATTAAATAATATATATACAATGATTGAAAAGATAAGACTGAAAGAGAAGATCGGATACGGTCTCGGCGATGCCGCTTCGTCGATGTTCTGGAAAATTTTCGGAATGTATTCTTTGTTTTTTTATACCGATGTCCTCGGTATTACAGCAGCTGCAGCCGGAACAATGTTTCTTGTTGCACGGTTGTGGGATTCTTTCTTCGACGTTTTTGTAGGAATTATTAGCGACCGTACCAAAAGCAGATATGGCAAATATCGCCCTTTCTTATTATGGTTTGCAATTCCCTTTGCAGTGATGGGTGCCATTACATTCTTTGCTCCTGATTTCAGCCAATCGGGAAAACTGGTGTACGCTTATATCACCTATTCGTTCATGATGATTGTGTACTCAATGATTAATGTGCCTTATGCCTCGTTACTCGGCGCTATTTCCTCAGACCCTGCAGAAAGGAATTCACTCTCCTCCTACCGCATGTCATTTGCTTTCATTGGCAGCTTTGTGACATTCATGTTGTTGCAGCCACTGATTGATTTTTTCTCTAAAACTTTTGATAAAGAAGAAGTTACACAGGCAGCCAGGGCGGTGGAATCGGTAAGTACCTCACCTGTGGGTTGGGTAATGGGAGTAGGCGCTGTAGGAATGATCTGTGTTGTATTGTTCCTTTTATGTTTCAGCTGGACAAAAGAAAGGGTAACGCAAATTGAGAGTGAAAAGAATGTTTCCATAAAAAAGGATTTAAAAAACCTGCTTCATAATGCTCCCTGGTGGATATTGGTAGCAACAGGTCTGGCCGCTTTGCTGTTCAATGCTGTCCGTGACAGTGTTGCCATTTATTTTTTCAGAGATTACGTGAGGATAAACTACAGGATGGCAGGAACGGGCTGGGACATGACGACAATTTATTTTCTTGTCGGTCAGGCTGCCAACCTGATAGGGGTAATGGCTGCGCCTTCACTTGCAAGAAGGTATGGTAAAAAAAGAACCTATATGATTGCCATGTTAATTGCCGGAGTATTAAGTACAGGCTTCTATTTTATTCCGAACAATATCACCTGGATTCTGATTTTTCAGTTCATGATTTCTGTTTTCGCCGGATATGTACTGCCGTTACTATGGTCCATGTTTGCAGATATTGTGGATCATCAGGAATTAATAACAGGTCGCCGTGCAACAGGATTGATCTTCTCGTCCTCTTCAATGTCGCAGAAATTAGGTTGGGCACTGGGCTCGGCAATGAGCGGATGGATTCTTGCCATATTCAAATATGTTCCTGATGCGCTGCAACAAAGTCCTGAAACCATTTTTGGCGAACATATTATGATCAGTTTAATGCCTGCACTTTGCTGCTTACTTGCTTTTGCGGGTATGATGTTCTATCCGCTTTCAGATAAGAGAGTAAGAGAAAACTCTGAACAACTCAATCTGAAAAGGAATAATGCCATCCCGAACAAATAGTTCCATATCTTATTTTCATATGAAATACGATCTCACGGAACTCAAACGGCAACTTCACGACGAGCTGATTCATAATATTCTTCCCTTCTGGAAGGAAAAGATGAAGGACGATGAACAGGGTGGTTTTTACGGGCAGATAAAGGGTGACGGGCAGCTTGTACCGCAGTCAGATAAAGGCGGAATCCTTAATGCACGAATACTCTGGACATTTTCAGCGGCATATCTTCAGGAGAAGGATCCGGGTTACCTTGAAATGGCCAACAGGGCAAAGAAATATATCCTGGATCATTTTATTGATCAGGAATTTGGGGGAACCTACTGGACTGTTTCCTTCGACGGCAAGCCGGTTGATACGAAAAAGCAGATCTATTCACAGGCATTCTTCGTCTATGCTTTTTCAGAGCATTTCCGCGCTTCAGGCGACAGATCCAGTCTTGAGACAGCCATTGAGTTCTTCAGGCTTATTGAAAAAAAGAGCTTCGACAAGAAACTGAACGGCTATTTCGAAGCATACAGCCGTGACTGGAAATTGCTCGAAGACCTTCGCCTGAGCGAGAAGGACGCAAATGAAAAGAAAACAATGAATACCCATCTTCATATACTCGAAGCTTATACAAACCTTTACAGGGTCTGGAAAGATGAAGAGCTTGCACGGCAGTTGAGGAATCTGATCCTGATTTTTACAGGGAAAATAGTGAACCCCTCAACCGGTCACCTCAATCTGTTTTTCGACGAGAACTGGATTTCAAAATCGGAAATAATTTCCTATGGTCACGACATTGAATCTTCCTGGCTGATTGACGAAGCTGCGCGTGTTTTGGGCGATCCTGTCTTGCTTTCAGGTGTAAGGAAAACCTGCCTCACCATTGCGGAAGCAGCCTGTGAAGGCCTGCAGGCTGATGGAAGCCTGTATTATGAAACAGATCCTTCCACCGGACATACCGATAAAGACCGCCACTGGTGGGTGCAGGCAGAAGCCGTCGTCGGTTTTCTAAATGCATATGAACTGACCGGAGATGATGATTGGCTCAAAAAGTCTCTTGATTGCTGGAGCTATATTTCCAGAAACCTTATTGACAGAACCGGCAAAGAGTGGTTCTGGAGCATTTCGGAGTCCGGTATTGCCAACCGTAAGAGTGATAAGGCCGGTTTCTGGAAATGTCCATATCACAACAGCCGCATGTGCCTCGAAATTCTTAGCAGGGTATAACGAAGAAAAAATGAGGATAGAAATCCTGGGAAATGATGATCTGGTTGCTCAAAAGGCAGCTTCTCTTATTGCCGAAGAAGCAAGATCGGCAGTTGCTTTGCGCGGCTTCTTCACTTTGGCGGTAAGTGGAGGCAAGACACCATGGAAGATGCTTCGCATGCTGACAGATGAAGATATTCCGTGGAAGGCGATCCATATTTTCCAGGTCGATGAGCGTCTGGCTCCGGAGGGACATCCCGACAGAAACCTGACCCATCTGCTTGAAAGCATGAATAAGGTTAAAGGGATCCTTGCCGGTAGAATTCATGCCATGCCTGTGGAAGAGCAGGACATCGATGCAGCTGCGGCAGGATACTCCGTTACAATCAGCGAAATAGCCGGCAGACCTTCAATAATCGACCTTGTCCACCTTGGTCTTGGCCCGGATGGACACACGGCTTCATTAATTCCTGGCGATCCTGTTCTTGAAGTGACTGACAAAGATGTGGCACCTGTGGGGATCTACCAGGGAAGGCGCCGGCTGACACTGACTTATCCATTAATAAACCGCGCCAGGAAAATACTATGGCTGGTTACCGGAAGTGAAAAGGGCGAAATGCTTCAGTGTCTGCTTCAGGAAGACCAGTCAATTCCGGCTGGTCATATATCGGGGGAGAATGCCCTTGTACTGGCTGATAGGGAAGCGGCAAGTAAACTTACCCGTTAATAATCAAAATCGAAAGTCACTATTGCATCAAACACCATTAGCCAGCTTAACCATTCACTAAACAGTGGCAGTGCTTTATTTGTTATGTACAAAATATGAAGATGAAAATATCTTTGGCATAAAAAATGATAGCATTTAGTGGTGTTCAATTAATGAAAAATTTATTGCAATGAAGAAATTATTTTTTCTGATGATTTTCCTTGTAGCCGGAACGCTTGCATTCTCCGGGTCAGCAAAGGAAAAGCAAATGCCTGTCACTACAAGTTCCAGGACGGCATTGTCGTTATACAATCAGGGCATGAAATATCTCGATGACGTCAAATTGGATATGGCACTTGAAACTTTCAAAAAAGCTCTTAAAGAGGACAGGGATTTTTTCATGGCCAATTACCAGCTGGCATTTTTTTACCTTCTGAACCGGGTTCCCGATGATTTTGACAAGTACTCTGATGCTGCAATAAATTGTACAGCAAAGCTCACCACCGCGGAAGAGCTTCTGAGAAGCGCACTTGCCAGGTTTAAGGAGGGCCATATGAATGTCACTGACCTGGGTAAAAAGCTTGTCGAAATGTATCCAGAGGATCCCAATTCATACAGCAACCTTGCCTATTTTCAATCTCTTGCGGGTGATTCCACGGGCATGGTTGAAACCTTGCAGAAGGCAATAAAGGTTTCTGCAAATCCGGCAACCTTTTACAATCAGCTTGGATACGCATATCTTACACTGAAACAGAACGATAAAGCTCTGGAGGCTTTCGATAAATACATCGAGCTGGAACCGCAGAATCCTAACGTTTACGACTCGAAGGGAGATTACTATATGTATATCAGGAAATTTGATAAAGCCTATGATTCGTATATGAAAGCTTTTAATCTTGATCCTTCATACAACCGTGAGAAGGCCGATTTAGCCAGCCGGCTTTATGAACAAACGGAAGGCAGAAAGCTGGAAATAATATCCATGTAATCGATTGTTTACCGGATTTATCTAATTCCTTCAATTCCTCTTAATCCTAAATTAATTCCGAGATGAATTTCATGTGATCCATAGTTATAGGATCCTATATCGGTTAAGGTATATTCGTAATTATATCCTGCATAAAGTCTTTTATATATTAATAGTCCAAATCGAAAATTAATTCGATTATCGGTACTATAAGAAACAGCAATCCAGTGTGATTTTAAAATATAAAGCTTTGTGTGAATATCAACATAGAAGTTAGAATTAGCTAATTTTTTTAATGTTAAAGAGGGTTCTAAAATTAAATTACGACTATTTTTCAAAAATTTATACCCGCCCATTAAATAGAGGCTCGGTTGTTCCATATTCTGATCATTAGCATTTTGAATACCTGGTAAAATTTGATCAGCAGAAAATCCAATAAAATAAACCTCATTATAAAAATAAATGCCGAAATTAAAATTTGTGCTGAATCCGTTATCATTCTCATTTAACAAATATGGATCATTGCTCTGGTCAGGTTTTAATATCGAACTATTTAATGAATAATAGTTAAAAATCGCTGACATGCCAAAGGACAATTTTGAATCCGCATTTACATTTACATGATAGGAATATGATAGAATCCCCCCGGTGTAAGAAAGGGGTCCATTAATATCTTTGAAAATTGAAACCCCCAGGCCGATGCGATCAGTAAACTTTAAAGGTCCTTTATTTATAAATTTTTTGGGGTCATAAAAATCATATCTGCCAATCCTGAAATTGACCGCTAACAGATAGGTATTAGGAGCATCAGGAATACCCACCCATTGTTTTCTTACGGATAAGTCTGCAGTTGGATAATTTTCGGTTCCGGCAACCGCAGGATTAATTATGGAAGGATTAAGATAGTAGTTTTGGTAAATGAAGTATTCCTGTGAAAATATATCAATATTTCCAAATATCAGAAATATAACCACAAGATGAGTAATCCGATTAGTTAACATGGCCATATGATTTAATTATTTTCTGACTATTGTAAATGCAACCCTGCGGTTTATTTTTCTGCCTTCTTCGGTATCATTTGGAGCCAGGGGATATGAATAACTATAACCCACTAATTCAATCCTCTCTGTACCAATTCCATTTTTAATAAGATAATTCGCTACTGACTCGACTCTTTTTAAAGATAATCTCAGGTTGAAATCATAATCGCCTATATTATCTGTATGCCCTTCAAGTTTGATCCTGATGGTTGGATTCGTAATCATTAAATGATATAATTTGTTAATTTCATTATATGATTCCGGTAATAAGTCGTACTTATTAAAATCAAATATTACATTTTTAAGAACGATACCTGTATCTAATCTGATTTCCTTAATATTAAACGTGTCTGTTAATTCCTTTTCTTTTTCAGGAACTATGACAGGCTGCCTGTCAATTTTTCCTGCTTTTTCTACAATTACATCATCGACATAATAATAGGTTGCCTTTTCCCCTGATGAAAGATCCCATTTTTCCTTTTTCCCCTTATCAACAACCGGGACGATTTTCCTGGTTATTGTATTTTTGTCTGATTTAAAATTGCCAAGCACAAGAAATTTTTCAAAACCTCTGGCTTTGTAAAAAGATTGGATAGTAATCCAGCTTTTGGTACTGTCGAGAAAAGAAGAACTAAATTCTATTTGCGGTTTAAGGGCTGATAATTTTAAATCCGCCTTCACTTGTTTTGAGTAATTTGAAAAAAGTATGCCAAAATTTTTTATGGCAATATTTGATTCTTTATCAAGACATAATGAAACTTCGACACGGTATATACTATCTTTTTTAAGTGTACTTGCCAGTGGTGTTTCAATAAACTCCCTGATATTTCTGATATTTCTGCCAGGGTGCACTCTGTAACAGAAAATCCCGACAAAGCCATTGCCGGTTTTGGGAACAGCGCCACCGGTAAAATCAGAAAATTCCATTTTATGAGAAGAATAATCACTTAAGTTGAAATAATCAGGAGTATCAGTATCCTGAACTTTATGCCATCCGGTTTTTTTTGATTTATTGAAATCTATAAATTCCTCAAATGATGAATTGGGTACCAGATTTTGCGATATTATTTGATGTAAATTCATCATAAGGAAAAAACTATTGAAAAAGCAAAATATAAGAACTCTTGTTTTCACAATTATTGTTTTTCGATCTGACAATTACTTCTTATGAGATTCTTCGCTTCGCTCAGAATGACAAGTA
>Ga0208980_10001617_pt1 | contig 13668 bp, 13 predicted proteins | sample WetSurMetagenome_3_FD_187993 | JGI IMG/M metagenome (GOLD analysis project Ga0208980, IMG submission 187993) | Wetland microbial communities from Twitchell Island in the Sacramento Delta, sample from surface sediment Aug2011 Site A1 Bulk (version 2) | ecosystem: Environmental > Aquatic > Marine...
AGTCGAGTTTCATGTTGCGCTCCTGGAGGGCCTTCCACATGGCCTCGGCCTGGGCAAGGTTGCGGGGGAATCCGTCGAGGAGCCAGCCCTTCGCGCAGTCTGCCTCCTGCAGTCGGTCCAGGATCATGGGGATCGTGATGTCGTCGGGAACCAGGTCACCCTTGTCGATAAAGACTTTTGCCTTCTTCCCGAGTTCCGTCCCTTTGGAGATGTTCTCACGGAAGATCACGCCCGTTTCGATGTGGGGAACGCCGTATTTCTTCTGGACGGTGGCGCCCTGGGTTCCCTTGCCGCTTCCATTGGGTCCGAATATCAAGATGTTCATGTACCTCTCACTCCTTTCGTGTGGGTCTTGGTCGTCTCTCTCCCTTATTTGTTCTCGGCCACGGCCTTCACCTTGGCCGCAAGGTTGATCAGGTAAGGCCTTTCGGCCTGCTGGATGGCGCCCGTGTCCTGGTGGTCCTCCTTGAAGATCCTCTTCACGACGTTCTCCTGGCTGCCGCCGGACTCGGCGAGGCAGCTTCGGATCCGGTCAGAAAACGCAAGGGTGCTCTCGAGGGATTTCTTCAGGTAGCTGCGTGCCTCCGCGCCGGTGAGGACGTAGTGATGGCTGAGCATGATGATCTCCACGTCCAGTGCGGCCAGCTTTTCCAGGGAAGCCACGTAATCCCTGTAGCTGGCGAGAAACTCCGGATGAATCTTGAAATTCCGGTCGGGCACGCCGGCGGCCTCGCCGCAGATGAGGGCCTTGATGTTCGGGAAGTAGAACGAAACGCCGTCGCGGGTGTGGCCCGGCGTGGCGATCACCCTGAACGTCCAGCCGCCGCCGAGGTCGACGGTCTCGCCGTCCTCGAGGATCCGGTCCACTTCAAGGCTGTCGAACCGGATATCTTCGCTGCCGAACAGCGTTTTGTATTGCTCTTCGAAATCGCGGCTGAGACTCTGGATGAGGGTGACGGCATTGGGCTTCTTGAAGATCTCGGAGGCGAGCCGGCTTGCGGCCACCTTGAGCCCGGGGATGCGACGCTTGAGATAAGGGGCCGTCCCGCTGTGGTCGAAATGGGCGTGGGTGATGAAAAGCCAGCGAAGGCGGTTTTCGTCGCCGAGAATCCGGCGGATTTCCTTGAGGTATACGGGCCCCATGAAGGTGATGCCGGCATCGAAGAGGGCAGGCGTTTCGGCCGTGACGAGGTAGGCCGGCAGATCGATGTCCGCCAGCGCATAGAGACCCTCGACGACCTTGCCGGCTTTTTCGATGATCATGGCCTCTGCACCCCCTCCAAACCGGTCGGGATGTTAGAGGAAGGGCTGCGAAATGTCAAGCAGTTTCGGGACTCTTTTGTTGACGGCCGCAAGCCGGATGTGCTAGTCAAACAGGCATTAGGCTTAAGGCATAAGGCGAAAGGCAAATGAAACGAAAAAAGCCCTTTGCCTTTAGTCATAAGCCTTCTGCCTTTTATTGAAAGGAGAGAAACATGGCGGTTTCAAAGAAGATCGAGGGGATGATCACCCAGTCCTCATGGATCCGGAAGATGTTCGAGGATGGTATCCGGCTCAAGCAGCAGTTCGGGGCCGAGAATGTCTTTGATTTCAGCCTGGGGAACCCGAACGTGCAACCGCCGCGGGAATTGCTCAAGGCCTTCCTCGAGGTGGCAAAAGACGAACGGCCGGGTGTGCACGGATACATGCCCAACGCGGGCTATCCCGAGACGAGGGCGGCGGTGGCCGCCCAGCTGGGCAGGGAGCACGGCGTGAAACTGGGGCCGGAGCATGTCATCATGACCTGCGGGGCTGCAGGGGCTCTCAACGTCATCCTGAAGACCATCCTCGACCCCGGCGACGAGGTCATCACCCCCGTTCCCTTTTTTGTCGAGTACCGGACCTACGTGGACAACCACAACGGGGTCACGAAGCTCGTGAAGACGAAGGAGGACTTTTCCCTCGACCTGTGGGCCATCGAGGAGGCCATCACGGAGAGAACGAAAGCGTTCCTCATCAACTCGCCGAACAACCCCACGGGCCGGGTCTACGACGAGGCCTCGATCCGGGCCCTTGCGTCGATACTCGAGGACAAGGGAAAGAAGTTCGGACGCATCATCCACCTCATTTCCGACGAGCCCTACGACAAGATCGTCTACGACGGCGTGAAGGTCCCGAGTCTCCTGAAGGCCTACCGGCACAGCCTCGTGGCCAACTCCTATTCGAAAACCCTCTCCGTACCCGGCGAGCGCATCGGATTTATTGCGGTGAACCCCGAGGCGGACGGCCTGGAATTGCTTTTGGGCGGCCTCATCATGTGCAACCGCATGCTCGGCTTCGTCAACGCGCCCGCCTTCATCCAGCGGGTCCTGCCGAAGGTCCTCGATGCGAAGGTCAACGTGGAGGAGTACAGGAAGAAGCGGGATCTTCTCTGTGACGGGCTTGCCGCTCACGGCTACGAGTTCACAAAGCCTGAAGGGGCCTTCTACCTGTTCCCGAAGACCCCGATTGCCGACGACGTGGAGTTCGTGCGGGCCCTGCAGAAAAAAAACATCCTCACGGTTCCCGGAAGCGGCTTCGGCGCGCCCGGTTACTTCCGGATCGCCTACTGCGTCGACGATGCCACCATCGTCAACTCCCTGAAAGGCTTCGGTGAGGTCATGGCGCTCTGCAGAAAATAGCGAACCCGTGGAAGCGGCGCAGACTGCCGGACGCGGTGTGGACCGGAAATCAGCATCAATACAAATCAATCGATCAGGGCGAATGACCACCCGGCATTGGAAAATCCTTATACCGCTTGTTCTTGCGCTGGTCACGCTTGCCGTCTTCTGGCAGGTTTCCGGCCACGATTTCATCAACCTCGACGATGAACAGTACGTCACCCAGAACCCCCACGTGAGAGGGGGCCTCACGGCAGGCAATCTGACCTGGGCTTTCACCACGACCCATGCCAGCAACTGGCACCCACTGACATGGCTTTCCCATCAGCTGGATGTCCAAGTCTTCGGGATGGACCCTGCGGGTCATCACCTGGTCAGCCTGTTCTTCCATCTGGCAAATACACTGCTGCTCTTCTTGATCCTGAACCGGATGACGCAGGCCCTGTGGCAAAGTGCAGCCGTGGCTTTTCTCTTTGCCCTTCATCCTCTGCACGTGGAGTCCGTGGCCTGGGTGGCAGAGCGCAAGGATGTCCTCAGCACCTTCTTCCTGATGTTGACCCTCTGGGCCTATTTTGTCTACACGCGCAGCCCCGGCATGGTCCGGATGATCTTGGTTGTGGTGTTCTTTGCCCTCGGACTGCTCTCCAAACCCATGCTGGTCACGCTGCCCTTTGTCCTGCTGCTGCTGGATTACTGGCCCCTGGGCCGATATTCCGCGATCGAAAGGACGGCCCCGTATCCGCTGCCGACGGCGGGCGACGAATCCCCGGGAAAGAAGAGGAAACAGAAGAAAAAGGCAGCCGGGGAAAGTCCCCCGGTTCCCCCGGAAAGAAAGGAGCCCTCCGCTGCCGCGGTTGTCCCCTGGAGGCTTGTGACGGAGAAGATCCCCCTGTTTGCTCTCACGATCCTGTCTTCGATCATGACCGTCCACGCTCAGCAGAAGGGGGGTGCGATGAGTCCCCTCGAAGACATCTCACTGCTGAAGCGACTGGGCAATGCCCTGGTGTCCTACGCCTCCTACATCGTCAAGACCGTCTTTCCGCAGGGGCTTGCCGTCTTCTATCCCTATCCGGCCGGCATCGCCGCATGGCAGGTGCTGGGATCAGCTGCCTTGATCGGCGCAATCACCTTCCTTGCCATTCGTTTCCGGAAACGCTTTCCCTTCGCTCTTGTGGGGTGGTTATGGTATCTTGGGACACTGGTTCCAGTGATCGGGATCGTCCAGGTGGGCATGCAGTCCATGGCCGACCGGTATACCTATGTGCCGCACATCGGGCTTTTCATCGCCGTTGTCTGGGGAGCAGGCGATCTTGCGAGCCGTCAGTCCCAGGGGAGAAAAATCCTTGTTGCACTCACCGGGGTCGTTTTTGCAAGCCTGACCGTGATGACATGGAACCAGATCTCTTACTGGCGAAGCAGCATCACGCTGTTCGAGCATGCCCTGCGCATAACGGAGCAAAACAGCCTGGCCCATCTCAATCTCGGTGTCGCCCTGAACCGCCTGGGGAAAGGCAGTGAAGCCGCAGAGCACTACCGGGAGGCGCTCCGGATCAACCCGAACTCGTCGGGCGGGCACTTCAATCTGGCGAATTATTATGTTTCAACGGGCCGGAAGGACGAAGCCCTGCACCATTACAGGGAAGCCATCCGGATCAATCCGCGTTATGCAAACGCATACAACAACCTGGGACTGTTGTTGGTGTCGGAACGTCAGGCCGAAGAGGCAATCCCTCACTATCGCAGGGCGATCGAACTCGATCCGTCGAATGCGGGGATGCGGTACAATTATGGAATTGCCCTGGCGGCAGCGGGCCGTCTCCCCGAGGCCATCGAGCAGTTCAAGTCTGCGCTGGAGGGCCGGCCGAATTACCCAGAGGCCCACAACTACCTGGGGATGGCTCTGCTGATGCAGGGAAACCGGGAGGAGGCCATCCGGCATTTCAGGCAGGCCCTGTGGCTGAAGCCTGATTTCACCCCGGCGCGTCGCAATCTGGACAGTGCCCTCGGCAACCGCAATCCCCAGGCGCCTGCCGGCCCACCCCGGACACGCTAGATCTTCTTCGCTGCAGGAACTCCGGGTCTGAGTGGGAGAAAAGCCCACTGCCACTTGCCGGCAGGCACAAATCCGTAAACGCCATCAGAGGCTGAGAGGAACGAATCATGGACACGAAGTACAGGGACCAGTTTCGCTTTTTTCTGAAGGACAGCATCCGGAAGCAGATTGATTTTTCCGAGACCGATCAGAATCGGGGCGTTGCCCCGCCGCCGGTCGAAAAGCCATTCCCGCCGGACGCGGTCCGGATCGACCTGGCCAAATTCGGCAAGTGGCAGGACATCCCGGCAATCGATCTCATGAAGGCCATCCGGAACCGAAAGAGCCGCCGTGTCTATACCCGGGAAGCCATGACGCTGGATGAGCTGAGCTTTCTTCTCTGGGCGACCCAGGGGATCCGGACGCGCATGGAAGAGGGGCACGCCTTGCGGACGGTGCCGTCGGCCGGATGCCGTCACGCCCTTGAAACGTATCTGTGCGTCAATCATGTGAAAGGGCTTCTGGCGGGGCTCTACCGTTATCTTCCCGTGGAGCACCAGCTTCTGCTCGTGCGAACCGACGAGAAGCTGCCGGAGAAAATCGTCGGGGCCATTTTCGGCCAGCCCTACCCGGGGGAAGCGGCGGTGACCTTTGTCTGGACGGCCATCCCCTACCGCATGGAGTGGCGATACGGCCTGGCCTCGGCCAAGGTGATTGCCCTCGATGCCGGGCATGTCTGCCAGAACCTCTACCTGGCCTGCGAGGCCATCGGCGCAGGGACCTGTGCTGTCGCCGCCTATGACCAGCAGGCTATGGATCACATTTTGAAAGTGGACGGGAAGGACGAATTCACGATCTACCTGGCCTCCGTCGGCAAGCGCAGGAAGTCAGACCAGGGGTAGCCTCAGCCCGCCTTGACCGGTCGCATCACCTGCTTTCCCAGGAACGTCTCCACGACGGTGCGATACTTCTCGTGGATCATGTTCTGATCGAAGTCCCGGAACTCCCCGAGCATGCGGCCCTGCTCGGTCTCGGTGAAGTAGTCAAGGCAGGGGAAAAAGAAGTGCTTGTCCTCTTTCTCGATATGCTTCGGGTAAAACTCGACCAGTTCCTTGAGCTCCCTGGCGATGTGAGGCAGGGCATCGGCGTAACCGTTGACATAAAGGTCCTTCGCCTCGACGAGCTTGCGCACCAGCTCCCGGCCGTGAATGTGCTCCCTCAAAAGCTCATCCATGATTTTCCTGTGTTCCGGAGACATCTTTTTCTGCGCCAGGTCGCGGAAGAGGATCTCCTCTTCCTTGCCGTGGTGGGTTCGGTCGGCATAGGTCCGGAAGAAATCGACGGCCTGTTCGATCAGGATCACATTCGCCGTCTTCCGGCCCGTAATCCGGTCGATCTCCAACCGAAGCAGATCCAACATCTGTTCGATCAGCCGGTGCTCCCACATCAGGGGTCCGATGGGTTTCATGGATTCCTCCTGTAAGATGGTCTGTTCGGTCTGTCCAGTCTATTCAGTCTATTCAGTCTATTCGGTCTATTCCGTCCGGGGAAGAGAGAGCAGCGAAATCCTGTCGATGTTAACGCGGGTGAGGGGTTTGCATTCGTGATGCTTTCTTATAGCATGTTGGCAGGTCATTGGAAAGTGATGCGATGGGAAAGATCGAAGCGTCAGGCGTTCAAGATATTTGTTTTACCCTGAACCCTATACCCTTCCTTCTAGCCGCCCAGGTAGAGCTTCTTCACTTTCTCGTTGTTGAGAAGCCCCGCTCCCGTGTCCTCCAGGCGCGTTTGCCCCAGATCCAGGACATAGCCCCGGTGGGCGATCGAGAGAGCCTTCCGCGCGTTCTGTTCGACGATGGCAAAGGTGGTGCCCCGGCCGTTGATCTCCGTGATCTTTGAATAGACCTCGTCGATCATTCTCGGGGACAGGCCGATGGATGGCTCGTCCATGAGAATAAGGCCCGGTTTCACCATGTCGGCCCGAGCCAGGGAGAGAATCTGCTTTTCGCCTCCCGAGAGGTTTCCTGCCCGGTCGCGGATTTTCCGACTCAGGAGGGGGTATGACTCGAGGGCCTCCTCGATCGCGCGCTGGACGGCTTTTTCATCGCCGAGGATCGTGCCGCCCATCTCGAGGTTCTCACGGACCGTGAGAGACGGGAACACGTTTCGGCCCTGGGGGATGAAGGCGATCCCGAGGCGTACCTTCTGCTCGGGTTCGAGCCGGGTGATGTCCTTCCCGTCGAAGCTCACGGTACCCTTCGTCGGCATCAGAAGGCCGAAGACCGCTTTCAGCAGGGTGGATTTCCCCGAGCCGTTGGGGCCTATGATGCAGATGATCTCCCCCTCGGCCGCGCGGATGGACGCGCCGTGCAGGACCTCGATCTTGCCGTAGCCGGCAAAGATGTCTTTCGCTTCGAGTCTCATCATCCCAGGTAGGCCTCGATCACGCGGGGGTCTTTCTGGATTTCCTCCGGCGGTCCCTCGGCAATCTTTTCGCCGTGGTCGAGAACGAAGACCCTCTCGCAAACTTCAATGACTACATCCATGTTGTGCTCGATGATGAAAAATGTCTGGCCCCGCTCCCTCATCTTGAGGATCATTTCGATCATCGTCCGGATCAGCGTGGGGTTGATACCCGCCGTGGGCTCGTCCAGAAGAATCATCTTCGGTTTCGCCATGAGGGCCCGGCCCAGCTCCAGGAGCTTCTGCTGACCGTAGGAGAGGTTCTCGGCGAACTGATCATGGAGGCGGGTGAGACCCAGAAGCTCGAGAAGCTCGAGGGCCCGCTCCCGGTTCTCCGACTCTTCCCTCCTGATTTTCGGCAGTCGCAGCCACAGAGAGAAGAACTTCTCCCCCGTCTGGTCCTGGGGCGCGAGCAGCATGTTCTCCAGCACCGTCATCCTGGGGAAGACTCTCGAGAGCTGAAAGGTGCGGATGAGGCCCAGGGCCGCCATGTCGTGGGGCAGGCGGCCGTCGATCCGGTTTCCCAGGAAGCGGATTTCCCCGCTGTCGGGTTTGAGGAGTCCCGTGATGAGGTTGAAGAGGGTCGTCTTGCCGCTCCCGTTGGGCCCGATGAGCCCGGAGATTGTGAGGCCGTCGAGGCTGATCGAGCACTCCGAGACGGCGCGCGTTCCACCGAAGGCCTTTGTCACGTTTCGGATCTCGATCACCGCTGGCCCCCTTTTTCGCGGATGATCCCCTCGGGGCGAAAGATCATGAGAACGATGAGCAGCAGCCCGAAGATCATCTGCTGCAGCGGACCCAGCAGCCGGGTCCACTCAGGAGGTAGGCGCAGGAATCGGACCGACTCCTGGAAGAAGATGAGAACCACGGCCCCCACAACGGGTCCCAGGAAGGTTCCCTTTCCGCCCATGACGACGATGAGCAGCACGAGGATCGTCTCGGTCAGCGTGAAATCGCCGGGGCCGATAAACGTCGCGTAGTGGGCCCAGAGCACGCCCGCGAGGCCCGCAAAGACGGAGCCGATGACGAAGGACTTGATCTTGAAGCGATAGGCATTCTTGCCGAGGATCTCCGCCGCCGTTTCGTCGTCCCGGACGGCCTTCAGGGCCCTGCCGAAGGGGCTGAGGACGACGAAGGCCAGGATGGCAAAGGTGAGCAGGGCAAAGCCCGACGAGAGGGCCAGGTAGCGGGGGAGGGTGTCGAAGGCAAACCCGAAGAACTCCGGCCTCGGGATTCCGGGAAGCCCCATGGGTCCCTTGGTGAGCCAGACCTCGTTGTTGAAGATCATCCGGAGGATCTCGCCGAAGCCGAGTGTCGCGATCCCGAAGTAGTCGCCCTGGAGCTTGAGGGCAGGGATGCTCAGGAGAAACCCGCAAACACCCGCCATCGCCAGGGCGGCGGGGAGGCTCCAGATAAACGGGATGCCAGCGAGGGTCAGCAGCGCCGACGTATAGGCCCCGATGGCAAAGAAGGCCACGTGACCGAAGTTGAAGAGCCCCGTATAGCCCACCTCGACATTCAGGCTCAGCGCGAAGATGGCGTAGATGGCGATGACGACGCTCAGGTGAAGGAGCAGATCCATCAGTCGCTCCTTTCGCCGAGGATGACGTAGGGGCGGGCCAGAAGGATCAGCACCATGATGACAAAGGCAATCCCGTCCTTGTAGCCAGGCGAGATGAAGAGCACGCCGATGTTCTCCGCAAGTCCGATGAGAAGCCCCCCCAGCAGCGCACCCCAGAGGTTTCCAACGCCGCCGATGAGGGTAGCGGCGAAGGCCTTGATCAGGTTGGCGATGCCCATCTCGGGGTGGAGGTTCGTGTCGAGGGCAAGGAGGATTCCGCCGATGCCGGCCAGCACCGCCGAGATGACCCAGGCGGCGAGAATGGAGCGTTTCGTGTCGATGCCCGATATCCGGGCAAGGTCCAGGTTGTCCGACAGGGCCCTCATCGATTTGCCGAGACGAGATTTGAAAAAGAGAAGGTAGACCGCGGCAACACAGAGCAACGTCACCCCGATGATGGCGAACTGCGGCGTCGTGAGGTAGAGGCCGAGAAACTGCGTCCCGGGCATGACTTCAAAGCCGTAGGTCCGCACCTCGGCGCCCCAGAAGAACTGCGCCGCGTTGCGAAGCAATACGGAAAGCCCCATGGCGGCGATGAGGAGCGTGAGACGGTTTGCCCTGCGGATGGGCCGGAAGACGGAGTAGTCCATGGCAAGCCCGAGGCACCCCGTCAGGGCCAGTGCCGGGAGGATCGCAACATAGAGGGGCAGTCCGAAAGGCTCCGCCATGAAGAGGAAAAGGAAGTAGGCCCCCCACATGATCAGCTCGCCATGGGCGAAGTTCACGAAGTTGAGCACACCATAGATGAGGGTGAGCCCCATGGCGAACAGCGCGTAGACGCAGCCTGCGAGGATGCCATTGAGAACGGTCTGAAGGTAGTAGCTGATGGAATCCATATGAAAAAAAGGAGGTTCCGGCCGAAAAGACGGCCGGAACCCTCTCGTGCGAACCCTTTGCTTTTATCTTACTTCTTGTAGTCCTCGATCTTGCCGTCCTTCACGATCCAGATCCCGTACTCGGCGAACTTGGGGCTGCGCTCGTTGTCGAAGGTCTTGTCGCCCGTAACGCCTTTGAAGCCCTTCGCGGCGGCGGGCAGGGCCTTGCGGATGCCGTCGGCTGTGTAGCCGCCTTTCTCGATGGCCCTGGCCGTGACGTAGACCATGTCGTAGTTGTAATCGCCGAAGATCGGAATCTTGTCGTCGCCGTACTTCTTTTTGTAAGCTTCCTTGAAGGCCTGATATTGTTTCGTGTTCTGAGGTACGGAGGGGTATGTGCCTATGACCCCTTCGGCGGCCTTTCCTGCCAGTTCCACCATCTTGGGGGCCCTGGCGGCCGATCCGCATAGCCACTGCGTCTTGATGCCCATCTCGAAGGCCTGCTTGAACTGTATGGCGCCCTCGTTGATGTAGGTCAGATTGACGATGGCCGGGGGGTTGCCCTTGCTCGCGCGGAGAAGCTCGGTGCGGTAGTCCGTCTTCTTCTCGTCATAGGCGATGATGTCCGTCACTGTGCCGCCCATTTTCTTGTAGGCATCCACGAAGGCATTCTTCAAACCGAGGCCCCAGTCGTTGTTGACGTACATGACAGGAACTTTCTTGTAGCCCATGCCGATGGCAAGCTTCGCCAGATGGGGCCCCTGCAGGGTGTCGGAGGGGAACACGCGGAAGATATAATCCCCGGCCTTTGTCAGGCCGACGGCGGCGCCCTGGGCCGAGAGCAGGACCACTTTGTTCTCCTGGGCGACGGGGGCCGTGGCCATAAAGTTGGAGCTTCCGGCGGGCCCGAAAATCACGGGGACCTTGTCCACGGTGATGAGCTTGCGGACGGCGGTTACACAGTCCTTGGGGTTGCTCTTGTTGTCCTCATAGACGATTTCGATCTTTCTTCCCTGGATGCCGCCCTTGGCGTTGATTTCCTCGACGGCAAGATCGATGCACTTTTTGAAACCCTCGCCGTAGACGGCGATGCTTCCGGACAGGGCGAAGGCGGCCCCGATCTTGATGGGTTCAGCAGCCCTAGCGGTTGGGACTGCAAGGAATGCAAAAATCGCAACGACGGCGACGAACAGGGCAAGCTTTTTCATGCCTCGACCTCCAGCGGTTAAGTCTCTGTTTTTCTATAGTCAAAGGCCGGGAGTGTCAACAGAAAAGTGGTTACGCCCCTGCGGGGCGAGATTTCGTTTGTTGTCCCGGGCTTCCGTGGTATGATCCGTCTCATCAACGATCGGATGCGTGAAAGGAGGGACGGCATGAAGACGATCATCAGCACGCTGGATGCGCCCAAGGCCATCGGCCCCTATTCGCAGGCCGTGCGATACGGGGACCTGCTCTTTGTTTCGGGCATGCTCGGGATGGACCCGAAAACGGGCGAAATGGCCGGAGCCGACATCGAGACGCAGGCGATTCGCGTCCTGGAAAATCTAAAGGCCGTCACCGAGGCGGCAGGGATGGGGCTTAAAAACGTCCTCAAGTCGACGGTGTTCCTGAAGGACATGAACGATTTCGCGAAATTCAACGAAATCTACGGCCGATATTTCCCGGAGTCGCCTCCCGCCCGGGAGACCGTCCAGGTGGCTAAACTCCCGCGCGATGCGGCGATCGAGATCTCGGTTATCTGTGGGAAATAAGGCATCGTTCAAAGAGAAGAAAAAGGCCCGTCCTGTTTTAACACAGGGCGGGCCTTGTCATGATTAGAAGTGGTTATGGGATCGGATCCTGCAGCCTGCCTATTTGAAGTTCACGGAAATGACGACGTGGCCTTTCGGGTCCAGGCCGACGTATCGTGCAAAGACGGTCGTGTTCGGCGCCGTGGGGGTGAGCTTCGTGATCGTGCCGAGAGACAGCAGGTCCCCTTTCTTCAGCGCGATGCCGTCGGCCTTGAGTGAATCCCTGATCCACAGGACGACGTTCATCGGGTGCTCCAGGAGGCTGCTCCCGGGGCCCTCGATGAGCATGGTGCCCTTTTCGTCATAGATCTGGCACTTGAAGATCTTCAGCCGCTCCATCCATTCGGCGGTTGCCTGAACGGGGATCGGCTCCCCCACGATGCCGTATCGGGCGGCCACATTGACGGCGGCGAGCAACGGGCCGTTAATCTTCACGTCTTTTGCGTAGACGAGGTCGGGAAGCTCGATGAAGGGGATGGCCGCGTCGATGGAACGGAGGGCCTCCATGGGGGTCGTCGCTCCGTTGATCGCATCGCTGCCCACACGGAGGATGAGATCCCCTTCATAGAGGGGTCGCGCCCCGAAATTCGCCTCGATCGTCGTGCCGGATTTGAGAATCATCTTCTCCATCAGGGTTCCGCGGAGCGGTGCCGTGACGCCGAATACCTTCTGGACGCTGGGGTTCGTAAGACCCGCCTTGTAGCCCACCACCTTGCCGAAAAAGGGCGTGATGGCCGCGTTAAATTCGGCCTGGATCTTCATGGCCTGATCCAGCGTCGGGGACGGGTCCAGGGCCGGTGCCGGCAGTTTCGTGAGATAGAAATCGGCAAGCTTCGTTCCCTCACCGGCCGCCAGGGCATGGTGGCAAAGGCCGAAAGCAAGCAGCACGCTCAACAACGCCGCATAAAAAAGTCTCGTTTTCTTCATCCTGCTCCCCTCCTGATGGTTTGATAGTGGCGGTATTCGTTGAAAACGATTGCACGCGCATTCCCCGCAGCTTGCTGCGGGGTAAGCGGGCATAATGAAAGATAAACCCATTCCTTAAGTTTCTAAATTCCTGGCACCTTGGTGCGAGGAATTTTAATCGCTGCCCGGAAGCCGTTCCGTACCTCAGTGCCCGTATCGGATACTGAAGTCCGTAAATGCTCCCGTGTATTCTTCCTCGAGCATTTCGACATTCGTAACCGCTGCCAGGCTGGGACCGATGCGGCACCAGCCGACGACACGGTCCACGTCTTCGTTCTTGCCCTCGAAGACGGCCTCGACGCGGCCGTCAGGGAGGTTTCTGACCCAGCCCGACACGTTGTTCCGAATGGCCTCTCTTCGGGTCTTTGCACGAAAGGCGACCCCCTGGACCGTGCCGGTAATGGTGACATGGACTCGTTTCATAAGAAGAAGGCTTAGGGCATAAGGCTAAGGGCTAAAGAAAAACCAAGATTCGGAGCTCACAACATGCAACGGTCATTGCTTTCCGGTCGCTTCCCCGATGAGCCTCAGGAAACCCTCCTCGTCGAGGATGGCGACGCCCAGTGACCTGGCCTTATCGAACTTCGAGCCGGGGTCCTCGCCGGCGATGACGTAATGCGTCTTCTTCGAAACGGAGGAAGTGGCTGTGCCGCCCAGGGACTCCACGATCTCTTTGGCTTTCTCGCGGGAAAAGCCCTTCAGAGAGCCTGTGAATACGAAGGTCTTGCCCGCCAGTGCCGTTGACGCTGCCTGCTTCTCGACGAAGGGCCGAACGCCGGCCATCCCCAGTTTCCTGAGGATCTTGAGGTTGTGCGGTTCATGGAAGAACTTGTAGATACTCTCGGCGATGGTAGGGCCAATCCCGTCGATCGCCGTCAGTTCCTCCTGGCTTGCAGCCTCGATCTTTCCCGTGCTCCCGAACTTTCTGGACAGGATCTTTGCCACGTATTCGCCCACGTGTCGTATCCCGAGGGCGAAGAGCAGGCGCTCCAGAGGGGGGAGCTTTGAACGGGCGATGGCTGCGACGAGGTTCTCCGCAGACTTGTCGGCAAAGCGTTCGAGACTGATGAGCTGTTCCTTCGTGATGGCGTACAAGTCGGCAGGGTCTTGAATCAGCCCGGCATCCAGCAGCTGGCTGACAATTTTGTCACCCAGCCCCTCGATGTCCATGCCGCCCCGGGAGACGAAGTGCTTGATGTTTTCCCGGATCTGGGCGGGGCACGCCAGATCGATGCAGCGGAGGGCCACCTCTCCCTCGAGCCTCACGACCTTCGAGCCGCAGACAGGGCATTTCTCGGGCATCCGGAAAGGCCTCTCACTGCCGGTCCGCCTGCCTTCAACC
>Ga0208980_10001618_pt1 | contig 13665 bp, 11 predicted proteins | sample WetSurMetagenome_3_FD_187993 | JGI IMG/M metagenome (GOLD analysis project Ga0208980, IMG submission 187993) | Wetland microbial communities from Twitchell Island in the Sacramento Delta, sample from surface sediment Aug2011 Site A1 Bulk (version 2) | ecosystem: Environmental > Aquatic > Marine...
CTCTTCGCCCAGCGATCCCATCAAGCCGCGGCGCAATAACCACACCTGAAAACTCATCGCTGCCTTGGCTGCGCGGGGTAGCTTGGGCGTTGCCGTTTGAATCTGTGCTTCTGCCATGGTCTAGTCTTCTCCTGTTAATTTGACCAACTCACTGCCGAATAGATTTCTTTCAAGAAGCGGCTGGGCCGCGTCATCAAGAGCTGAGTGTGCTTAAAGCCGCAGCGCTGCGCCAGTTCTTCCCACATCCGATAAGACACGGGATACGGCACCGCGCTGTTGCCCAGTTCGACGTTGTATTCCACCACGATGAAGCGTCCTTGTGGGCACAGGTAACCCTTCAACAACTGCACGATCGGTGCTGGTCGTCGGTGAAAGTGCAGCGAATTCGCCATCACGATTCCGTCGAGCACGGGAAGATCGATCGGCTGGATGAAGTCCGCCGGGCGATAGTGAACGATCGAGTTGGGGAAGCGCGCCCGCAGCGATCGTTCTTGTTGCACCAACGCGGATCGATCTTGCTCGATCGACTCGATCACCCCCGTCGGACCGATCAGATCGGCCAGCGCCAACGTGAACGCACCCGTGCCCGATCCAAAATCGGCCCACACCCCGCCGATCGTTTCGATGCCGTCCCGCAGCAGCGCTACATGATCAGCATGATTCATGCGAGTTCAATGTTGGCATTGTCTGTCTCAGCCGCAGGGGCTGAAGTCTCAGGCCCTAACCAGCGGCCCAGTTCAGGCCGCACGATCAAAATCGCGAACGCACCGATGACGATGGCGATGCCGTCGATCAGAATCGCGTTGGAGACGCCGAACCGCGACGCAAAAAAGCCGATGACGAGTGCGGCGATCGGCTGGATGCCGAAGCTCACGATGATAAAGGCGCTCAGCAACCGCCCGCGCATTTTGGGCGGCGCCATCACTTGCAGCAAACCATTAACGGTCGTCATGACGGTCGGCATGGCAATCGATACGAGAAAGATGCACGCCAGCGCCACGGGCAGGGTGCGTGCAAATGACGCCGCGATCCACCAGCAGCCGACCCAGATGACGGCCAGCTCCAAGGTGCGGCCAATGCGGCGCGTGGTCTGCGCCAGCGGTGCGACCACGGTCGCGCCGACAAACGCGCCTGCACCCGACGAAGCCATCAAAATGCCCAGGGTCTGCGCATCGCCCTGCAAGACATCCGCTGCCAGCGCGGGAAAGAAACTGAGCAAGGAGATGCCGAAGAACGTGACGAGCGTGGCCAACAAGATCAACTCTTGAATGTGAGGCTCGCGCTTGATGAAGCGCAGACCGTCCAGCACGGCGCGCAGCGGGTTCTCGCCGCCGGGCAGGCGCACTTGATGCGCGCGGACGATGACGAGACTGATAATGACGGCGATGAAGCTCAGGCCGTTCAGGAAGAAGGCCAGCGCTGCACCGATGGCGCCGACGACGAAGCCGGCCAACGCCGGGCCGATCATGCGTCCGATCTGAAAGATCATCGCGTTCAGGACAATGGCTTTGCGCACGCTGGTCATGCCCGACAGATCACCCAGAAAAGCCTGCTGGGCCGGAAAATCGAGCGCGCCGACACAGCCCAACAAAAAGCTGAGCACATAGACGTGCCACAGCTGAACGGTCTTGGTCCAGACCAGCGCCGCCAGGATGAACGCTAGGATCATCGCCACGGCTTGTGTGCCGATGAGGATCTTGCGCCGATCGAACCGATCGGCCCACACGCCCGCCCACAACCCAAAGAGCAGCAACGGCAGCGAACCGAGCATCGACACGATGCCCAGCGCCACTTCCGAATGGCTGAGTTCCCACACCAGCCAGCCCTGCGCCGTGACCTGCATCCACGTGCCCAACAGCGAAATCGCCTGCCCGATCAGATAAGTGCGCAGATTGGGCAGGCGCAGCGGGGTGAAACTATTACGCAGCGTGCGAACGACGGAAGGCATGTGGATTGCTAAAGAAGACCGGGTTTCTGTATCAGATTGATTGTACCGTCGAATAAAGAAACCCGATTTCTAGCGATCATTGCGTTGGCACAGCGACAAAGTCAAAGACCAGCTTGGCCTTATCCTCAGTTTGTAACATCGCGATTTGAATCGGCCCTGCGCCAAAGTCCGAGAGGGCGATTTCGGTGCTGCCGGTGCCCGTCACCTTATCTTGATTGGCCGTCAGCGTCACATCGAATGTCACCGGTTTGGTGGTTTCTTTCACCGTGAGATCGCCGGTGACTTTGAGCGTCAGCGTATCGCCGGGCTTCACACTGGCCGGCAGCCCTTCGATCTTCGTGGGCTTGAAGGTGACCTGTGGGTATTGCGACGATTGCAACGCATTGCGGCGAATGAAGTTGTCGCGGCGGTCTTCGTCCGACGTCAACTGGCTTACGTCGATGACGACGGTGCCGATCTGGCTGTTGGCCGGATTGGCGAAGTCCACCCGCACCTCGCCCGCAATGCCCTTGGTGCGGCCAATGGCCAAATTCAAGCGGTTGCCCTGAAAGAATGTTTCACTGACTTCATAATGTGCTTCGGACTGAGCCGGATCGATCTTGTAGATCGTGCCTGATCCGTTGGCCGGCGCGGGCGCGGCGGTCGGTTGCGCCGCAGCCTCATTGGCTGCGGGTGGCTGGGTCGGTTGGACGGCGGCCTTGGTCGGCGCAGCGATGGTCGGCGCCACCGGCACGGTGTTGCTCACAGCCGTGGGGGCGAAGATCGTCCGATCGAGAATGAACACCCCCACTGCCGCAATGGCGGCGATCACAACGACGGCAATCAAAATTTTCTTCAACATGGTCTCTCCTTTATTTTGGTGATCAAAACACTCTGCGGTCTACAGAGTGTTTCTCACGTCACACGATAGCCACTGGCTAATGCTAGCACTGAATACGGATAGCTGCGCCGAATAGATTTCCACATCTGAATTGTTTGTACCCGGAAAAGATGAGAGGAGGTTAAGAGCTTGCCAGGCCCCCAACGTGCGGGACGGACGCGAAAGAGCATCTTTCGCGTCCGTCCCGCGTTGCTTATTTCTAGCCAATCAAGAATCTAGCCGATCAAACTACGCTGCCGCAACTTCTGCCGGAACGGTCTCCGGCTGCTGCACAATTTCTAACTCGATGCCGATGTGCACGTCATCGCCCACCAGCCAGCCGCCGGTTTCCAGTGCCACATTCCAGTTCAAACCCCAGTCCTTGCGCTTGATAGTGGTCTTGGCGCTGAAGCCCGCGTTGGTGGTGCCCCACGGACTCTTGGCCGAGCCGTTGTATTCCACATCGAGTGACGTTTCCTTCGTCACATCACGGATCGTCAGGTCGCCGATCAGCCGGGCGTGGCTGGCGTCCTTCACTTCGACGCGCTTGCTCTTGAACGTCAGATACGGGTATTTCTCGGCATCGAAGAAGTCCGGCGACTTGAGGTGCGCATCGCGCTTCTCTTCACGGGTGTTAATGCTGGCAACTTCGATCTGCACATCGACCTTCGTATTGGCCGGATGAGCTTCGTCAAACTCGACCGTTCCGTTGACCTTCTGGAACTGGCCGCGCACGTTGCTGATCATCATGTGACGCACGGTAAAGTTGGCTTCGGTATGGGCTGCATCGATCATCCATGACATTTTGACATCTCCTGTAGATTTGTTGTATTTGATTCTGCTCTAATCATACGATCGGGGCGTAACAGGAGCGTAAACAGCAGCGTAAACAAAAGCCCCTCGCCAGGGACTGGACGAGGGGCGATATCGCGCCGCTGCCTCAACTTCGTGCGGCGCGGCTCTGCCGCACCACCTCCTCGATTTGACCGAGATGCGCGTTGTCGTGCGAGAGGCCCAGCATGAAGCGCGTCAGACAATTGATCGGACCGCTGGGCCAACCGGGGACTTCATAGGCATTGTCGAGGTGCGGCGGAGTAGGCCATAGTTCCAGCGCAGCGAGCCGCATGCGGCGGCTTTCCTCCAGCCGATCGTAACACTGCGCGATCGAGGTGACCGTTTGCCACGGCACTTCGTACCGCGAACGGCCGTGAAACTTTGCGCCGCGCGCCAACTCCGCGGCCAGAAACGCCGACTCTTCCGCGCTGGCTGTGACGTGCACGATCAAGTGCCCCAGCGTCCACGCCATGTACACTTCTGCCTCTGTCTCAGCATAAGTGTCGTTCGCCAGCGGATCGATCGGTTCGAATGTGGCATCGACATCCGTGCAGTCCGCAATCAACGTCTGCATCAAGTCGATCATCTCAGTGGTATATGATCGTAGATCGTCCACGGTAAGATTCGCGGCGAGTTCGCTCAACTTCTTTTGTTTCTGGATGACCGGTGTGAAGTCAAACATGGTTTCCTCAGTAAAGAGTCATTCTTGCTCTACAGAAACGGCAGCGTTAACTATCCCAAAGACTATCCCATTTAGCCGGATCAAATGGCTGTCTGTTCACGGTTGGATCGCGGCCATCATCCCGATCAGCTTCATCCTCCAATAGCCATATTGTCTCAAACTTTTGTGTGACCACGTTGTCATGTACCACTATTTCGCTACGCACAATACAGGGCAATTCAGCTTGTGCCTCTTCCGACCAGGCGGAGAGCTCATCGCTTTCCCCTCGGACACTTCCATTCAAGACGTATCCCCACAGCTTGAGAAAGTGATCAATCAAATACGCAAGCCAGTCCGTATATGAGTAGAACTTGTCACCTCCATTCCACTCAATTGCTGTGTCATCTTTAGTGGGAGTCCACAAACACCACAGTCCGGGTTGTCCAGCAGGTGGCTGGTTGCCATCGAGCACAGCTGGATCGCCCCCTTTCCACACGGGGCGCGATTCACCTCCAACAAAATAAGATCCTTCGAAACCAATTGGCAAACCGGCTGCTTCCCTAACGGGATCAGCTCGCTCTTTTAGCAATTCCACTGACCACTTCACGCGTCGTGTTTGGCTAAATCTCACCAGATAAGCGGAATGCTCTGGCGATAATGGATGATCCAGCTTGAATCTTCCTTCGAAAGTGGTGCTAATTCCCATTGTGTTCTCTCGAATCGCTTGTAGCCGGCTTGCCTTTTTCCTCTAGCCGTTGTACTTCTTCCATCAAACGCTGGCGACCGCTGCTCTCGGCCACGGCTTTCACTTCGTTCAACGCAGCGCGCGCCTCGTCGGGCGGCAGCAGCGGCGCTAACCACAAACGAATCTGCGCGGTCAGATGCGGCAGGCCCAGCGCTTCGGCTTTGGCGAGCGCGGTTGAAAAGCGATGAATCGCCAGCGCCGTTTCGCCGCGCTGCAACGCCACGCGCCCCAGATTCGCCGTCAATCCCGCGATGCGTTCGGGCATCGAGCGCCGCTCGGCCAGCGTCAGGCCTTCGGTGAAGTATTTTTCGGCGGCGTTCACGTCATGCTCTAATTCGATTTCACCCAGCGTCGAAAGCAGATACGGTTGCAAGCTCAACACGCCCTGTTCGTGCGCCAGCTGCAAGCCCTGCTGCGCATAGTCGATCGCCGTGGGATCGTGCACGAGGTGCAGGTGATAGGCCAGATTGTTGCAGCCCAGAATGTGATACGGCAGCGCCGCCGGCCCGCCCTCCGCGGCGATGGCGATCGTAGCACGATACAACGCCACGGCGCGATCGAGATCGCCCTGCTGCGCGGCCACGCTGCCTTGCTCGAAGATGATCTGTGCCAACCGCGCGGCATCGGGTTGATCGGATTGTTGGCGCAATAAAGTCTCGGCGTTCTGCAGGTGCTCGGCCGCCCCGATCAGATCCGCGCCCTCGACGGACAACGTCGTGCCCCATTGCATCTCCGCATTGACGATCAATTCCGGGCGACCGGTGGTGCGCACCTGCCTGACCAACTCGATCGCTTCCGCGTAACGCGCTTCATTGAGCAGCGCCTGCGCCAGCGCCAACCGTGCCCGATCGGCTTCCATGCTCTGCGGCGCGCACAACTTCAACGCGGCGCGATAAGTTTCCGTGGCCTGCGCCGTTTCACCCGCGCGAAAATGTGCCTCGCCCAATTCCAGCAGGATTGCGGCGCGCTCGAGGTCGGGCAGATCGGCGGCCAGCGTTTGATCGTAAAACTCGATCGCTTCGCGCCACGCGGCGATCTTTACCGCCAGCTGCGCGGCGCGCAGGGCATACGGCGCCGCGCGCGGTGCATCGCCGCTTTCGCTAAAGTGCCACGCCAGAATTCCGGCGAGGCCGTCAAGATATTGTTTGCCATAGATCGCTTCCAACGCTTCAGCTACGCGGCGATGCAGCAGGCGATGACGCGGCTCGCCGACTTCGCGATAGGCCACTTCCATCGTCAGCGAATGATCGAAAGTGTAGTGCAGCCCGTCCGCTCCCTGCGGCTCGATCAGGCGCGCGGCGCGCAGTTCGTCCAGTGCATCGAGCGCCGCGTTCTCGGATAATGCTGCCGCGCGCGCGACGACTTCAAATTCAAAGACGCGGCCCATCGCGACCGCCGCATCCAGAATGCGCCGCGCCGGATCGCTGAGGCGCAGCAGCCGCGCTTGAATCAGGCTGTAAATGCTGGGCGGCACAACGGGCGACTCGGACAACGCGCTGAGGTTCACTGATCCATCGGCGTGCAGCAGACCGTTGTCGCGCGCGTAGTTGATCGATTCACTCAAGATGTACGGGTTGCCTTCGGATTGCTGCGTGAGCCAATCGGCCAAGGGATAGGCGAAGGCGGGACTGAGCTGCTGCGCGAGCGCGGCCGTTTCTGATGGCGAGAGGCGATCGAGCGTGAGGCGCAGCATGCGGCCTGCACGCGTCAACGTGTGCAGCAGCACCGCGATCGGCGTGCGCGGCTCGATCGGCCGTGAAGCTGCCACCAGAACGATCGGGTGGGGCGAAGCCGCTGTGCTGCGCGCCAGATAGCCCAGCAGGCCCAGTGTCGAAACATCCGCCCACTGCACATCGTCGATGAACAACGTGATCGCTTGCCGGCGCGCCAACGCGATCAGGAATTGATGCACGCCTTCCCACAGGCGCGATTCATCGGCGGTGGATGAGATGGTCTGCGGCAACACTTCGGGCACGAGGCGCGCCACTTCATGCCACCAGACTGTGGGCAACTGTAACTGCGCTTGCAGCGTTGACCAATCGGGTAACGCGCACAGGCCGCGCAGCGCATCGATGAAAGGTTGATAGGGCAGGGCGTGTTCCAGTTCGTGCGCCGCGCCGCGCAGGTTCAGGCCAGTTTGTGTGCGCAGAAATTCTGCGGCGAGGCGCGTCTTGCCGATGCCGGGCTCGCCTTCAATCAAGGCCAGTTGGCGCGATCCGACGGCCTCGCGCAATTTCTTCAGTTCGGTTTCACGACCCGTGAACGGTAGATTGCTGCTCGCCGCTGGCGGTTGGCTGCTGGCCGTTGGCCGTATGCTTTCGGCCACCGGCCTCCTGATCCCCGATCCCTTGATTGACTGATCACTGATTAACTGATCACGGATGATGGCATCATACAACTGACGCGTCTCAGCCATGGGCGGGATGCCCATCTCGTCGTCGAGCAATTTGCGCAGCGCTTCGTAACGGCGGATCGCGCCGGTGCGATCGCCGGCGAGGTAGTGCACGCGCAAGGCCGAGCGCTGCACGTCTTCCTGCAACGGATCGAACGACAAAGCGCGATCGAGCGCTTCTAAAGCTGATGAGTAATCTGGTTGTTGTTCGTGCAGTGCCGCTAACGCGATGAAGCCGCGAATCGCCAAACGCCGATAGTGCTCCTGCTGCCCGGTGAGCCAGTCGTCGAACTCGGCGGAGTCGTTGAGCGCGAAGCCAGTGAGGAAGTCACCGCGATAGAGTTGAAGGACGGTTGTTAGTTGCTGGTCGTTAGTTGTTGGTGATAGGCGTTGCAGATTTGATTCAAAGGTGCGCACGTCGATGTCCACGTCAGGCGCGAGGGCCAGCATGTTGTCGTCGACGATAAGCGCAGAGCCGAGCGCTTGCCGCAAGCCGTGCAGCGTCGTGCGCAAGACTTGCTGAGCTGAGACGCGATCGCTGTCGGGCCAGAAGAACGTGAGCAGGTGTTCGCGCGTTAACGGTCGGGCATGCGTGGCGAGGTAGTACACCAGCGCGCGGCTTTTCTTGCGCGTGATGGTCAGCGGCTGATCATCTTGCAGGATTTGAGGTGTGCCGAGTAGTTGAATGGAAAGCATGATCAATGACGAGTGATGAGTGAAGAGTGATGAGTGAAGACTAAACTGTGATCATTCGTTCTTCACTCATCACTTTTCATGGTTGGACCGGCAGCGGCTTGATCTTCCAAATGTCCTCGCAATATTGCTGAATGGCGCGATCGGATGAGAAGAAGCCGCAGCGCGCCGCGTTGAGGATCGATTTGCGCGTCCAGTCCTCGACATCGCGATAGACCAGATCGACGGCATCCTGCTGCGCGATGAAAGACGCATAATCGAGCGTGACCAGATACGGATCGTGCCGGAGCAGGTTTTCGACGATCGGGCGAAAGAGGTCTTTGTCGCCGCGCGAAAAATATCCGGACGCGATCTGATCGAGCGCCAGCTTGAGTTCAGCCTGCTGTTGCACGGTGTTCCACGGCGTGTAGCCGCCGGCTTTCACCGCAGTAACTTCTTCAGCGGTCAACCCGAACAGAAAGAAATTCTCTGCGCCCACGCGTTCACGGATTTCGATATTCGCGCCGTCCAGCGTGCCGATGGTGACTGCGCCGTTCAGCGCGAACTTCATGTTGCCCGTACCCGACGCTTCCAATCCGGCTAGCGAAATTTGCTCCGAGAGTTCTGCGGCGGGATAAATCTTCTCGCCCAGCGTGACGTTGAAGTTGGGCATGAAGATCACCTTCAGCCGATCGGCCACGCGCGGATCGGAGTTGACCACGTCGCCCACGGAATTAATCAATTTGATGATCAGCTTCGCCATCTGATAGCCGGGCGCGGACTTGGCCCCGAAGATGAAGGCGCGCGGCACCAGATCCAATTCCGGCTGCATTCGCAGGCGATTGTAGAGTGTGATGATGTGCAGCACTTTCAGCAGCTGGCGTTTGTATTCATGCAGACGCTTCACCATGATGTCGAACATCGAATCCGGGGAGATGACGACGCCGGTACGATCGTGTATAACTTTGGCCAGCACCGCTTTGTTGTGCGCCTTGACAGCGCGCCAGGCCTGACGAAAGTCGGCCTGTTCGGCGTAAGGCTCCAGCTCTTGCAGGCGCGGCAGATCGTTCAGCCAGCCGTCGCCGAGGCGCGCTGTGATCAACTCGGACAGGCGCGGGTTGGCGAGGCGCATGAAGCGGCGCGGGGTGACACCGTTGGTCTTGTTGTTGAACTTCTCCGGCCACATTTCGTAGAAGTCGTGCAGCACGTTGTCGCGCAGCAGGCGCGAGTGTAGCTCGGCCACGCCGTTGACGGAGAAGCTGCCCACGGTGGCGAGATATGCCATGCGAATCATGCGCTCTGAGCCTTCTTCGATCAGTGACATGCGGCGCACCCGATCGTCGTCGCCGGGGAAGCGCGATCGGATGTCTTGCAGAAACCGCCGGTTGATCTCGTAGATGATCTCCAGATGGCGTGGCAGCAAGCGCCCAAAGAGATCGACGGGCCACTTCTCCAACGCTTCGGGCATCAGCGTGTGGCAGGTGTACGCGAACGATCGATTGGCAATGTCCCACGCTTCATCCCAGCCCAGGCGGTAGTCGTCCAGCATCAAGCGCATCAATTCGGGGATGGCGACGACGGGGTGCGTGTCGTTGAGCTGGATCACGGCCTTGTCGGGAAATTCGTGCCAGCCGGCATTGAACGTCAGAAAGCGATGAGTGATGTCTTGCAATGAACAGCACGCGAAGAAGTATTGCTGCTTCAAGCGCAGCTCGCGGCCTTGCAGCGTGGTGTCGTTGGGATACAGCACCTTGGTGATGTTTTCCGAATACGTTTTTTGTTCGGCGGCGCGCGTGTAATCACCCACGTCGAAGAGCTGCAGGTTCAATTCCTGGCTGGCGCGCGCGCTCCATAAGCGCAGCAGATTAATCGAGCCGGTTCCATAACCGGGCACCAGCACGTGGCGCGGTTCGCCGAGGATCGTTTCGGCGGGATGCCAGAGCATGTGATAACCGCTGTGCGCATCATGCACCACTTCGGTATGGCCGCCGAAGCCCACATGGGCCAGATTATCGGGCTGCGGAAATTCCCACGGATTGCCGTAGTACAACCAGTCGTCGGGCATCTCCACCTGCCAGCCGTCGCGGATGGATTGCTTGAAGATACCGAATTCGTAATGAATGCCGTAAGCCACGCTGGGAATATCGAGCGTCGCTAATGAATCCAGATAACACGCGGCCAACCGACCGAGACCGCCGTTGCCCAGCGCGGGTTCCGGTTCCAGCTCGGCGATGTGATCGAGATCGAACCCCAGTTCCGCCAGCGCCTGCCGCGCCAGATCGATTGTGTCGGTGTACAGCAAATTCTGCGTGATCTGCCGGCCCGGCAAATATTCTGCCGACAGATAATAGACAAACTTGGGTGTGTGTTCAACGTAAGTGTCCACCGTGCGCTGCCAGCGATCGACCAGATAGTCGCGCACGGTGAAGGCCAGCGCGGCGTAGACATCCTGCGGGCTGGCGGTGGGTGCGGCCTGGCCGCGCGTGTAATACAGATTATCGGCCAGCGCTTGCTTGAAGTCTGCGACCGTGCGGAAGTTGTGATCGCTAACGGCCTGGGCTGACAGGGCTTGATTGTGATGGGGTTTGTCGTTCATGCTGTCTCCAGAGTGTAGACCTGGCAGGTTTTCACTCGATAAGCTGGTCAACCGGCTCGATCTACTTCGACCGCAGCGAGCATTTACTGCTTGTCATTGGAAAACCTGCCAGGTCTTGATCGCTTCAGCTAACTCCGCCGGTCGCTGCAGCGGAATGTCATGAATGGTGTCATTCATCCAGATCGTTTGTGATTGCGGCAAGCGCTCTGCGGCAGTTGCCACAGTGAGACGTTTGTTTTCCAACACGCCGCGCGTGCGTTCATCATGCGGCAGTGGTGGAACGGCGGGGATCATCAACACCGGGCACGGCACCTGCGCCCATAAATTCGACGGGCGATGTTCCCACAGCGCTCGCGCGACTTGCATGTGATTCGACTTGCGCAAGCGTGGCGCGATGGTGTTATCAGCGCGGACCACAAAATTTTGCAGCGTGATGGCCTCCGCTTCCGGTGACCACGCGCTGCCCATCCACTGCTTCATGCCCGATCGAAATTCGTCGGCCGGCATCCCGATCAAATCCGGCGGCTCCATGAATTTCTCCGCTGTCGGCCAGTCGAAGCGATCGCCGAATTGCAGGAAGCCGCCATCGATCAGGATCAAGCCGCTGACGCGATCGGGCCGATTGACCGCGTATTGCAGCGCGACATTGCCGCCCCACGAATGCCCGGCGAACACCGCCCGATCGATTCTCTGCGCCTCCAAGATCGCGTCGAGATCAGATGTGACGGTCGCCCAATCGTAACCGTGATCGGGCTTGTCGCTCAAGCCGTGCCCGCGTTGATCGATGGCGATCACGCGGCATGCATCGGTCAGCCGCGGCGCGACCAGATCGAACATGTGCGCCTGCGAAGCGAGGCCGTGCAGGAAGATCAACCACGGGCCGCGGCCTCCCCAATCGAGAAGGTGGAAGGTGAGACCGTTAGCAGAAATGAAGCGCTCATGGGGACTGTTCAAGTCGGGCATTCATTCTCTTTCAAATGACGAGTGATGAGTGAAGAGTGAAATCGTCCGGTGGGTAGAGCGCTTTCACTTTTCACTCGTCACTTATCAGCTCGCCTCAACTGTCTTCGCCTTCGTCAACGCCATCAAATCCTTCACGCCGATCTGCACGTCTAATCCGCGTTGCCCGCCGCTGACGTGAATGTGCTCGAAGTCGAGCGCGGATCGATCGAGACATACCTCGAACGGTTTACTCAACAACGCCATGGCGCTGATGCCGCCTACTTGCAGACCGGTGAGTGCTTCGGCTTCATCGTGTTTGGCGATGTGCAATTTCTTCGCGCCCATGGACGCGGCCAGCTTCTTCAGATCGATTTCGCGATTGCCCGCGACCATCACCAGCAGCGGCTTCTTCCCTTTTTCCTCGCGCAGCACCACGATGGTTTTGTAGACCTGCTCGACGGGCACACCGATGAGCTGCGCTACTTCATCGGCGGAGTGGAACGTCGAGCCGTCATATTCGACGGTGGTATAGGCGATTTTGCGCGAATCGAGCAGGCGGGTGACGTTGTTCTTGATGGGCATGATGATCGTAAGACGTGATGCGTAAAACGTCATGCGCAAGCGCTGCTACCGGTTGCGCTAGCGTTGTTGATGTAGATTGAATTGTAACACCAGAGGCGGAATACGTTGACTAATGAGGAGCGCCATTCTTTTTCGCACAAGCGCAGCGTCAGGGCGATCGTGCCAGATGGTCCTCAACTTCTCGGAAGCGCTGCATGATGCCGCGCATCATCGCCGACGCCACGTCGGGACGATCGTGCAAGATGGTCTTCAAGGCTTCAGCGCCGATGACCAGCGTGCGGACTTCGCCGGCGGCGTACACGCTGGCCGTCCGTTGGGTCGCCAGCACGATGGACATCTCGCCGAGGAAGTCGCCGGTGTAACGCGTCGCCAGATACTTCTCGCCTTCAGGGGTCACTTTGGTGACGCGCACCTGTCCCTGCGCGATCACGTGCATCTCCTGTCCCTGTTCGCCTTCGCGGCAGATCAGCGCGCCGGCGTCATACCATTGCTCGCGGGCGATGGCCGCAATCTGGGTGAGATCGTCGGACGCTAAGGCCGCGAATAGCGGCACGTCGTGCAAGAGCAGCACGCGCTCCATGACCGACATCGTCTGCAAAGTTTCCATGGCGTTCACCTCATCCATCTCGTGCAGCGCATCACGCGCGGCAATACTGACTAACCCATCCGCCTCAATACTCAGGGCGCGCAGTTGAGCGATCAATTCGATCGCGTTCATTTCGGCGACGGCGCGCGCGGCCAGAGCGCGCAGCCACAGATCATTTGATTCAATACACTGCTTTAATGCCGTCTCGATCAACAACCGTTCACCCGATCGGACATCTTCCAACAACGGAATGATTTGCTTGACGAACTGCTGGTCGCCTAGCGTATCCAGCGCTTCGAGTGCCGCCGCGCGCGAGTCGGCGGAGTGCGATCGCAGGCCCAGACTCACTTGCTGCATCGCGCTGCGATCGCCCAGCAGCCCCAGCGCTGCGATCAGTCTTTGCTCGCAGGCCACCGCGCGATCGGTGAGCAGATCGTGCAGGTAGCGCGTGATGCGGCCCCGATCGGGAATGCTCAACTCGATCCGGCGCAGCCAGCGCAGCTGCTCGATCGCGCGCTGCGCAAAAGCATGCAGCGGTTGAACGATCACCGGATCAGGTGTCAACGCTGCCAGTGCCGCGTCTTGCGTTGGATACTCAATCGAGTTCAACGCCGTCAACACAAACGATGTGGCCGCGCTTCCGAAATGTTGCAAGGCTTGCGCGGCTGTGGCGCGCACCGTCGCATCGCTATCACTCAGCCGATCGACCAGCGAGGGAATGGCTGAATCCGATCGAATTTGCGCGAGAGCGTGACAGGCGGCGCGCCGGACGATGGGCGTGTGGGACGCCCTCGGCCATGCCCTCGGCTACTGGCGGCCGCACGTGCGGCGGGGCCTGCTCCTGCTCG
>Ga0208980_10001619_pt1 | contig 13664 bp, 12 predicted proteins | sample WetSurMetagenome_3_FD_187993 | JGI IMG/M metagenome (GOLD analysis project Ga0208980, IMG submission 187993) | Wetland microbial communities from Twitchell Island in the Sacramento Delta, sample from surface sediment Aug2011 Site A1 Bulk (version 2) | ecosystem: Environmental > Aquatic > Marine...
CTTTCTCGCAGAGCGCATATGAGGGATATGAGGATATATCCACAGTACGTGCTACTGTGAGGCCATCGAAAAAGCAGCAAACATAGAAATCCCGCAAAGAGCCCGCTTTATCCGGACTCTGCTCCTGGAGCTGGAAAGAATCCACAGCCACCTTCTCTGGCTTGGTATCGCCGGGCATATCATCGGCTTTGACACGATCTTGATGCAGGCATGGCGAGTGCGCGAGCCGATAATGTGGCTTTGCGAGCTTATCACCGGCAATCGCAAAACTTACGGCATGAATCTGATCGGGGGTGTGAGGCGGGATATCACCAGTGAGCAAAAGCCCAAGATCCTTGAAGTGGTCGGCAAAATTGAATCGCAGCTGAAGGAGATCATCGACGCTATTCTGGGCGATACAACTCTCCATCTGCGACTTAAAGACGTGGGAGTTCTGACAAAGGATGCCGCGCGGCAATTCTGCCCCGTCGGCCCCACGGTGCGTGGCTCGGGGATTGCCATCGACAGCCGCGTGAACCACCCCTATGCGGCCTATTCGGAAATAGCACCTCAGGTAATAACCCAATCGGACGGAGATATCTGGGCGCGAACCATTGTCAGACTGCTGGAAACCCTTGAGTCCATCAACATGGTGAGGCGGGCTATGCGGGAAATGCCCGGTGGCGGGATTATGGCGGATGTCCAGGAAATCCCTCCCGGGCAAGAGGGCATCTCATACATCGAGGCTCCCCGTGGCGAGTGCATGCATTATGTGATCACGGGTCCCGATAACCGGCCTTACCGGTGGCGCGTGCGGGCGCCCAGTTATATGAATCTGCAATCCGTTCCTGCCATGCTTATGGGGTATTCCATCGCGGATGCGCCCATAATCATCGGCAGCATCGATCCGTGCTTCTCCTGCACCGAGCGGCTTGAGGTGGTGGACACCAGAACCAATAAGGCTAGGATTTATACCCAGAAAGAATTGCTGGCGCTCAGTAAGAGATAAGAACCATGCTGCTAAGCAAACTCAAAGAAGCGCTGATCTGTTTTAAAAATCTGCGGGTGACCTTGCCTTATCCTTTCCAGCCTGCGCCGCCTCCTCCGGGGTTCAGAGGACGGGTGGAGGTTGACATCAATAAATGCATCGGTTGCGGCGCCTGCGCCGTAGCTTGCCCGCCAAAGCTCATTGACATCAAGGACCTGGATAGCAAGCGCATCCTTGAGTTTCAGCTAGGAAGGTGTACTTACTGTGCCAGATGCGCCGAGGTCTGCCCGACAGTTGCCATCGCCATGACCCCGGACTTTGAACTGGCTACCGATAACAAGGCCGACCTGAACATCAGCGTGGAGTTAACCATGGTGAAGTGCGAGCACTGCGGGGAGGCTTTCACCACTCAGCGCATTATGAACAAGCTGGCGACTGAAGTGTCCAAAGAATTGGGCATGGAACCTGCCGACATGAAGTGGCTCCATTTATGTCCCGAATGCCGCACTGCTTCGGAGGTTGAAAAAATGATGGAGGCGGAAAGTTAAGGCATGAATGGCTTAATGGCAAGCCTCATACTAATCCCGATGGCAGGGGCTTTCCTTAGCTATCCCTTAAAGTCCCGTACGGGGGACAGGATACCGGCCCTGGCGGCCGGGCTCACTTTTATTATCGCGATCGTCTCAATACTTTTGGGTTATCCCCGCACGAACCAAACCTTCGTAGGTCAGCTCCCCTGGCTTGAAACCAAAGTCCGGCTCTTTGGCTTTCTTCTGGATCCCCTAAGCTCATTAATGCTTATTGTAATCACCGCCATCGGCGTGCTGGTGGTTATCTATTCCTCCGAATACATGAGCCCCAGAAACAAAGACCACGCATATTCGGAGGCTAAAGGGGGTTACTACTTCTGGCTGCTGTTGTTTATCGGTTCCATGGTGGGTATCGCGGTCTCCCCGAGTTTTCTGCAGCTCTTTATGTTCTGGGAGATGACCACCATGTGTTCCTGGGCGCTCATCTCTTACCATAAGGACAGCAAGTCCCTGTTTAGCGGGTTCAAGGCACTGCTTTTGACTCACCTGGGCGGTGCAGCGCTTCTCACCGCCCTGGCGATTCTCTTTGTGAACACGGGATCGCTGGCCTTCAACGCCCTGGACAGTCTGACGCCCAATACGAGATTGGCTGTCTTCCTGTTGATTGTGGTAGCCGCCTGGGCCAAGGCGGCTCAGATTCCGTTCTACACCTGGCTGCCCGATGCCATGGCCGCCCCGACACCGATCAGTGCTTATCTGCATGCCGCCGCTATGGTCAAGGCCGGCGTTTACCTGGTAGCCCGGGTGGCCGTATCGAATGCCGAAATTCCTCACGCCGGGGGAATGATACTGGGCATCATGGCCGTGATCACCATGATGGTGGCCGTCATCATGTACTTTGCGCAGGACGACCTGAAACGGCTGCTTGCCTTTTCCACCATCGGGCATTTGGGTTATATCCTCTTTGGCGTCTCGCTGGGAATCATGGGCTCCAACACCGGCCTGCAAGGGGGCATACTGCACATTATCAACCATGGCTGTGCCAAAGCCCTGTTATTCCTGTCCGTCGGCGCTATAGCCTATGCTACGGGTTCCAGGAGCATAAAGGAGTTGAGTGGTCTGGGCAGCAAGTTGCCCGTGATTTCAATGGGATTTATCATCGGCCTTTTTGCCGTGACCGGAGTGCCGCCCCTCTCCTGTTTCTGGAGCAAGTTTATGATGTTCACCGGCGCTTTTGAAATTGGCGGAGTTGCCGGACCCGTTATGGGAGTGCTGGCGATAGCGGAAAGTCTGGCGGCCTTCGCATGGTACCTGCTGGTGGGACAAAAAGTGTTTTTTGGAAAAGTTTCGGAAAGAGCGGATACGGCTACCAGGAATATTTCGCCGCTGATTACCGTGCCACTGATCATTCTGATGGCACTATGCTTTTTGGCGCCCTTGATCGGATGGCCGTTCGTGCAATATCTCAAGGTAGGAATCTTTCACTGATGAATCCACAGGGAAGCAGGCTATGGGCCCAGTAGTGTTTTTATTTATCGGATTTCTGCTTCTTGTTGCGGGGGCTGTGCTGGTCCTGGCGACCCACCGGATGCGCCGGGTCTGCTCGTGGCTGTCTTTTTCCTTCGTTTTGCCGGCGGCAGGGTGTTTTCTGTATCTGGCCATTCGGGTCTTCACCCAGGGATCGATTGCGATGCCCGCGCCGTTGCTCGTCCTGCCTGGAATTGGAGCCAGTCTCACCGTCTCCATCGATCCGCTTTCGGCTCTGCTCCTCCTGATCGTGGCCATAATCTCCACGTGCACGACTCTCTTTTCAGTCAAATATACGCTGCGCTATCAAGGCGAATCGCTGCTTCGCTATTATCCATTCCTGCTGCTGCTCTTTGCCTCCATCGTCGGTGTCGTTTGCACCCGCGACATGCTTTTCTTCATCGCCTTCTGGGAAATAATGACCCTAACCTCTTACGCCTTGGTGGTGTTTGAGCGGGGCAACACGGTCGGCCTGAAAGCGGGATTCACGTATTTCCTGGTGACTCACATAGCTACTGCCTGCCTGATCATTGCGGCGATTATGCTCTATATCAGAACACCGGCGCCGCACTCGTTCGCTTTTGAGAGTCTCAGCGCATCGCTTGGAACGCTGGTGGCTGCGCATCCGGGCCTGGCGCACCTCATTCTGGCGCTGTTTTTCATCGGTTTTATAACCAAAGCGGGAGTTCTGCCCTTTGGCTTCTGGCTCCCCGACACCTATCCCGCGGCGCCCAGCGGCGCATCAGCGGCTTTTGCGGGAACCATGACCAAGCTGGGTGTCTATGGCGTGGTCCGCGTTTTCTGTGAAATTCTGCCAATATCTCATCATTCCTATGTATGGGGACAGGTTATTGCCGCTATGGGCGCCCTGTCCATTTTTGTCGGCACCCTGTCAGCCTTGGTTCAAGATGACTCGAAGAGACTCATGTCCTTCCATGTTATCGGCCAGATCGGCTATATGCTTCTCGGAATTGGTCTGGGGGTGTTTCTCCTGCCGATAAATCCGCCTCTGGCGACGATAGCGCTGATCAGTGGTGTCTTTCACTTGCTGAACCACACAATGTACAAGTCTTGCCTCTTCCTGAATGCCGGTTCGATTCTTTACCGGACCGGGACTCGTGATTTGAACAAGGTCGGCGGATTATTGAGAATTATGCCGTTTACGGGAGCCACCGCGATCATAGCGTCGTTATCGATTGCCGGCCTCCCGCCCTTCAGCGGTTTTTCCAGCAAACTGCTCATCTTTGAAGCCTCCATAATTGGCGGAGCGGGATCGCCTCTGTTTATTGTCCTTGGCCTGGTTGCCATCTTTATTTCGGCGGTCACCCTGGCCTCCTTTCTGAAATTCCTGAACACCGCCTTTTTTGGAAAACTTTACGCCGAGGGAGGGATAGGGGATCCCAAAGATGTCCCTCTTTCAATGAAAATACCCCAGGGCGTGCTGGCTTTCCTGTGCATCCTGTTTGGTGTGGTGCCCTTGTTGCCAATCAGAATGATACACAGCGCAATCAGCTCCATTTTGCCAGCCAATTACTCGCCGGGAGCGGGATCTCTGTTTGGAACATCCATGCCCGGGTTTAGCCTGGATCAGGGACAGGGGGTTTTTGGCACCTGGAATCCCCTTTGGGCCTTAATTGCCATTGCGATCCTTTTTGCTTTTGGGTTCCTAATATCCAGGGCCGGCGTAGCACGGAAAAGGGAGGCAGAGACATGGTACGGGGGCAGGGATCACGAAGTGGAGCATGTCCGCTACCCGTCGCACAGCTTCTACATCCCTTTCAAACAGCTGTTTTCCTTTACTCTTGGGAATACCAAGTTTGAAGGGATGTACCCCAAGTCTTTTGGATTGCCCAAATTAGCCGTGCCCGGTGGACTAAAAGCTGTGCTGGATATCGACCGCTGGCTCTACTATCCCTTTGTCAGCGGTTTTATGCGGCTGAGCCGGCGGTTCAGCAGATTCCATGTCGGGATACCGCAGGTCTATGTGTTATGGATCATCATGGGAGTAATCGCCTGTATCATCGTTCTTTTCCTGTTGCCGGCGAATTAAAGGAATGAGATTTGTAATTGGCATCAGCATATTAAACCTGTTTGTCGCCCTGGTTCTTTCGCCGCTGTTTGAGGGCCTGGCCAGGAAACTCAAGGCCCTGGTGCATTCCCGCATCGGCCCGCCAGTCATTCAGCCCTACTACGACTTGCTGAAACTGGCAGGGAAAGAAGACCTCCAGCCGAAGGACATGCCTTTCGCCCGGTTTCTTCCCGGGATTTGCTTTGTTACGGTGGCTGTGGCAGCCCTATTCGTACCGATGGGCACCGGCAGAGCTCCCCTGGGAACCGCCGGGGATTCCATGTTCTTTGTCTACATCGTTACTTTGGTTGCCGTAAGCATGATCATGACCGCGGCGGCGTCGGAAAATCCCTTCGCTTATATCGGCGCATCGAGGGAAGTGATGCTGCAACTGACGGTGGAGCCGGTGATGGTGATCGCCCTGGTCACGGCTGCCTTGAATGCCCGCTCCTTCGGTTTTGGTGATATGGTGGATTGGTATTACTTCAGCGGTCCCTCGATTTCAATGATCATCGCCACTATCTCGGTTTTCCTGGCGCTTCAGGCGCAGGTCGGCAAGCTGCCTTTTGACATGGCTGAAGCTGAAACTGAGATAGCGGGCGGATTATTCATCGAGCAAAGCGGTCCCAAATACGCACTTCTGCGGTGGACAATGATGGCGAAGCAGGTCATCTTTGCTTCCCTTTTCGTGCAGGTTTTCATCCCCTGGCCGAGAACGGGGAATCTGGCTTGGGATGTCCCAATTCACCTGGCCAAGGTTCTTGTGCTTGTGGCGATCATCAGCGTCATCGATTCGGTCAATCCCCGGCTCAGGATTGACCAGGCAGTGAGATATTATCTGATATTGGTTTTCTTCTCACTGGCCGGTATTGCCTTTGCCGTTATCGGCGCCTAGGTTGACAGAGGAGACCAAAGATGGTTGAGAGCATTGCTCTGGGGGACTTCATTGTCACCCTGTACCTGATCCATTTTGGATTTTCGCTGCTTGCGGCCGAGCTGCGCAACCTGAAATGGTCTGTCGCTGCTATCGTGGTGCAATCCCTGACCCTATCCGGCATACTGATTACTTTCGCCAACATTGGGTCCAACCCCTCATTGTACTGGTGGGGTTTTGCTACACTGGGAACCAAGGTCTTCGCAATTCCCTATTTGTTGTGGCTTTATATCCGTCGTTTGCCGACCGCCGAGACTCGTCCGTGGCTGGGAACAATTCCTTCTGTGGGAGTTATGCTGGTTCTTGTAGTTGTATTCTACAACTTCCTGCATACCCATGTGGAATTTATCGCCCCCAGCCTGGAGGCGGCCCTTGAGCCGGCCAGGTCGAATCTGGCACTTTCTCTAACAATTTGTGCCTTGGGATTGTGGGTGCTTCTGGTGCGGAGGGATGCTGTCAAAGCCGTCATCGGCCTGGTCTTGTTGGAAAACGGCGTTCACCTTGCGCTGGTGACCCTGGCGCCTACCTTGCCTGAGACCACACTGATCGGCATCGTCACCAATGTCATCATTACCGTTTGGCTCCTTCTGTATCTTGCGGGCAGGATTTTCAAGGTTCTGGGAACGACCGACACCGCGATGCTGTCCGAACTGAAGCATTAGCCGAAAAATGAAATAATGGAAAGCTCAAGAGAAGTAACGTCAATATTGCCGGTTCTGATATTTGCAGTGCCTGCAGGCGTCGCCATCCTTATTTTCGCTTTCGGGCGGTTGCACGCCATCTTCCGTGAAGGCCTTGCCCTGTTCGGCCTGGCAGCTACATTTTTGATCTCGCTGGCCATCTCAGGACGGGTGCTGCACGGAGAACTCCTGATAGCCTGGGGACGCAATCTGTATGTCGACGGGCTGAGCGCACTTATGGAGACGCTCGGCTCCGCTATGGCCATAATTATTGTCTTGTACTCTACCCGGTACTTGACACAGCACCAGATCGGCATGCCGCTGAATCCTTGGCGGCACACATATTTTTATGGGTTGCTGGTGCTGTTTGTGGCTACGCTCAACTGGACCTGTGCCACCAACAGCATTATTTGGATGTGGGTCTCGCTGGAAGCAACCACCCTCACATCGGCGCTTCTGGTGACCTTCTACTGGAAACGGGAATCCATGGAGGCAGGCTACAAATACCTGCTTTTGATAAGCGTGGGAGTGACCCTGGCGCTGTTGGGCTGCGTCCTCATTTACGCAGCAGCCATTCCGCTTCTGCCGGGACCTCATGTGATGCTTCTCACTGAAATTGGCAGGATCGCCAAAAGGATGCCGGAAAGCGTTGTGCTGATAGCCTGCGCCATGTTTGTGGCGGGTTTCGGCACCAAGGCCGGACTTATCCCGTTTCATGCCTGGCTTCCCGACGCCCATGCCGAAGCGCCGGTTCCCGTCAGCGCGCTGCTCTCCGGCGTCGTGATCAAGATAGGGGCTTACGCCCTTGCGCGCACCGTTACCATTTTCGCTCCCCACTATGCCGCTGTGGTCCTCTTCGTCGCCATTCTGGCCTCGGTCAGTATGGTGATCGGCATCGTCATGGCGCTGGTTCAGGACGATCTCAAGAGGCTTTTAGCCTATTCCAGCATCAGCCAGATTGCTTATGTGATTGAGGGTCTGGGACTGGGCACCTACCTGGGAATCTACGGCGGGCTGTTTCACATGGTCAATCATGCAATCGTGAAGGCTTTGCTGTTCCTTTGCGCCGGAGCCTTGATGTACACCACCGGCACGAGGGAAATAAGCAAGCTGGGCGTGGTGGCAAAAAAAATGCCGGTGACCACGTTTTGCTTTTTCGTCGGGGCCCTTGCGATTGGCGGTATGCCGCCGTTCAATTGCTTTATGAGCAAGGTGACGATTTTCTTTGCCCTGGCCGATCGAGGAATACTCTGGGCTGCCATTATAGGAATAGCGACTGGAATACTCACCGTGGCCTGTTTTGCCTGGGCCGCCTTCAGGATATTCTGGCAGAAGCCGACGGCGGAACCGAATCCTGAGACAGAGGTGAAGCGAGTGCCGGTCCTCATGCAGGCCAGCATGCTGGTTTTGGCGTTTGCGTGTATTCTTTTAGGGATCTATCCCCGAATACTCTATCCTGTTTTGAACACCGCTACCGATAGCATACTTAGAATTTTAGGGGCAGGGTAAACGGTTATGCTGAAAAAATTCCCCATTGCATTTGCCATCGTCAGCCTGCTCGCATTGCTGTCAGGTTGTATCGCGCCCGCCCCGCCGAAACCCGGTAAAAAGCTGGTTACGATCTGCGTCCAGCCAATATATTCTCTGCATGTAATGACACAGAAGTACTCGCCCCTTTTTCGATATCTTGCCGATGAAACAGGGTATGACATAAGGGTTGTCTCGGCGATGAGCTATGATAATTATCTGCCCACACTGGAGAGCAACCAGGTCCATCTGGGGATTCAGAATCCGCTGGCCTATATCACATTGGTCAAAACCAGGGGCGCGCATGCCCTGGCAAAGATGGTTGAATCGAATGGGAATACCTTATATCGCGGGACGATCATTGCACGTAAAGACAGCGGCATACAAAAAATAGAGGATTTGAGAGGCCAGACAGCCGCCGCCTCCTCCCGCAGAGCGATCGGGGGATTCTTCGCTCAGGCATATCACTGCAGGCAATATGGCCTGGATGTCAACAAGGATCTTCGACTCGTCTTCGTGGACACTCAGGATGCCGTCGTCAATGCCGTCTATCAAAGGAAAGTGAAGGCTGGTTTTGTGAGGGAGGACGCTTTGCCGCCTGCAAAAGACCGGATAGACTTAAATGCGATTACGGCCATCGCCTATACGGATTATTATCCCACGTGGTGCGTGGCAGCTTTCGACGAAACTCCTCCTGATGTTGCACGGGAGATAACCAAGGCGCTTTTGAATCTCGACCCGGAAAATCCGGGACACCGCGGCGTAGTGGAATCGATCGGGATCGCCGGGTTTCAGGAGGCATCGGATCTCGATTACGACATACTACGAAAATTAATGGATGGTTTGAGTCTTCCGTATTGAGGAAGGTTGCGGCATGCTGAAATCTCTGATCCAAAAGATAACGGGAAAGGCTTTCACCAAGGCGCTCTGGGTTTACCATGTCAACACAGGAGCCTGTAACGGATGCGATATTGAAGTCATTGATGTCTTAACTCCCTATTACGATGCGGAACGGTTTGGGATCAAGCTGGTAGGTTCGCCCCGGCAGGCCGATGTCCTTCTCGTCTCCGGACCGGTGACTCGACAGATAGCCTCAGGCCTCCTCAAAGTATATGAGGCCACGCCCGAACCCAAGCTGGTCTTTGCCATCGGCTCCTGCGCAATCGACGGGAATATTTTTCATGACAGCTATAACGTAATCGGCGGCGTGGACAAGGTAATTCCCGTGCATTTATACATTCCCGGTTGCCCCCCACGACCTGAGGCTATCCTTTATGGTGTAGCCCAGGCCTTGGGCCTGGTGCCCAAGAAGGTTAAAGCAGTCAGGTTGACGCAGGAAGGCGACGGGGCGCCCGCCAACTCGCCCCCGAAATGAAGACACTGGAGTCGCTGTTTCGGAAAATAGGCCCTAAGTTTGTGCTGCTGGGCGTGGGGAATCCGTTACGCGGAGATGACGGCGCGGGACCGGAATTATTGCGACGCCTCAGGAACAAAACGAGCGCCATCCTGCTTGATTGCGAAGAAGTTCCCGAAAACTATCTTGGCGAGATCGCAGCAATTCAGCCTGAAACCGTTGTTGTCATTGACGCCGTGAATCTCGGAACTAGAGCCGGTGCGGTAGCGCTATTGGAAGAAGACAACTTCCAGTCCATCGGCTGGTCGACACACCATGGCTCTCTTAGACCAATGATAAAATATATAAAGGCAAACACAAAAGCCGATGTATTTGTTCTGGGAATCCAGCCCAAATCGACGGAGTTCGGCACGGAAATTAGCTCCGAAGTACGACAGACGCTCGACCTGCTGCAACTGCTCATCACAGGGAATTCCGCTTCAAGATAAGCAGATAAACCGCCACGGACAGTTCCCCTGCATAAAGCACTCAACTCTCCGGATCCTTAGGGGCGTCAAGCCTTTGTGTCTTTGAGCCTTCCTATCCAACCTCGGTCGTATCTTCCTGCATAACTCCACAGGCAGGTCTCAAACCAATATTACAGCTCCAAACACCAATCGGGAGAAGCCTCTGCCCCCAATTGCCGATTGGACCCCAATTACGCTGACCATGCCCTATCAGGGGGCATGGACAGTTTGAAATGGTTTCTGGATATGCTTTTGGAGCGTTTGTCAACAATATGAATGAACGGCTCGATTAACAGAATTTTCATAAAGCCTTTATGGGATCGTAATGTTCAGTGTGTAATGTAACACAGGTTTGCAGAAGGTGAGTATTGGGGGTGTAGCTACCTGGAGTTCATTGACGCGCTTAAATCTAAAGGAGCTATGGATGCTAATGCGAAAGTCTTTTGGAGGTTGTTTTTACTTTTTCCTGATCCTGCTCGCCGCATTTCCGGTCCGGACCACGCTGGCTTCCGACCGCCCGGAGGAAGCGCACAGGGAGACTGCGCGGGCGGACGCCGATTCGAGCAGGAATGCGGATGCAGGTAACGCGAGCGTTCCTTCTGCCGCATCCGTGGCAGCTGAAATCAACGAAATGAAGGAAATGATTTACAGCCAGCGCAAGCAGATAGAACAGCTTCAGTCCGAGCTCGAGCAGCAGAAAAAGGAGCTCGGCAAAGCGGTAGAAGCGATCGCGGCAGGCTCGGGGACAGCACAGCCCTCCATGGCCGTGACTTCATCCGCAACCCCGCCACCACAGGCTGAACAGGCGCAGCAGCCCAAAGTGGATGATGTGGCACTCATAAAGGGCGAGCTCGAAGCCGTGGCGGACAACAGCGCCCAGGCAAATCAGCGCCTGACCAAGCTTGAAACGGACACCGCTGCAAATAAGAAGGAAACGGATGCCAAAGGGAAGCAGCTTGGCAACTTTAATTTCGGCGGCGATATCCGGGCACGGGTGGAACCTTTCATCCAGGATGGAGCCGAAACCCGAACCCGGGAGCGATTCCGCCTCCGGTTCAATGTGACCGGAAAGGTTTCCGATGAGTTCAGTGGAGGTTTTTCACTGGCATCAGGGTCTCTCGACGATCCGATTTCCACAAACCAGACACTGACCGGTTTTTTAAATCGGAAAAATATTGGAATTGACAAAGCTTATATCAATTATCAGCCGAAATACGCCAAATATCTTAAATTGGACCTCGGAAGGTTTGCGTATCCATGGTACCGAACTCCAATGACTTTTGACAATGATGTGAATGTGGAAGGACTCGCAGAAACATTGTCCTTTGACATAAACTCTCCGGTTGTTAAGAACTTCACAATTGTGGGTTTCCAGCTCCCGTTCAATGAAATAGCTGGCCGAGCCGACAGCTATATCTTGGGTGGGCAAATTCAGGCCCAGTTCCGGTTGGGTTCCAAGATTCGCCTGGGGCTTTATGGTTCTGGCATAAACTTCCTGCGCTCGGATCCTATAGCCGTGGCATTGGGCGGCAGCCTGAGACCGAGCCTGCCGAACACCAATACCCTAAGGCGCAACTCAAGCAATGTCGTCATTGGTTACGACAATAAATTTGCCTATTTGGATGCCATCATGAAGCTCGACTTCGACACCGGCCCTCGCTTTCCTACCAGCCTGGTTTCCAATTTCGTAAACAATGTGCGCGGACCGCGTGAGCGGAGTGGCTACTATTCAGAGTTAACGGTTGGAAAAACGCGGGAGGCCAAGGACATTCAGTTTGGCTATGGCTTCTTCAGAATTGAAAAAGACGCGGTCATCGGCGCCTGGAATGAAAGCGATCTGCGCGCATCCACCAACGTCCTCAATCATAAGGTGAGTTTTGCCTACATGCTCCACCGTAATGTGAGTGCCCAGTTCACGGGATGGATCGGGAAGCTGGCCAATCCTTACGATAACAACGACCTGGCGATCGGCTCCGATGTACTTAGATGTACCGGATCGGATCAGTCGGGTTGCAGAGACAACTATTTGAAGCGGCTTCAATTCGACTTGATCTACAAGTTCTAACCCAACGGCTTGTTGCAGGGGCAGCCGGAAGGACGCTTCTGCATGAAATGCCGCGCTATCCGAGGGAATTAGGTTTATGACATTACGATACCTTGCGGAGGAATATATGATGAAACAAATTTTGGCAATTCTTGCGATCTGCGCTTTTTTTGTCCTTGCCGGAACGATCGGATCAACGCCGGCGTCTGCCCAGGCGCGCAATATCTCCATCAAAGGATCAGACACGATGGTGCTTCTCGGCCAACGGTGGGCAGAAACATACATGAAGAAGAACCCTGGAGTCATGATTCAGGTTACAGGGGGCGGTTCAGGAGTCGGGATCGCTGCTCTGATCAACGGGACGACGGACATTGCGGAAGCGTCCCGTCCGATGAAGGACTCGGAAAAAAGCCAGCTGCAACAAAAACGCAGCCTTGCGACAGTTGAACTGCCCGTGGCGCTTGATGGACTGGCGGTTTATGTTCATGCGTCAAATCCGGTGGCGGAACTGACGCTGGAACAGCTGAAAAAAATCTATACCGGCGCGGCAAAAAACTGGAAGGACGTAGGCGGCAAGGATGAACGCATCATCCTGTATGGACGCGAAAACAGCTCCGGCACCTACGCTTACTTCAAGGAGCATGTTCTGGAAAATGCGGATTACTATCCGACGACCCAGACGCTTCCCGGGACTGCTGCCGTCATCAATGCGGTCTCCAAGGATATCCGCGGCATCGGATACGGCGGGATTGCATACCTGAAGGGCGTTAAGGCACTCAAAGTCAAAAAGGACGATAAGACTCCCGGTGTTGAACCCACTTTGGAGAATGTGCAGAAAAACATCTATCCCATCAGCCGATTCCTGTACTGGTACCTGGCAGGCCAGCCCAAAGACCAGCTTAAAAAGCTGACGGATTGGGTTATGACAACGGAAGGGCAGGCTGTTATCAATGATGTGGGCTATTATCCCCTGCCGCCGGATGTGCTCGCAAAGTTCAGCAAAAAGTAAGGCCATTTAAAGGCTTCCGGCTTGTGAGTCCCGGTGAATTGCGCGGGAAACCGGGGCTTAGGTACCTGGGGACAGGGATTTTCCGACATGGATCTAAAAAGTCGCGGCATATCATGGCGCAGCGCCCGGGACTGGATTGCGGCGCGCTTCATACGCGTCAGCGCGTGGCTATCCATCGCGATAATGTTTCTTATCCTGATTTTTATCGCGAAAGAGGCCTTGCCGCTTTTCTACGAGCCGGAGTCCGTCGCGGAAGTCGGATGGAGCCGTCTTTTTCTCCCCCAAAACTACGGCACGCCTGAGGCCCCGCTGAAGTATTCCTGGCATCCCGTCTCGACAGAGCCGAAGTACAGCATGATGCCGCTGCTTCTGGGGACTCTTAAAGTCACTCTCATTGCCATGATTTTCTCGATTCCCCTAGCGCTTGCGGCTGCGGTATACACGGCGGAATTTGCGCCCAAGTGGTCTCAGGAGACCATAAAGCCGGTCGTCGAGCTGCTGGCCGGCATCAAGGCCGG
>Ga0208980_10001620_pt1 | contig 13664 bp, 9 predicted proteins | sample WetSurMetagenome_3_FD_187993 | JGI IMG/M metagenome (GOLD analysis project Ga0208980, IMG submission 187993) | Wetland microbial communities from Twitchell Island in the Sacramento Delta, sample from surface sediment Aug2011 Site A1 Bulk (version 2) | ecosystem: Environmental > Aquatic > Marine...
CAAGCCGATGGAGAATATCTACCTGTATGTTTCTGCAAACCTGGTTGAGGATTTTTCCGGCCTGACAAGCCAGGAGCTGGCCAAAGCACCTGTATTCAAACTTGACACGAACACTGTTGACTTCGGTAAGATAAAGCAAAACTCTTCCGCTGATGTCGAATTCAAGTTTACCAACCAGGGCAAGAGTGACCTCATCATAAGGCATGTAAAAGCCGGATGCGGTTGTACCGCCCTGATGCCGACTGAGAATGTCATCAAACCGGGGGATAAAGGATCAATAAAGGCCAAGTTCAATTCAGGAGGGTACAAGGGTAACATATACAAGAACATCTTTGTATACACCAATGATCCCAAAAACTCGGAAGTGATGCTGATGCTAAAGGGAGAGGTGCTTGTGGAGGGTGAGCCCTCGAAGTAACCGGCATCTGCATATAAAAGTATAATGAACAGGGAAAAAGGTTCAACCGGAGCGCTCTCGGTTCAGAAGGGTGTTGCACAGCCGCCAAGCATCAACCCCGACATGGTGAGCCGTCTGCGGAAGAACAGGCGCAAACGGCTCACGGCAGAGGATTATGTTGACGGGGTCCTTCGCGGTGACCGTACTATACTGAGTCAAGCCATTACACTTGTTGAGAGCTCATTACCTGAACATTATGACGTTGCACAGGCGGTGGTTGAAAAATGCCTCCCGGCCAGCTCACGTTCGGTAAGGATAGGTATAACAGGTGTGCCCGGCGCCGGAAAGAGCACTTTTATAGAAACTTTCGGTACTATGCTGACGCGTTCCTACGGAAGACGCATTGCCGTCCTGGCAATAGACCCCAGCAGCCAGCAGAGCCACGGCAGCATCATGGGCGACAAGACCCGCATGGAACGGCTGAGCACTGACCCCGATGCTTTCATACGCCCCTCGCCTTCAGCAGGCACCCTGGGAGGTGTGGCACGTAAGACACGCGAATCGATTATTTTATGCGAGGCGGCTGGATTTGATACCATAATAGTTGAAACAGTAGGCGTAGGCCAGTCCGAGACCGCCGCACATTCCATGGTGGATTTTTTTCTCGTGCTTATGCTTGCCGGCGCCGGCGATGAGTTGCAGGGAATTAAAAGGGGGATAATGGAAATGGCTGACACAATTGCCATCAACAAGGCTGACGGCAGCAACGTCAGGAAAGCAGAGATGGCACGGATAGAATATATGAATGCTCTGCACCTTTTCCCTCCTTCACCTTCAAAATGGATACCAAGGGTACTGACATGCTCTTCACGTGAGAATACAGGCATAACTGAAATTTGGGAATCAGTCCGTGAGTATGTAACACTGACCAAATGCAACGGCTGGTTTTGGGAGAGAAGGAGGGAACAGGCAGTCACTCGTATGCACGAAACTATTATCGATAACCTTAAATATTCATTTTACAGTCATCCTGAGGTTTCTTCCCTTTTGCCGGAACTGGAGAAGAAGCTGCGTGAAGGCGAGACCACATCCTACAAGCCTGCATCAATTCTGCTTGAGAAATATTTCAATACCGGGAGGTAATTGTCAATTATTTATAACTTTGAAACTTCTGAAAATTAATCTGATAACTGAAAAAAACTTGAAATGAAAAAGCTGTTTATCCTTTTTGCTGTGCTTGTAATTGCAGTTTCATGTGCAAAAGAGCCAAAATTTGTATTGACCGGTACTATTGACGGTGCTGAAAACGGAACGGTGCTTCTGCAGAAAATTGGTCCTGAAGGCTATTCGGTAATTGATTCCGCCGTAATCAATAAAGGCACTTTTAAAATGGAGGGTTTCATAGAATATCCGCAAATGGTGGTACTGTCACTTAAAGACAAGCGGGGAGGGCTCAATTTCTTTATTGAGAATTCGCAAATCAATATTACCGGAAATGCCGATTCACTTTATCAGGCATCGGTGACCGGATCAAAGACACAGAGTGAATTTGAAACCTACAAAGCTTCATTCGATGAACTGAATACCGAAAGACGCAAGGTGTTCGACCGTTACAGGGAAGCAAGAATGGCAGGCAATGAAGAACTGGCATCAAGTATCGAGAAAGAGATGCAGGCTATGGATGAAAAGCAGCTTAACATGAATAAGGAGTTCATAATTAATAATCCTGGCTCATATGTGACACCTACGGTAATCAGCGATCCGGAGATGCTGTACTATCTCGAAGCTGATGAAATGGAGTCTTTACTTGGCAAACTTGATACAACCCTTAATAAAGTTAAGGAAATTGCCGACCTGAAAGAAAGACTTGTCCATTTGAAGGCTGTTGCTATAGGGCAGAAAGCTCCTGATTTTACGCTCAATGATGTTAACGGAAACCCCGTCTCTCTTTATTCGAAGCTGGGAGGCACCACAAAGCTCCTGCTTGTTGATTTCTGGGCATCATGGTGCGGCCCTTGCCGGCGGGAGAATCCAAATGTCGTAAAGGTATGGAAGGAATACAATAAGAAAGGCTTTGATGTCTTCGGTGTGTCGCTGGATACAGATGGTGCTGCATGGAAAAAAGGCATAGAAGATGACCATCTTACCTGGACCCACGTATCAGAGCTGAACCGGTTCAATACCATTCCGGTGAAGCTTTATGCAGTAATAGCTATTCCCGCCAACTTCCTCCTCGACGGGAACGGGATTATCTTAGGTCACAATCTGACCGGTGCCGACCTTGAAGCAAAAGTGAAGGAGATATTGGGGACGAAATAAATATCGGACATAAGTGTAAACCCTGCCACTGTAATGATTTTCCGGCGGCTGTCACTGAATAAGACAGGTCATGAGCAAAAAAGATGAATTTTTCAATCAAATCAAGGACGGTTATACCTGCAAGGGTGATTATATCGTTCTTGGAGGCGCAATGTTTGATGGAGAAACGATTCCTGACGCACATATCAATGTTCCCCTGAAGACACTTAACCGGCATGGTCTCATTGCCGGAGCAACAGGTACGGGTAAAACCAAGACCCTGCAGGTTCTCGCTGAACAACTGTCGCTCAAAGGAATACCGTCGCTGGTGATGGATGTCAAGGGTGATCTCAGCGGGGTGGCTATGCCCGGGGAAGAGAAACCGTTTATTACCGAAAGGCACGCAAAGATTAATCTGCCATATTCATCAATGGGGTTTCCGGTGGAACTTCTCACCATATCGGAACAAGTTGGTGTACGTCTGCGGGCGACGGTATCCGAGTTCGGCCCTGTGCTTTTCTCCCGCATACTTGACCTGAATGACACACAGGCGGGAGTAATTTCCATCATTTTCAAATACTGTGATGACAACAAACTGGGGCTTATTGACCTTAAGGATATTAAAAAGGTCATCCAGTATCTCCAGGGTGAAGGCCAGGCTGAGCTTGAGCGCGAATACGGCGCTATGTCACCTGCAACGACAGGTGTAATTCTTCGCAAGATCATTGAGCTCGAGCAACAGAAAGCCGACCTCTTCTTCGGAGAGGAATCATTTGATGTCTTTGACCTTATGCGCAGAGACAGTAAGGGCAACGGGTATATCAACGTCATCCGTCTGACTGATATTCAGGACAGGCCCAAGCTGTTCTCCACTTTCATGCTGTCATTGCTGGCAGAGGTTTATAACAGGATGCCTGAAAAGGGTGACGTGCCCAGACCGGAGCTGGTTATCTTTATAGATGAGGCTCACCTGATCTTCAATCAGGCCAGCAAAACCCTCCTTGAGCAGATTGAAGCCATCGTCAAGCTTATCCGCTCGAAAGGGGTGGGTGTTTATTTTATCACCCAGAATCCGATGGACGTTCCCTCTTCGGTTCTTTCGCAGTTGGGACTGAAGGTGCAGCACGCCCTGAGGGCCTTCACCGCAAACGACCGTAAAGAAATTAAACTGACCGCCGAGAACTTCCCCATTTCGACTTTTTATAACACGGAGGATGTTCTTACATCGCTCGGAACCGGAGAAGCGCTGGTGACTGCATTGAACGAGAAAGGAATACCGACACCCCTGGCAGCTGTGATGATGCGTGCCCCGATGAGCAGGATGGATGTTCTGACTGATAAGGAAATATCTTCCCTGGTCAGTTCTTCATCGCTTGTGAGCAAATACTCCAGGCTAATTGATCCTGAGAGCGCATACGAGCTGCTTGAGCGCCGTATATCCGAATCAGAACACGAAAGGAAGGATGCTGAAGAGAGAAATGCCAGGGAGAAGGAGGCATCGCGTTACGGCCGCACTTCTTCAGGACGCAGGAGAGCCACTGTCAGCCCGGTGGTCAAGGTTCTCACTTCAGCAACGTTCATCAGAGGAATGATGGGTATTCTTACAAAAGCGATTAAAATGTAAAAGATGAGGCTGCCCGTTTGAGACAGCCTCTTTTTTCCCTCCCAATTCTTAAGTCTTAATTCTTAATTCTTTTCAGAATCCCTTCAACTGCATGTAGACTGTCGGTATCAGCAGAAGAAATCCAAGGAAGAGAAGAATAAATATAAGCGGAAGAACCCATCTGAACCATTTTTCGTAAGGTATTTTCGCCATGGTAAGCACTCCTAGCAGCACGCCGGAAGTGGGGGTTATAATGTTTGTAAATCCGTCACCCAGCTGAAAAGCAACCACCGCGGCCTGGCGTGATAACCCTATCAGGTCGGAGAACTGTGACATCACAGGCATTGTCAGGGCGGCCTTGGCTGATCCTGAAGGCATCACAAGGTTGATCAGTGTCTGTACAATGTACATCATGCTCACGGAGGCCATCCTGCCCATGCCTGAAATTGATTCTGAAAGTCCGTTCAGAAGGGTGTCAATGATATGTCCATTCTCAAGTATTATTATAATTCCTCCGGCGAGGCCGACTATCAGCGCTGCAGACATTATGTCCCTTGCCCCGTCAAGGAAGAGCTTTGTAATTTTGTTTGCATCATAACTCATTGCTATGCCTGTTGCCAGGCCCATGACGAAAAAGAGTGTAGCGATCTCCATGATATACCAGCCATAGCCCATCACACCGGTTATCAGAAATAAAATAGTGAACATCAGGAGGCTGATCACAAAAAAATGTACAGATTTTCTCAGTGATATTATTCCTGAAGCGACGAACAGGCCTGTCAGAACAGGTATGGCAGGAACATTTACGCTGCCTTCACCAAAAGTCATGGTAGTCAGCGGGCTGGAAAATGAAAATATCGTCATAGCAATGATAAGAATCACAAAGACAACCCATGCGGATACCGGGGTCCGGTACTCAATCTCTGTTTTTCCTTCTGAGTGCAGTTTACGCCAGTAATCGTCATCCTCCCAAACCAGGGACTTTTGCGGGTTCTTTTTTATTTTGCGGGCATAGTACAGGATGTAGGTAAATCCCACAACGTTTATTATCAGCCACATCACCAGCCTGTACTGGAGTCCGGAAAAGAGAGGCAGGTCTGAAAGTCCCTGTGCGATGCCTATGGTGAACGGATTGAGGAAGGCGCCGGCAAAACCGAGGGCAGCAGCAACAAAACAGAGTGACACCCCGACGATCGAATCATAACCCATTGAGATGGCGAGCGGAACAAAAATTATAATAAAGGCGATAGTCTCTTCGCTCATCCCGAACACCGCGCCCAGGAAGCTGAAGATGATCATGATAAGTACGAAAATCAGGTTATCTACACCGATTCTTTTAATAAATCCCCTGTTCCCTGTTCTTTTTGTAAAGCGCAGGACAGAGGTGATGGCGACATCGATCGCCTTGCTCTCGTTCATTATCCAGAAAGCACCGCCGATAATCAATATAAATACAATAATGTCGGCTTTATCGACGAACCCTTCAAACAGCGCAGAGAAGACCTGCCATGTCTGAGGATTTTTTTCCGTGTAATGAAATGATCCGGGAATGACCACGTTCCGTTTTATGCCATTGACACTCACGGTTTCCCTTTCGAACGTTCCTCCGGGCACAAACCATGTCAGTACAGCGCACAGAGCCACAATGCTGAATACAATGACGTATGTGTGCGGTATTTTCTTAAGCATCACTACTGCCTGTTGCTTTTAGCCGTCGCAGCCCTGGCGAAGGCGGCCTGCTGCCTATTGCCTTAAAATCACCTTCCTCACTCTTTCCCGTGTCTCTGAAGGGGTAGGATTCAGCTCTTCAGTCGAGAAAGTACCCTTATCCGGATCAATGCGCTCAAAAACCATCATATACAGTTCAAATATAATCTCGAGACTGAGCCGGTAGCGTTGCTCAAGTAGAGGACAGACCTCATCCATGACTTTGAGAGTGCTTAACCTGTATCCGTCAGCAATCCTGTAATACTCCCTCATCATTTCACGAAATCCGCCAGTGATTGGCGCTCCACTGGCGATATTTTTCAGATCGGTTCTGGTTAGCTGGTGTCTGGCAAGGACATCATCGGCAAAATAGCTGAGATTATTATGCTGGTCCTTACGGAAATCCCGGATTATGTGTACGAAATAACTGAACATGGCGCAGGGCGATGCACTTCGGCGAACATTAAATGGAGGGTCGTAATAAATGCCCTGATTCTCTTTCAACCCTGCCAGGTGAACAAAAATGGACGCCGGGGCAACCGAAGCCCCTCCGGAATATTGAATGAAATCGCCCAGAGTGGCAAACCCGTCGTAATTGACGTCATAAAGCATCGACTCTGCAAATGTTTCAAGAGCCCAGAGAGGTATCCTGAACCGTTTGATTGTATCAGTCAGTTCAGTGCCAAATGGTGTAGTATCCTTTCCATCCTGCAGCATGCTCATCCACTGCTTTATTATGTCCTTAAAGCGCTGCTTTTCCTCTACGGTAATCCCGTTATGTTCAGCCTTGTAGTCGTCTATCTGGTCATCAAGATTACGCATGTAGCGGTAGCAGGTTCGCGCTGCCTGATAGCGTTCTTCATCCCAGAAATTTGCGGCGATAAGTATATTCGGATGATCGATGATTTTTTCAAAGTCGATTGATTCAAAAAGTCTGATGAATTCTTCCCTGGTTTTCATTGTTGCCCCCGATTAACCTTCTTCTGTTCGTTTAAGATTCTCTCCGACACAAGTCTTGCTGATAGCAGCACCATCGGAATACCGTTACCCGGGTGTGTGCTTCCGCCCGTGAAATACAGGTTCCGGTAATGCTGATCCCTGTTATGGGGCCTGAAGTACCCCATCTGAAGGATGTTGTGTGCAAGGCTGCCAAAGACAGAACCCCTGCTGATATTTAATGCTTCTTCCCATTCTGCCGGAGGCACGGTAATCTCAAACTTTATATGATCCTCAATGTCAGTTATGCCGATATTCTTCAGTTTTCTTATGACAGCCCTGCGGGCGATATCTGTCAGATGATCCCAGTCCTGCGGTTTCTTTTTATCAAGGTGCCCAACACCCACTGCTACGGAGAACGTGTCACATCCGGCAGGCGCTGCTGAAGGATCAGTTCTGACGGGGGCATGGATATAGAAGCAGGGATCGTCTCCCATCGATTTATCCTTGAAGATCCTGTCCAGGCCGTTACGGAAATCATCGGAAAGAAATGTGCTGTGCTGCCCTATCTGCGGGTACTGTTTATCAAGGCCCCAGTGAATCACAAGCGCCGAGCAGGAATATTTCATCCGTTCGAGCCGGCGTGATTTAAAACCGGGCGGCAGGAGTTTCCGGTACACATAAGGCAGGTCAGCGTTGGCAACGATCACGTCTGCCTTTACCTCCTTGCCGTCGCTGAGAACAATTCCGGCGGCCCTTCTTCCTTCTGTCGATATTCGTACTACCGGCCTGCTGAAATGGAACCTGACGCCGTGCTCTTCAGCTGTCTCCATCAGTTTTTTCACTACGCTGAACATTCCACCTACGGGGAACATTGATCCTTCAGTAAGTTCGGCCGACGGTATCATCGAAAAAAGAGCCGGAGAGGTGAAAGGACTCTGACCCACATAGATATTCTGAAAAGTGTAAGCCATCTGCAGGTGTTTTGACCTGAAGAAGCGGGCTGTATAGCGGCTGTGCGGGATATATGTCTTCAACCTGACGAGGAGGAGGGCGTTGCTAAGGTTAAAGAAATCGAAAAACCTTGTAAAATTGCGTCCGATGAGCTTTTCAAAAGCTGTTTTGTAAAGCGAAAAGCCTGTAGCGACATACTTTTCAGCGCTGGCGAAGCTGCCCGGCTCAATTTTCTCAAGCTGCTCCTCCATCCTTTTCCTGTCGGTGGTGAAATCCAGCCTGCTGCCATCATCAAACCAGACTGAATATATATCATCAAGAGGCCTTACATTAAGATCTTTTTCCAGTGTCAGTCCCAGTGAACTGAAGACATCGCGATAGACGTCAGGCATCAGCATCATCGTTGCACCAAGGTCAAAGCGGGGGCCCTCGCGGATTATTTGTCCGCACCGCCCTCCGGGTGAGGTGTTCTTTTCATAGACATCTACCCTGTATCCTTTTTTTGCCAGGAAAATTGATGTTGCGATTCCTCCTATCCCGGCGCCGATAACCAGTGCCGTCCCGGTATTTGCCATGCGGTTTAAAAGCTAAGGTGTATTAAATTCCTAAAAAATGTTTTCCATTCTCAACAGTTAAGCAAATATATTAATAAACATAAAATCTTTAAGAGCTGACGGTGGCAGATGACGGAATTAAGGGTGTGAATGGCGGAAAATGACACCGGTATTACCACAGATGATGCACCAGCGGTTTAATATCTTCATCGTAAATTTCCTTTATGGTGTTCATCTGTTCATCCGTAATAGAGGGGAAATCCCCGGCTTTAAGATTTGTCGTTACCTGCTCAGGCGATGACGCTCCGGGTATTATGCAGCTTACCTCATCACGCATCAGGATCCATCTCAGGGCAACATGGGCCAGGGGAGTGTTCTCCGGAAACAGTTTTGTGAGGCGGTCGACTACCTGAAGCCCTTTTTCATATGGCACCCCGGCAAATGTCTCACCCTTATCAAACATCATCCCGTTGCGGTTAAAGAAACGATGGTCGCCGGGTGAGAACTTTGTGGAGGCTGAAAACTTGCCTGACAGGAGCCCGCTGGCCAGAGGTACTCTTATGATAAGCCCGACATTCTTTTCCTTTGCCATGGCAAAGAACTTATCCTGAGGTCTCTGACGGAAGATATTATAGATGATCTGAATGGTAGTGACATTATCAAACTCTATGGCTTTGACAGCCTCCTCAACCTTTTCAACGCTTACGCCAAGATTGAGGATCTTGCCTTCCTCCTTCAGTTTCTCAAATTCTCCAAAGATTTCGGGCCGGTAAAGTACTTCAACAGGAGGGCAGTGCAGCTGTATCAGATCGATGCATTCGACACCAAGCCTCCTCATTGAATCTTCAACATAGCCTCTGAGGGCGGCAGGCGTATAGCCTTTATTGTTATGAGGCTGTATCTGCCTTCCGCATTTTGTTGCAATGTATATTCTTGATCCAGCATGAGCGGCTATTTTTCCGACCGCCCTTTCACTTTCCCCGTCAGAATAGACATCTGCAGTGTCAATGAAGTTGACTCCTCCGTCAATGGCTTCAAGAAGGATTTTTTCAGCCAGCGTGTGATCAAATTTTGATCCCCATTTGCCGCCGACTTGCCACGTCCCAAGAGATATCTCCGAAACCTCAAATCCGGTCTTGCCTAGTTTTCTGTATTTCATTTATAGCTGACTATTATTTTTTAAGTTTTCTTGTACGCATTAAAATAGAAGGATACACTTAGACTGAAGGTGAAAGATTTGAGATCTATCTCCCCGTCAGATGTAAGATGATTTCCACGTGAATAGATCCAGGGGCTTTTGCTAAGCTTAAGAATATAACCTCCGTAAAGCCCAAGCGACCAGTAATTACTCTGCGGGTCAGGGCTGAAGTAGAACTTATAATCAACGGCAAGTCCTGCCGAGAACGTCAGCTGGTTAAACCTCAGGTCGAGATCTCTCTCATCGAGGTATTGAGTAAGAGGTATTTTCTTTTCATTGGCATAGTTGAGCAGGCGAAACCTCATCCATCTGAAAGACATAAGGGGCGTAACACGCAAGGCTGATGAACTGATGATGTCATAACCCAGGTTCAGGCTGTAAACTTTGATCCTCATGGCAACTATAAGAGAATCATTATCCTTGCTGTAATCATATCCCCATCCGAAACCTATCCCGGTATAAAATTTCGAGACCGAAAATCCTATTTCCGGACCTGCAACAGCGAAAAAGCCCATCAGATCAGTGTTCCAGGATCCTATCAGGGAGGCAAAATCATCGAAGTCGACAAAGTAAAAACTCAGGGGTATGCTGGGCCTTAATTCTAACCGCCGGGATTTCTCAGACTGATAATTGTCGGGATACAAATCTTCGGTGAGGTACATCGGGATTAAGGTGACCTTCAAGGGGTAGGTGGTCGATTCATTCAGGTCTATTTCCACAGGTTTGAATCCGAGGCACTCCACATGCAGCTTCATCTCCTTTTCCTGATCAATTACGATACGGAAGGTACCCTCCCTGTCAGCCGTGGTGCAGTTGGAGGTATTGTTCTGGCAGACTGTAGGTCCTACAATGGGTACTCCACGCTGATCGGTTATAATTCCGGTAACCTCTCTTCCCTGCGCTGCAAGTTGAAGGACAACTGCAGACAGGATGCAAAACAATGCCATGCGTTTCATCACTTCCATCCTTCTTCCTTCTCCAGGCCCGACAGGTCTGGTTTATCTGATGCGGCTTTCAGGGATGAGGCATAGAGTTCATTCAGGTTGCCGGGATCAATCCCGGATCCTTTCCTTATGAACACCGGTATCTTGTAAAGCGGTACGTCAACCGTTACAAAGTTTCCGCCTGCATATTCCTTACCGGGATCCCATGCATCTATCCATGTCTCTCCCTGCGGGAGGTACAGGCTTTGCTCTGCAGCCCCGCTTCGCCATACTGCAGACACCAGCAGGTCCGGACCGAACATGTATGTCTGCCAGTCCTTCCATGCCTCTTCCTGTTCAGGAAAATCAAGGAACAGCGGCCTGACGATAGGAGTGCCATCATCATGCGATTTCTTTGCCTGTGTTGCCACATAGTCTTTGAGTTTCATCCTGGTTGTGGCGTACAACCTCCATACGGCAATGAGTTCGTTGTCGTAGTGAGGTTCAGCTGGATTACTCCAGAAGCCTTTATTGTTTGTAGGTCCGACCTCCATTATCGGTGAGAAGCAGCCTAAAGCCATCCAGCGCATGGCTGTCTCTCTTGAAAAAGTGCCCCAGTAACCTCCTATGTCGGAAGCCCACAGCGGGTATCCCATCACTGCACACCGTTGCATCCCTATGATGGCTGAACGCAGTCCTTCAGGCTTGCCGTCGGTATCACCGGCCCACATGGCTCCGTACCTTGCACTGCCCGTATACTGTGACCTCGGATAGAGGATGAAATTATCTCCCAGAACCGGCTGAACGGCGCCGAATGCAGCCTTGACATACTGGCGGGGAAAGTCATTGTAATTCTCACGGTAAGAGGTGCCGGCGCTTGTTTTCAGATGCAGTGAATCAGTAAGCTTTTCGCCGTCCGCCCTGTCGAGTTTAAATCCCCTGACCCCTATCTTTGCCAGCTTGCCGGGACCGTTCTCACCCCACCATTTCACTGCCTCAGGGTTGGTGAAGTCGATGAGCACCTGCCCCGGGTTGTTACCGTGCATTTTGCTGACGAGTGAGTATTTATTTTCTTCGGCATAATCTGCCATTTTGCCCATTACAAAGGGTGCTATCCATATCATCAGCTGTATATCTTTCCCGTTAAGCCATTTAATCATGCCTTCAGGGTCCGGGAAACGTTTTGTATCGAACTCATAGTCGTCGAAGCCGTTCGGCCCTGTCGCCCATGGCCTGTCTATCCAGTAGGCGGTACAAGGTATGCCATATGCCTTCATCATCAGGACATCCTCAACAATATCAGTGTTAAAAGGTGCCTTTTTTCTGGTCCCGTCATAATAGACAGGATTGTTTGAATGCTCATCGCGCCAGCGCCAGGGACCAAAAACCCAGTCAGGCGGTATGATTGACGGCCCGGTCTCAAGAGCATGCTTTCTGACGATATCCATCGGATTGCCTGCAGTGTAAATCCTGAAATGAAATTCCGGTCCTTCAAAAGAGATCTTCACGATCTCAGGATTTTCTTTGCAGAAATCAATGATCCCCGGCCATGTTGTTTCATTGAAAAAACCGTAATTCGCTGAGGAAATATAGAATGGCGCATATGCAGACACAGTGGGCTTCAGCTTTACATCAACCTTTTGTCCCCGCAGGTTCAGTGCTGTCTCTATGCCGTCTGCCCATGAATTATTCTGGGGACCGTCGACCACCCTTTCAAAGGCACCGGTAAAATACTCATCCGGCGCGGCACCGAGGTTGACAATCCAATTTGTAATTGCCTTTCCGCCATTACCCGTTTGAGCAAGGTTGAATCTGAAGTCATCATTGATTTTTTCTATGGTAAGTACAACACCGGTTTCATTTCCGTTGTTCCATGTTAAAGCCAGAGTCTTTTCCGCAGGCTTAGATTTCTTTGGCAGTCCCTTGACCCATGTTATCTCACCCTCTGAAACATATCCGATACTGCCGGTCTGTTTGTCTGCCGGAACCAGTGAGACTATTTTGCCGTCAGGGCTTGAAATGGTGATTTCAGGAAACTTATTGCTGAGGCTTACCGAAACCCGTGTCTTTGACCCTCCGGAGCATGAAACGATCAGGCAGAGTATTGATATAAGTATCAGTCCGGGGAAAAATCTTGTTAGTTTCATATTATAGGTTTAGTGCATCAAATTAAATAAAATTTCATAAGCCGTGATCGTGGAACGATCATGAATGCATGGCTGAGGAGAAAGTTGCCTGTGTTGTATATGCATGTTTTAAACAGGGGGGAATGCCAAATTTTTAAAAATATAATTAGTAAAATAATGATTTACAAATATATATCTACAGCTGTTGTGGTAAAATATAGGTGCCTGAAAAGCACTTTGGGGGCATTGAGAAATCCAAAGACAAGTCGTTTTTGTCCTCTATGTTACATTTCAGGTGTAAATTACTTGAAATTAACCCAAACTATGAAACAATTACTAGCTCTTTTGTTCATTTTCGCGCTTTACCTGCAGCCCCTGATGGCTCAGGGACAGGTAAAAGGCAAAGTAGTTGATGATCAGAATCTTCCGTTACCTGGTGCTTCTGTACTTGTCAAAGGCACCATGAGGGGGACTATGACTGACATCGACGGAAGCTTCAGCATTGCTGCCTCCCCATCGGACACACTCGTGATTTCGATGGTTGGCAATACTACACAGTATGTCGGCGTTGGCAACAGAACAACCATTGACATCAAGCTGCTGACAGAAACGACAATGATCGAAGAAGTCGTTGTGGTAGGTTATGGTACTCAAAAGGTGAAGGACCTTACCTCCGCGATTTCGACAGTTAAATCTGAAGAACTTGCAAAAACGCCGTCAGGCCAGGCAATGCAGGCATTGCAGGGGAAAGTGGCGGGCTTGCAGGTGGTATCAAGCGGAGGTCCGGGTAGTTCGCCTACCATTCGCGTCCGAGGTATAGGTTCTTACCCCGGGCAGAACAATGAAGCTCCACTGTATGTGGTTGACGGGATGTTCTTTGACAACATCGATTTCCTGAATCCGAGTGACATAGCATCCATTTCTGTACTTAAGGATGCTTCCGCAGCAGCCATTTACGGAGTGAGGGC
>Ga0208980_10001621_pt1 | contig 13662 bp, 9 predicted proteins | sample WetSurMetagenome_3_FD_187993 | JGI IMG/M metagenome (GOLD analysis project Ga0208980, IMG submission 187993) | Wetland microbial communities from Twitchell Island in the Sacramento Delta, sample from surface sediment Aug2011 Site A1 Bulk (version 2) | ecosystem: Environmental > Aquatic > Marine...
TTTTGTAGCCTATAATTATGAGGAAACAACACGTATGGGGAGTTATTATTATGCCGACAGCGCAAGGATAAGAGGCGACAGTCTGATAGGCATACTGAACGCAGACATGCTGGGATATGACGGAAACGGCGATAACAAAATGACGGTTATAACAGATGTAAACTCGGACAACTTAAACAACCTGTTCATTTCTGCCATATCAAAATACCAGATTAATCTGGTACCTGTAAAAACCGGGCCGGGAATGATTGCGGATCACGCTGCATTCTGGTTGCGCGGTTTTAAAGCTATAACTACTTCGGAGTATGTATATGACCTGACTCCTCATTTCCATACGGGTAATGACAGATGGTATAATCTGACGCAGCCGTTTTTTGAAAAAACAGCAAAAGCGGATATCGCTGCAATATTGAGCTGGGCTACGGGCAATTATTGCGAAATCAGACACACATTTCTGGTTTCAGGTTTTGATTCAACTGCAAGGATAGTTACAGCAGAGGTTTATATGCCGTCTTCCCCGTCTGCAGGAAACAATTCTCCGAGGCTTTATTATAAAATTAATGACGGGTTATTTACATTTGTTAACGCGTTTGAGGTAAACGGAAGAATATATAAATTTAATATTCCAGGAAAATCGCCTGGCACAAAGGTTTCTTACTACATAGCTGCTCAGGACTCTGCGGGAAGCGTTGTTACTACCCTGCCGTATGGCGGTGAAGGTATAAATCCTCCCGGCAGTGTTCCGCCTCAGAATTCCTTCGTGTATTATGTTTTAAGTACTGCAGTTTATACCTCAACAACCGGTCCGAAGTTAATTCCCTCGGGTGATTCTTTGTATGATACAATACACATTTCACAACACGGCAATATCAAAGACATCAGAGTTAATCTGAATATTAATTATACAAACAATTCCGAGCTGTATGTCACCCTTTTCAAATCGAAATTCGATTGCCGTCTTATTGATTTTCCGGTTTGCAGCGGGTCAAATTTTGTAAATACTAATTTTACTGACACGGCTGTATTAAAAATAAATCAGGGAATCGCGCCGTATACAGGTTATTTCAGAGGATTTGATTCGGTGCTTATGTTTAAAAATAAGGAAATGCAGGGAGACTGGGTGCTTATTATCGGCCACGATCCCTCATTCGCAACCGGCACGCTGGTAAGCTGGAGCGTTACTATTGCTTATGAAAATCCTGTTTCGGTAAAGATAGAATCCGAAGTTATTCCGTCAGAATATTCTCTTATTCAAAACTTTCCGAATCCGTTTAATCCTGTAACCAATATATTGTTTACTATTCCGAAACCGGGACTGGTAAAACTGGAAATCTTTAATATTGCGGGGCAAAGAATTGAAACGCTCGCCGATGAATATCTGGCACCGGGTAATTATAAAACAGTATTTGACGGAAGCAAACTGTCTTCCGGTATTTATTTCTACAGACTTACTGTAAATAATTTCACTTCCACAAAACGCATGGTGCTAATCAAATAAGCAGTTTTGTTAACTGAAAAATCTGTTGTTCATTTCATACGTTTTGATTATTCCTTTGATTAATTAAAACTAATATATAATATCTTTTTCAACTTTGCATTCAGAAGTGTAATTCAGGTCACTGAAATATTTATTTTATTTTTCCCCCGCCGCTGCAGAATCGTTAGTAATCTGAAAATCTGCGTGTTATGGTTCTTCTTTATGTGAAATCATGCTGTTTTATGTATTTTCAATTGATTTTATTAATTAAAAAGTTCATATTGTAATCGAATATTAAATAAATTATTATTATCGTCAGCCGGATTTTTTATTACTTTTTAATTAAATTTTAGCTTTATGAATTTGAAGAAAATCGCAATCTGGCTTTTTTTATTGTACCTGGCCCCCGGATTTGTATTTGCGGAATTTTCACCCGAATCAAACAATAAGTGGACTAATTACACTGATTTAAAGAGTGTTGTAAGTATTGCGGTCGATAAAAATGCCCCTATCGCGTACTGCGGCTCAAACGGCGGTCTTTTTGTCGTTGACCTGTCTTCAGGAAATGTTCTGAAGAAATATACCAATCTTGACGGACTTATCAGCAATAACATCACATCGGTTTTTGTTGATTCCCTTGATCGGCTCTGGATTGGCTCCGCCGACGGCTCAATTTCAATACTGAACTACAGTACAGGCACTTTCAGGTATATTTACGATATTAAAAACTCAAACGAATCAAATAAATCAATAAACGATTTTGTCCAGTTCGGACAATATATTTTTGCGGCAACGGGTTATGGTATTCAGAAAATTTCAGTTTCAACACTGAATTTTATTGATGCGCCTTATTATCAGCTGGGGTATTATACATCAAAAACCAAAGTGACATCCCTTGCGGTATACGGCGATAAGATTTTTGCAGGAACAGTTTCCGGTATAGCATATGCAGGACTGTATAATACAAACCTGAATAATCCCTCCTCATGGACAAATTACAACCTTTATCCGATGATTTCAAATGTAAGATGCGTTGAATCTTTTGACAATAAAATCTTTTGCGGTGCGGATTCGGGATTTGTGTATTTTGATAACACAAACTGGGTGATTTATCCCAATCCGGCTGTAAGCAATAAAACCACGAAAGACATAAAGAAAGCAGGCGATAATCTTTATTTTATTTCCGGCAATGAAGTGTATTATTCAAATAAAAGCAATCTCAGCCAGATAAATTTATATGCTTCGGGTTCAAACTTCCTTTCTCTCGGAGCAGATAATTCAAACAATCCTCTTGCCGGTGTTTTTGAAAACGGCCTACTTATAAGCAGAAACGGCATTCAGTCAGCCGTGTATCCGAACTGCCCGTACAGAAATTCGTTTGATTATATTTCTATAGGTCCTGACGGCAACGTCTGGGCGGCAGGCGGACAGTCCGATGCGGGATTTTACAGATTCGACGGCAATACATGGTATTCATATACGACTTTTTCGAATCCTGAAATCGGAAGCAGTAATTTCTTCAGAAGGATTGTTGCGGGAAACGGCGTTGTCTGGGCGATGAGTTTCGGAGGAGGACCTACAAGAATTACAGGTAATACAATTAAAAATTTTAATGCCACTAATTCAAACCTTCCCGGAATACCCGGAAATCCCAATTTCATAGTTCCTTTCGGAGGTGCGTTTGATAATGCAGGTATGTTCTGGATGAGTTTTTTCCTGACAAGCAATCAGACGAACCTGTATCTTAATACCGGCGATTCTGTTTTTACCGGGTATCAGAATCCGAGTATTGTACTTGCTACAAATTTCGAAGAGGTTGCAATAGATAATTACAACACAAAGTGGATTGTTTCCGGGGAAATGTCGCCAAGGGGCCTGTACTTCTTTAATGAAAACGGAACTCCTGGTAATCCTTCTGATGATATATTCGGCATTTATTTCACGAATGAAGTCGGGGTTGAAGATGTAACCGGAGTGGTGGTGGATAAAAACAACGAAGTCTGGTTTTCAACTAATAACGGAGTATTCATTATAAGCAATCCGCTTGCGGCAATTCAGAATCCGGCAAACAAGCCGGCTGCGCAGAAACTTGGGATTATATCAGGCAATCTGAAAGTACCGTTCACTGAAAACTGCAGGTGCATATCAGTTGACATTCTTAACCAGAAATGGATAGGAACCGATAACAACGGAGTATTTCATCTTTCATCGGACGGAACAACATTAATAGAACAGTTTAATATAACAAACAGCCCCATTCTAAGTAACCAGATTAACTCGATTGCTGTCAGCAGTATCGACGGCAGGGCGTATTTCGGAACGCTTAACGGACTGTCGTCAGTACTTACGGATGCAGTAGCGCCGCTCGCCGAATTTGATAAAATCATCTGCGCTCCGAATCCTTTTGTTGTTCCTTCGAACGTTAACCTTAAAATTGACGGGCTTGTTGAAAATTCTTCCGTGAAAATACTCACGCTGAGCGGAGATGTTATAGCGGAATTTCCGTCACCCGGTGGAAAAATTGCATCATGGGACGGAAGGGATAAAAGGGGGAATTATCCTCCGTCGGGTATATATATGGTAGTCGGGTTCACGCAGGACGGCAGTAAAGTAGGAAAAGGCAAACTGGCAATTATTAAAAAATAAATTATGCTTGTAATACCGGTCATAGATATTCAAAACGGAAAGTGCCTTCGCCTGTTTCACGGGCATTATGAAACAACTAATTTCTATTCTGATAATCCTGTGACTGTCGCAAAACTTTTCCGCAAGGAAAACTTCAAATGCATCCACATAACCGACCTTGACGGCGCCATTCACGGAGAAATGAAAAACTATCCTGTAATAAAGGAAATCTGCAATTCCGTTGACATACCCGTCCAGCTTGGCGGAGGAATCCGTAATTTTGAAATCGCAAAACGGATTATCGAAGAACTCGGTGTATACAGGATTGTAATCGGTACCGCGGCTATTTCAAATCATGACCTTGTTTCCCGCATCATTAAAGAATATTCCGCGTCTAAAATTGTAATCGGAATAGATGAGAAACTCAACAGCGTTGTTACAGACGGATGGATAAACAGTGCTGATATAACTCCCCTTGAGTTTGCAAAACTGATGGACGGAATCGGTGTGAGACGGATTATCTACCAGGATGTGACGCGCGTCGGCAATTGCTGCGGGCCATTTGTGGAAAGGCTTGTGGAAATTGCTGATAACACAAACGGCCTGAGGATAACTTCTGCAGGCGGAATCGGAAATTATCCGCACCTGAAAATGCTGACTGATCTTAATAACCCGAAGATTGATTCTGTAATGATATCGAAAGCTCTGTATGAAAACAATTTTCCCTGCCAGGCAATCTGGCGTGACGTGGAAAGAACAGACACATCTCTTGAACTGCCAAAAGTAAAATGAAAAAACTTTATATACTGCTGTTTGTATTTTCTTTCTGTTTCCAAATTCAGTTTCTTTTTGCGCAAAACAATTCGGATAAGTTCAGGATTGCGCGCCTGAAGTATTCGGGAGGAGGCGACTGGTATAATGACCCGTCAGCGGAAGTTAATATGATGGACTATATTAAAAAAAACACGGTCATTGATGTTGACGTTCCAAAGTTTTATTCGACAGATATTGCATCAGATGATATTTTCAATTACCCCTTTATACTCCTTACCGGACACGGAAACATAGAATTTTCAGGTTTAGAAATAAAAAGATTAAGAAAATATCTTGAAAGCGGCGGGTTTATATATGCTGATGATGATTACGGTATGGATGAATCATTCCGCAGGGAAATGAAAAAAGTTTTTCCGAAAGAAGAAATGCGGGAACTGCCTTTTGACCATAAAATATATAACTCGCATTTTAAGTTTCCGAACGGTTTACCGAAGATTCATGAACATGATTCAAAACCTCCCCAGGGATTCGGGTACTGGATAAACGGGCGGCTTTGCGTTTATTATACTTATGAAACGAATATATCCGACGGATGGGCTGACCCCCGAGAACATGATGACCCCCCGGAAAAAAGAGAAAAGTCATTCAAAATGGGAACGAATATTATCGTTTACGCGCTGACGAATTAATCTCCGCCGGTTATTTTATTTCTGTCCGTTTGTAATGTCAACGAAATTTATTCCCGGAGGTACATTTACATAATTATCGTCAATCTGCGGATTGTCTTTAAATGTTGTTGCGGTAATTACAGTACCTTCGAAAGCCGCTTTCAGTACGTATTTATTTTTATATACTGAAAAAGTTGAACCGTCGGGCTTATAAATAAATTTATCGCATTCCTTACCGCAGATGGTTTCTTTTCCGTCCGGATTCAGGTATTTGGTGTACTCCGAGGCATCAAAGAAAGAGGCAAAACTTTTCCTGTATTCAATATCCTTTATAACTAATACTTTTACCGGCTGTAATCCTGCAGGTCCGGTTGTGTAAAAATACAGATAATTATCGGCATAGAAAATTGATTCAACGTCGTTGCCGTCGGGTGATACTTTGGTCATAGTGAAACGTGCTACGGGTCCTTTTTTTGCTAAAAGAATTTTTCCGTTTCCTGCGCCGCTGACTATATAGTTTATCATAACCGTTGTATTATCGGGTACCTGTTTCTTCTCTGCGACGGGTTCCTGTTTCTTTTCTGCAACAGGTTCGGGAATATCTTTCTTTCCGCATCCGGAAATAAGAATAATGAAAGCAGTAATTAAAATAAGATGAATTTTCATGTACAGAAAATAAACATAAAGCATAATAAAAATAATTCAAATTGTACAGAAAGTTATAATACAGCAAAAGGACAGTCCAGAGATTTTAAACCAATAATTCAAAATAATCCTTGAAATTTATATTTAATCGATTTAAAAAATAACTTGTATTGATTTTAGAATTCTCTTAGTTATGGGAACAACTTCGGTTCTCGGAAAAAAATCGCTTTTATTTATTCAACCGAATTAATAATTTAACCATCCTTCCAGGTGAAAAAAGATTTTGAAAATATAAGCGGGAAATACATCAACGGTCTTTTAGCTGCGTTTGCCGCTCTGCCGGTGCTAATTTTCGCAGGGACTCCACCATTTGCAGATGATTATTCCTGGTTGAATTTTCTCGGGAGTGCAGATTCCGGGTCCATTTTGACATATTTCAATTCAACAGGACCTTTCGGATTTTACAGACCCTTGTTTGTGATAATAATGAAACTCTTATATGTGTTTTTTGGAGGAAATTATATTCCTTACCGTATTCTTGCAGGCATACTTAATGTATTTACGGCCCTGTTTGTTTACAAAATTCTGTACCCCGGATTCTATTCGGGCGCGATTTCATTTTACACCGCAATACTCTTCTCTGTACTCGCCGTACACTCGGAAGTATTATTTATTGTGAACTGTTTGAATATTATTTTGTCTGACCTGTTTATACTTACTGGAATTTATTATTTCATTAAAGCTGGGAGAACAGGCAAGTATACTTTACCCGCCCTTTTTTTCACGCTGTCACTTCTTCTTAGGGAATCTTCAGTTTATTATTTTCCGCTGGTGCTGATTTTCTATTATTTCCTGAAAGAAAAGAATATGATGCAGTTAATTAGTGCAGTAGTTCTTCCGCTAATACTATACGGTGTTGTATTATTAATCGCCCGTCCCTCTGATTATGGTACTTTTTACGGTAAGGTGGGCGGGTTTGATTTATCTGTAACAGGATTTTTATATAAGTGCGCTCATTTCATGCTGATTTCCTTTTTTCCAGTAAAATTAGTGTTTTATTTTACGGGTTTTGAATATTACGACAATCTGCGCAGTATGTTTACCGTAACCGAAAACAGGATTATGTTCCTGATCATCGCTTCTGTTACGGGAGTTCTTGCAGCATCATTAATGTATTTTATAATCAAAAAGCTTAAGAAAAAAATATTCTTTCCGATATTAATATTCATTTCTGCAATTTCAGTTTACCTTACAGGATATCATGTAGCAGAAAGATTTGTTTTTTTTGCAACTCTGGGAACTTCGTTAATCACGGTTCTTTTCATTTCTGGATTGAAGACTAAAAAGCTTAGTCACACAATGCTTTTATTATTTGTGCTGCTGCATCTTTCAACGCTTATTTTAAGGGGATACTCGTATGATAAATATGCAAATAATTTTATAAAATCTGTAAAGGAGCTTCACGGAAAAGTGCAGGATGATACAATAGAATCAAACATACTCGTTCTTAACCTGCCTGCCCCCGTTTACGGACAAGTGCTTGTCAGCGCGCTGAATTTTAATGATGCGTACAGGTATTATTATCCAAATTCAAAAAAAACTTTTTATCTTATGAACTGTCTGTCAGATGAGGAAAAACAGTACCAATTCACACAGACATTTACATTCGACAGGAAAACTTTTACTTATTCCCCTTAAGGAATTTGAAATTATATATATTCAGACCTTCTTGACACCGCGGAAAAGTTCGCTAATCTTCGGAAATCTATTGTTATTTCCGGTCACAAATCCTTCAATTTTAGAGCCGAATTTGCAGTTTTTTCAGTATAAAATGGGTTTTCTTGTAAATTGTAAATTCAAAATAATTTAGGTATTTTCATTAATTAAACCATAAAATTTATACTAATTTTGTATGAAATTTAACATTTCTGCCGAAAAAATTTTCAATGCGGTCAATAAACTGAACTATGTGGTTCCGGGTTCATCCCATTCCACACTGCCCCTGCTGTCAAATATATATTTCAGCCTCGAAGGGAACACTTTAAAGCTTATTGCCACCGACCTTGAGGCATTTTTAAAAACAGATATTGAAGTTGAAGGCGTCGAAAACGGTGCCGTCGCTGTTCCTTCCAGAAAATTCCTCGACCTTCTGAAAGCCCTTATCGTAAAGACTGAATCGGTAGTCGTTAAGGAAAAAATTGACAAAGAGGGTTACGGCAAACTAGTCAATACAGACTTGGTACCAGATTTAAGCCAGCTCGGAGTAAAAATTGACAGTGACAGTATCGTGTATAAAGGTTATATACCCGAGGAATCGTTTTCAGGTCTCGAAGATATGCTAAAGGAATACAGGGACAAAACGGCAGAAAAGAAAGATGATGAACTGACTGAACTTTTTGCGGCATTTGCTGATTCGCTCCGTAAGACTGCAGATGCGGCTTTAAAAACATTCAAGAAAGCCACGGAAAAAATTAAAATAAAAATCGAGTCAAACGATAAGAATAAAATTACAATCAGTTCCAAAAACGGAAAATACCAGTTCTTCGGCGAACCTGTTGAGGACTATCCCGTACCCGAGGATAAGGAAGAACTTTCAAAGCTTGAAATATCAGGAACGGTGCTGAGAAAATATCTTCAGAAAGTGAAACACTCGGTAAAGAACGACGAAATACGAAGGAACATGGCGGGCGTATTTTTTGACATGAGAAAAACAGAACTCCGGCTGGTCGCGACCGACGGGTTCAGGCTGAGTAAAATTAACAGCGAAGAATTCTCGCATTCGAACGGCAAGGATGAAAACTTCATACTCCCAGTAAAGACGGTTGACCTTCTCGTAAGGCTGATTACCGATGCAAAACTTATCGCGGAATTTGACAGTACAATTATAAAGTTTTCAATTGACAACCTGTACCTGTATTCAAAACTTATTGACGATACATTTCCGAATTACGAAGCGGTCATTCCGAAAGACAACGACAAGAAAATCATTGTCAGCAGGCATGAACTCATTAATTCGCTCAGAAGGGCGTCCATATTCACAGATAAAGTAACGAACAAGGTCAAGTTTGACATTGTCAACGGTGAACTGACAATCAAGGCTGATAATCCCGAAAGCGGAGGCGAAGGGGAAGAAACAATCGGATGCGAATTCAAGACGACAGCGGGCGACTCAATAGACGAACTTTTTACCATAGCATTTAACGTTAACTATCTGCTCGACTGCCTGTCGCAGATGGATACTGACGACGTCATAATAACTTTCAGTACTCCTTCAAAAGCAACGATTGCAATACCGGTCGGTTCGCAGGAGGATTTCATGGAATTAATAATGCCGGTCAGGGTAGGTTAAAAGAGAAAAGAAATTGCTATTAAAAAATATTAAATTAGTTAATTTCAGAAACTACGCCTCACGGCAGATATCGTTCAATAACAGTTTTAACTTCATTCACGGCAGGAACGGAGAAGGAAAAACAAACATCCTTGAAGCAATTTCTTATATTTCATTCGGCAAGAGTTTTCTGGGTTCGTCCGAGCAGGACTGCATGAAGTTCGGCTGCGGTTCGTTTGACGTACACGGTACTTATGAGAATGCTGCAGGCACAGAATATGAAATACGTTTGAATTATGACGGGGAGGCAAGAAGAAAATCTTTTTTTCTTAACAGCGAGAAAATCACCAGCTGGTCGTCGGGAGTTTTCGGGAAATTTCCTGTTGTTTTTCTTTCTCCCCACAGCCTTGACATAACGTACGGAAACCCGTCCGAAAGGCGGAAGTTCTTTGACATACTGCTTGCGCAGGTCAGTAAAGTTTATCTTGAACTGCTTAAAGATTACGTAAGGATTCTTAAGCAGAAAAATGCGCTTCTTAAGAACCAGGCCAACGGCAGGGCGCTTCCCGGAAATGAATTCAGGAACCTTCTGAATTCATTGAATGAAAAGCTTGTAGATTTTTCTGTTGATATACTGGTGAGAAGGGCAGGTCTGCTGAACAGTTTTAAATCACGGTTCGGGGAAAGTTTTTCGTATTTTGCAGGGTCTGATGAAGTTCCGGGTGTCAGGTACAGTTCCGATTATATTAAATTTGATGAACTGTACGAAGACGGACTTTATATAGTAAATGCAGGAGACCTTAAGAAGATAATTACAACAGCGCTGGAAGAATCCGGCAGGGAGGAAGAAGCAAGGGGGCTGAGCATTGTGGGTCCGCACAGGGATGATTATGTTTTCAGCCTGTGCAAAACTGATGCATCGGGCGCGGTTAATAAGTTTGAAATAAAAAATTTTGCTTCGCAGGGTGAGCATAAGACTTTTGTAATAGCGCTGAAACTTGCAGAGTATCATTATCTGACGGATGCCTCGGGGAATCCGCCGCTTCTGCTTCTGGACGATCTTCTGTCGGAACTCGATGCGGGCAGGGTTTCAAAAATTGTATCGCATCTGAAAGAATACGGTCAGATTTTTCTGACAACAACGGATATAGCGTATGCAAAGGAACTTGAGAACTATTACTCAAAGGATGAAATAAATTATTTTGAAATAAATGACGGAAGTGTATCGTAAAAGAATAAATACGCGCGAACGGGATAATAAGGTGTCATGCCTTGAGGACGATATAGAAAAGTTCAGCGAGGAACTCGGCATTGAAGACAAGATGACGGAAATAAAAATTTTCGAAGTTTGGAATTCCTGTGTCGGCGAGAAAATCGCGAAGTTTGCGGTTCCGGTCGGTTTGAGGAAAAACAAGCTGATGGTGAGCGTTGAAAACGCGGTATGGCGTTATGAACTTTCAAACAGGAAAGAAGAAATAATAATAAAACTGAATACTAGTTTAAAAAACATTAAGAACAAAAAAACCGTAAAGGATATAATTTTTGTTTAAATAAATTAACTATGGCAAAAAACAATAATAATACACAGGGAACATACACAGAAAAAGATATTCAGGTTCTTAAAGGGCTTGAACATGTCAGGAAACGTCCTGCCATGTACATCGGCGACATTTCCTCAAGAGGGCTTCATCATCTTGTTTATGAGGTTATCGACAACTCTATCGACGAAGCGCTCGGCGGATTCTGCGATAAAATTATTCTGACAATCAACAAAAACGGCTCGGTTACGGTCGAGGATAACGGACGCGGTATTCCGACCGGTAAACACCCCACTGAAAAGATATCAACGCTCGAAGTTGTAATGACACAGCTTAACGCGGGCGGTAAATTCAACCGTGATACTTACAAAGTGTCGGGCGGTCTGCACGGGGTAGGAGTTTCCGTCGTAAACGCGCTCAGTGAATATCTCGAAGTTGAAGTTTACAGGGAAGGAAAAATATTTTACCAGAAATATATAAGGGGAGTTGCGGAGAAACCGGTTAAGGAAACGGGAAAGGTCAAGCAGAAAACCGGCACGCGCACAACATTCATGCCCGATAGCGAAATATTCAAGAACACGGCTTTCAAGTACGAAACACTTGAAGACCGGCTCCGCGAACTCGCATACCTGAATAAAGACCTCCTGATTATTATGAAAGATGAAAGAAGCGATAAGTCCACCGAATTCAAATTTAAAGGCGGATTGATTGATTTTGTCAAATATCTCGATGAAGGAGAAAAATCCGTTTCAGGAAAACCGGTATATATAACGGGTGAAAAAGAAGGCATACAGGTAGAGATTGCATTCCAGTATAATGATTCTTACAACGATGATATTCTTACATTCGTTAATAACATCAATACAATTGAAGGCGGAACTCATCTTGAGGGATTCAAAACTGCGCTTACAAGGACACTCAATAATTACGGAATAAAGAACGGAATAATCAAAAGCGAAAAACTTACGCTCACGGGCGACGACTTCCGCGAAGGGCTCACCTGCGTCATAAGCGCGAAAGTGCCCGAACCGCAGTTTGAAGGACAGACAAAAACAAAACTGGGTAACAGCGAAGTAAAAGGAATTGTCCAGTCAATCACAGGCGAGCAATTAAATGAATATCTTGAGTCAACCCCGTCCGTTGCAAGAAGAATTATTGAAAAATGCGTACGTGCGGCGGAAGCGCGGGAAGCAGCCAGGCACGCAAGGGAACTCGCAAGACGGAAGAATGCTCTTGAAATATCAGGGCTACCCGGCAAGCTTGCGGACTGTTCGATTACAGACCCTGCGCAGTGCGAACTTTATCTCGTTGAGGGTGACTCTGCGGGCGGTTCTGCAAAACAGGGAAGGGACAGAAGATTCCAGGCAATACTTCCGTTAAAAGGAAAAATCCTTAACGTGGAAAAAGCGCGCCGTAACAAGATTTTCGAGAATGAAGAAATACGCTCGATGATTACCGCTATAGGCGCGGGACTCGGAGACTCTGAAGATTTCAATGAAGACAAAATCCGTTACGATAAAATTATTCTTATGTGCGACGCCGACGTTGATGGTTCGCATATCAGGACGCTGCTTCTTACTTTCTTCTACAGGCACATGAAACCGATTATCGATACAGGTAAGCTTTATATCGCGCAGCCTCCTCTTTATAAAATTAAAAAAGGCAAGTCGGAAGTATATGCTTATGACGATGATGAAAGAGACCGGATTTTAAAATCATATAAAGTGGATATAAAGTCTGTGGCGCATGAAGGCGAAGCTTCTTCGGGTCCGGTACCCGAAAGCAGGGTTGCAATATCAAGATTCAAAGGACTTGGCGAAATGAACCCGGAACAATTATGGGCAACTACAATGAATCCGGAAACGCGTACGATACTTCAGGTTACTAATGATAACGCATCGGCGGCAGATAAATTGTTCAGAATACTTATGGGAGAGGAAGTGGAACCGAGAAGAAAATTCATTGAAGATAACGCGAAATATGCAAATATTGACGCATAATAAATTTAATCAGATTATGAATAAGCTGAAAATACAAGAGCCGTTTAAGATTAAACGGCTTTTCTTTGTACTCGTTCTGTGCTTACTGTTTACTGCAGGCATACAGGCGCAGGAGAAAACCGAATCGTTTTCCTTCCAGAACAAGAAGAATTATTTTACTTCTTTTGCAGCCGGGATGGGAATTGATTACGGAAACAATAACTCGCTGAATGATTTCATCGGTTATGAAATACCCAACTATGCCACACTGCCTGATGACGAGAAACTGTCTGACTTCAAGGCGGGATTTGAGTTTTTCGGAAGCGTAGAGCGTCAGTTGATGAAAAGATTTGCACTGAAACTGGACTATTCCTATTTTGCAAAGAGCAATAATATTGCATACTACCCGAATTACGAGTTCAATTACAACAATCACCAGATTATGCTGACGGGCAGTTATATAATTCCGATGGAATATTCATTCATTAAGTTAGGTCTCGGCGTCGGAAAAATATTTTCGGATTTATCAGTTAAGTCCGCATACACGAACGGTGATTTCAAGTCCGACGGATTTGCATTAAAACTTGAAAGCGTTTTGAATTTTCAGATCGGGAAAAATCTCGGCGGG
>Ga0208980_10001622_pt1 | contig 13662 bp, 12 predicted proteins | sample WetSurMetagenome_3_FD_187993 | JGI IMG/M metagenome (GOLD analysis project Ga0208980, IMG submission 187993) | Wetland microbial communities from Twitchell Island in the Sacramento Delta, sample from surface sediment Aug2011 Site A1 Bulk (version 2) | ecosystem: Environmental > Aquatic > Marine...
TTTTCAATCCGTTCCCGCCTGCCTTTCTATCGCAGCTATCCAAGCCGGCTTATGATTCTGGTCACCCTGATTGTAGCTTGTGTCGCACTCGTGTTACCGTATTCACCGTTGGCTGATATATTGGGGTTCAAGCCCATCGGAGTACAGACGCTGGGAATGATCGCTGGAATTATTATTTTATATTTCATCTCTGCGGAAATCGTCAAGCACTGGTTCTACCGCCACTTCAGCGTATAAATGCTTCTTTTACATTCTCGATAAGGAGGAATTACTCATGATAACTGAATTAACTGCAGATAAAGCCTATAAGGAATGTGAATCGTCTAATGTGGGCTGCGATTCCAGCGAAGAGCTGGTTGCCCTGGAATCGATTGTCGGACAGGATCGCGCTATCCGTGCCATGCAGTTTGGATTGGGTATCAAAGAAAAGGGCTTCAACATATATGTCTCCGGCATGCCGGGTACAGGGCGTACTACTGCAGTCCGAAAATACCTGGAGGAAATGGCTGCAACAAAACCAGTTCCCAACGACTGGTGCTATGTGAACAATTTCCAGGATCCCTATCGACCAAACGCGCTCCGCCTGCCGGCTGGTAGGGCAGTAGAACTGCAAAAAGGCATGGAAAATCTCACCAAGGCGATCTTCCAGGACGTGCGTAACGTCTTCGAAAGTGAGGAATATGCCAAACAAAAGGAAGAAACACTGAATAGTATCCAGCAACGTAAGCAAGAAATCCTGGAATCAGTCAACCAGATGGCTGTAGAAGAGGGTTTTTCTTTGCAACCAACACCCATGGGGGTTGTCACCGTACCAACGCGCAATGGAAAGCCAATGAGTGAGGAAGATTTTCTGAAGCTTTCTAAAAAAGATAAGGAGTCGCTGGTACAAAAGCAGCAAAAAGTCCAGAACGCATTGGAAACCTCCATTCGGCAAGCAAAAAGCCTGGATAAGGATGCCCGGGATGCAGTCGATAAGCTTGATCGAGAAATTACTCTCTACACAATGAGGAATTGGGATGAGGAAATGAAAACGAAGTTCCAGGATCTTCCTGAAGTCTTGGCCTTTATTCAGGATGTTCAGGCTGATTTGATGGAGCAAGTGGAGTTTTTTAAAACAGATGGACAAGAAGATATACCAGCTGGACCATTTGCACCGCCACCGAAGAGTATCCCCTTGAAAAAATATGCAGTAAATATTCTGGTTGATAACTCGAAGAGTAAGGGTGCACCTGTGATATTAGAGACGAATCCAACTCACGATAACCTGTTCGGTCGCATTGAGCAGGAAGCCCGTTTTGGTGCCCTTGTGACCGACTTCACACTGGTGAGGGGTGGTGCCATGCACCGGGCAAATGGTGGCTACCTGGTGCTGCCCGTTGAAGATGTAATCCGCAATGCCTTTTCCTGGGAGGACTTAACCCATGCACTGGAAAATGCAAGGATTACGATAGAAGATGCCAGCGAGAAGTTCGGTTTTTCCACAAAAAGCCTCAAACCAGAGCCGATTCCATTGGATATCAAGGTTATTTTAATTGGGAAACCAGATATTTTCCAGCTATTACTGAGTTATGAAACCCATTTTGCCGAACTGTTTAAAGTGAAAGCTGAGTTTGATACCTCCATGACCCGCAGCATCGAGCATACCCATGAATATGCCGCCTTCGCTACGATGCTATGTGCGACGGAGGGACTAAAACACCTGGATCGATCAGCTATTGCCCGCCTGGTGGAGCATGGCTCACGGTTGGCGGATGACCAGGAGAAGCTGACTGCCCATTTTGGAGCAATCTCAGATGTGGTTCGTGAAGCGAGCTTTTATGCTAGTTTGGAAGGATCGGAGCTGATCACCGCCACGCATATCCGCAAGACCATAGAAGAACGTTATTACCGCTCGAACCTGATCCAGGAGCGCTTACGTGAGATGATCGCTCGGGGTGTGATCAAGATTGATATCAAAGGTAAAAAGGTTGGGCAGATCAACGGTCTTTCGGTGCTTGGATTGGGCGATATAAGCTTTGGGCAACCCAATCGCATCACAGTCAGTCTCAGCCTGGGACGTGAAGGTGTGGTCAACATTGAGCGTGAGGCTAAGCTGAGCGGTCCCATCCACACCAAGGGCGTACTGATTCTGGCTGGTTTTCTCGCCAGCCGCTATGCCCAAGACAAACCCCTCAGTCTATCAGCACGTGTGGTGTTTGAGCAGAGCTATGGAGGTATCGAGGGGGATAGTGCCTCAAGTACCGAACTCTACGCCATCCTCTCTGCTCTCTCAGGTCTGCCTGTGAACCAGGCATTCGCGGTGACAGGTTCCGTTAACCAAAATGGGGAAGTACAGGCGATTGGTGGTGTAAATGAAAAGATCGAGGGATACTTTGAGGTGTGCACCTCGCTGGGTCTGACCGGTGAACAGGGTGTGATTATTCCAGAGAGTAACGTAACCAATTTGATGCTCAAGGAAAGTGTCGTGGAAGCCATCCGCCAGCGAAGGTTCCACCTGTGGCCGGTGAAGACGATCGATGAAGGCATCGAGGTTCTCACCGGGGTCAATGCCGGTGAGCGACTTTCAGACGGTAGCTTTGAACCAGGGAGTGTCAATGCCCTCGTAGATAAACGCCTGCGTGAGATGGCGGAGGCCCTTCAGCGTTTTGGTAAGGAAGATAGCCAAAAAGCTGAAAAGACCGAGCAAAACAACGAGGCTGGTTAACTAACCAGGATGGGTATAGTTCCCACCGAAATCTTGGATGAGATCTTCACCATTGTGTTTAATTTATGATTGAAATCATCCTGCAACATTTGCACTGGTACCCCCTGATGGGACCACGTGACATTTACAAACTCATCTACCAGGGTGTGTTGGGTTCAGAACATCTGATCTCCTCACCGGAAGGCTTTTCCAGTTACCTGGCAGAGGAGTTTGCTCCGCTTCTTCCAGATCCTAACGGGCGCCTGCTAGAGCCCCTCCGACCTGACCAGACGATCTTGCGTATTAACTTGCGTCCGTACAAAGCCTTGGAGAAGCCTGTGGAAACGCTCATTCCAGCCTTGCTGGAGACAGCCCGGTTGTTTAAGGGTGACTCTATTGAGTTACGGGGTACCTGGAGTGGTTTCGTCCACGCTTGCGAGCAGGGAACGGTATCAGGTTTCGAACATGGCGAACTTCACCAATTCACTTCCTGGCTGGAAGGATTGAATTTCCCGGCAGTGCACCATTCAGATATCTATATGCGAGCATACCAGCCAGCCTATCGACTGATCTCCGCTCAGCTAGCTGCTCAGTTGGGGTTAGGAGAGGCGCATTGAGCTTAATCCCAATAGCATGCCAAAAGGGTTATTGAGATTTGTGTCATCCCCACAAGGCAAGGCAAAGGGTGAGGATGTCGATGGAGGAAACCAATTATTCACCGTAAAGTAAGCAATAGTCACTTTGCATAAGTTGCCAGGTGGCAATGGGAGCTAAGGCGTTCGAATCGCGAATTAAGTGGAATATTATTAGCCTAGAGGAGTGGAAACCTTGTGACCGAGCTTTAAATCCTTTATACTCAAATCGGAGTGGGTTTTGTTGATCATTTATCGATTAGTTGTTGATTATGATTACTCAGCCATACATCGACGATCATCCATGCAAACCTGGGATGACGGTTCACCATTGTCTCAGCCAAATCCCTTAATTCATGCGAGTCTTGATGCCAAATTTCCGCATCAATAATTGTATCAGCCGGGTCGGGTAACACTTCTCGTAAGGATTTTGTTGAGTCCAATGTGTGCCTCCGCTTGGGATGTATTTGATGATAGATTAACTGAGTTTGATGAGTGTTGTTACAGTTTGAATTAGCAATAATCTGATAAATTCACCATGGGATTTTGAGATACCATATCCAGCAGAAAAACTGCCTTAAATTGTGAAAGAAGGGAGCGGTAATCGATTGGTGACATTGCGAATGTACTGGAGAAACAAGTGGTCGGGATGACTGGGTTATAAACGAATTATTATTATGAAATGGAATCCATCCACGAATGAGGCACGAATGCACAAATAGGTATTAGTCAGTTTGAAATTTATTATTAACTGCGTGCCTTGGGGTACAATTGACCGAGAGGTGATACTATGAATCAACTCGATGATCAGCTAAATCTCCGCCTTGAACTATCCAGATCGTTGTTGCCCTACGAGCTACAACATCCCGCGGTGCTCTCGCTGCTTGTGCTTGCTTTGTCGGAGGACCTCTCGGAGACAGCTAACCTCGCTAAGTACAGAGGTCACCTGGCGGATGGGGATATCACCAGCATCGCGACTATCCCGACAGGCAACCCTCTCAGTAGCTACATCCGCACCAAGGCGAATGGTGTGATTTCTGGGATGCCGTTGGTTGAAGTGGTATTCAACCTGGTCGATCCGACCATTTCCTTCCGAAGTGCGATCAAGGATGGCGGGGTGGCGCAGAAAGGACAGGTCTTGGCACAGGTGCAGGGGGATGGCAAGGCACTGCTGGCTGGTGAACGCACAGCACTCAATTTCTTGGGCAGGCTTTCTGGTATCGCCACGCTAACCTATATGTTCGTCCAGGCGGTGAAGGGGACGAAGGCGGTCATTCTAGATACCCGCAAGACCGCTCCTGGACTACGCTATTTGGATAAATACGCTGTCCACTGTGGGGGTGGACAGAACCACCGTGTCGGGTTATTCGACATGGTGTTGATCAAAGACAATCACATCGCCGCAGCTGGTGGAATCACATCCGCTGTGCAGCGAGTGAGAGAAATGCATGGGCAACAATATGCCATCGAAGTAGAGGTGAAGAACCTGAGCGAACTGGAAGAAGCCATCAAGCTGAAGGTCGACCGCATCATGCTGGACAACATGGATCTGGAAAACATGCGCCGGGCGGTGCAGGTGGCGAACGGGCGCGTCCCGCTCGAGGCTTCCGGCAATGTCAGCCTGAACAATGTACGCCAAATTGCCGAAACTGGCGTGGATTTCATCTCATCGGGTACCCTCACACACTCCGCACCTACACTTGACATCAGTATGAAAATAGGATAGATTAAGTCCAGAATCTGTGGTTATCATGCAGGTATGGAAATTGGAGTAAGTAAAATGTCAGTTGAAAGTATGTATGAAGATATGAAAAACAAGCTCAGCCGGGTGGTACCGGATGTTGAGCTACGTTATAAAGCCGAGCTGGCTGAAGAGATCAACAAGCTTAAAAAGGAGAAGAACGCCATCATCCTGGGTCACAATTATATGGAGCCAGCTCTATTCTATTCCATCCCCGATTTTCGAGGTGATTCGCTGGACCTGAGCCGCAAGGCTGCCCAGACGGACAAGGACATAATCGTCTTTTGCGGGGTACGCTTTATGGCAGAGACGGCCAAGCTGCTCAATCCCACCAAGATGGTATTGCTGCCATCCGAAAAAGCCGGATGCAGCTTGGCGGCTAGCATCACTGCCGAGGATGTGCGCCAGCTGAGAGCTCAGTTCCCGGGCGTACCAGCTGTGGCATACGTGAATACCTACGCAGATGTGAAAGCCGAGGTGGATGTCTGCTGCACCTCCAGCAACGCCAATGCAGTGGTTGAATCCCTGAAATCTGACACGGTCATCTTCTTGCCAGATGAGTACCTTGCTCGAAATGTGGCAATTGAGACCGGCAGGCATATCATCTTTCCCACACTGGGAGAAGTAGATGGAAAGTCATCCACAACCTTGGATTACCAGTCGGTGGGCAAGGGAGAAACGTTGATCGGTTGGCACGGGCGATGTGAGGTGCATGAGAAGTTCACCGTTCAGGATATCCAGGTGGTGCGTCAACAATTCCCCGAGGTGGTGGTGCTCACCCACCCGGAGAGCAGGCCGGATGTTGTAGCTGCGTCTGATTTCTCGGGCGGCACGAACGCCATGATCCGCTACGTGAAAGAGAGTAATGCCCCAAAATACCTTGTTCTTACCGAGTGCGCCATGGGGGATAATATCGCCGCAGCCAACCCGGATAAGGAAATGCTACGCCTGTGCATGGTACGCTGCCCGCATATGAACCAAATCACCCTGGAAGACACGCTCAAGGGCTTGCAGCTCAACCAGTATGTCATCGACATTCCTGAAGAGATCCGCGTGCGCGCCGCCCGATCCGTGGAACGTATGATCGCCATCGGATAATGGGGAAGTGATAGATGCAAACTGACGTACTCATCATCGGTTGTGGAATCGCTGGAGCCAGCGCGGCACTGACACTTGCCAGAGATACCCAGCGGCAGATCACCTTGATCACCCGAGCAGAAGAAGCCTCAGATAGCAATTCCAATTATGCCCAGGGGGGTATCGTGGGGCGCGGTTTGGATGACAGCGCCTTACTGCTTGAAGAGGATATCCTGGCGGCCGGTGCGGGTCTCTCGTACCCGCCCGCAGTCAAGCTGCTGGCAGAGCGCGGCCCGCAATTGCTCAACGACGTCATCATTAAACAAGCAGAATTGCATTTTGACCATGACGAGCAAGGTCACCTGATAATGGGTTTGGAGGCAGCTCATTCCACCCGGCGTATCCTACACGTCGGCGATGGCACGGGGGCTGCGATCATGAAAGCACTGCTACGGAAATTGCAGGATATACCGAACATCACACTGCTTGAGCAGCACACCGTTGTTGATCTGATCACATTCCCACATCATGCCCTTGACCCACTGGCAGTGTACCAATCCCTCGCCTGCCATGGCGCATACGTATTTAACCAGGAATCACACCAGGTACTGCCAATACTGGCACGACAGACCATTCTGGCGACCGGTGGAGTAGGACAAATCTATCTGAACACCACCAACCCTGTCGGTGCACGGGGAGATGGGGTCGCAATGGCGTATCGCGCCGGAGCGAATATCATCAACGCTGAGTATGTGCAGTTCCATCCAACGGCTTTAAACTCCACGGACACAACCAAGTTCCTGATAAGCGAAGCGGTGCGTGGGGAGGGGGGCATCTTGCTCACTCCCCAAGGTAAACCATTCATGCAACGCTATTCGCCCGAGTGGAAGGACCTGGCGCCGCGTGATATTGTCGCCCGGGCAATTTATTCTGAGATTGTCGACAAAGGCTACCCCTATATTTTGCTGGATATTGCCTCCCACAAACCAGCTGAATATATCCGCGAACGCTTTCCGCATATATATGCGCATTGCCTGGAGCAGAACATCGATATAACCCACCAACCCATCCCGGTAGTGCCAGCGGCACATTACTTTTGTGGAGGCGTGCAGGTGGACTTGTATGGGAGGACCAGCATCCCGAACCTATATGCGGTTGGTGAGGTGAGCTGTACCGGGGTGCACGGCGCTAATCGCCTGGCAAGTACCTCCCTTCTGGAAGGGTTAACCTGGGGAGTGCGAGCTGGTGAGGATATTCTTGCGCAGTCACCTGGGCTATTATTGAGCGAATCTGATGTCCCTCAATGGAACGATAGCGGATTGATCTATGAAGGCGACCCGAATTTGATCCAGGGAGACATGCACAGTGTACGCAACCTGATGTGGCATTACGTCGGACTGGTGCGCAGCGAGTACCGCCTGAACCGGGCAATCCGCGACCTGCGCCAGTTATGGCTGGACATCGAGGAGTTTTACCGCAAAACACGCTTGAGTGATAGCCTGATCGGCTTACGCAACAGCGTCCAGACAGCCCTGATCGTAGCATATGCTGCTCACCGCAACCGGGTGAGCCGGGGATGCCATTTCCGAGAAGATGAAGCATCTCAGGCGAAAAATGGCACATCACCAGAGGTCGCCAATGTGAAACTCAGCGGGGGATTACAGTAGTATCCTTGGCACTACGCAGACCGTTATGAAGGGCGAAACAGTCTTTACTATTGTGATAAGTAAATTAGAATTAAGCGGGCATCATTACAAATATGGATTTACCTCATGGCTGGAGATTGCTTCAAACCCGGGAAATAACCGGGTTTTCGCAATGACATCCAGGCTGAGTATCCAGCTTATTCCTAAATTATGGTTTTAACGTTATGGTGTGAATTTTTCTATCGCCACCCGGCCAATACAACAATAGCTGTTGTGAGCGTTTGATCTCATACCGTCCATCACTCACCTTAATGGCGTAGCCGTGCGGGTACTGGTAATTAGGCACGAATATCTCGGTGGGAGCTGAGATTGATGGATCGGACCGGAATTTCATCTTAAAAGTTCGCCTAAACGGGTTGAAGTTAGCCCGGAGCAGCTCACCGGAGGTCAGCATGGGATACGGACGGATGACAGCCTGCAAGGCACGCCCGCCAGAGTTTATATCGCGCGGGTCGGAACGCTGGTCAGCACTGTAGATAGACAGGTCCTCATCATTCCACTGGTCACCGTGCAGATTGGTGTTATCGGGGGTGTAATTCCATAGGGTGTAGTTTAACAGATTGTCCTCAACAGCGCGCATACTACGCTGAAGGGCTTTCACCTGAGTTCGGAAGTCGCCATTCTGATATGCCATTTTCTCATGCATGTCAAAGGGGATGCCGAACTCACCTAACACAAATGGTACCCCGCCTAGTTTATGGTCAGCATAACCTTTGAGCGTGGCAAGCTGCTTATCGTATGAGTGGCGGATACCAGGACTGAAAACAACCTTTCGAGTGTGGGTATTCACCCCAATAAATGGGATATATTCCTTCTTCACCAACACGAAGGCATCATACCAATGCGCCGCATAGACGATGTTCTTAATATCGTGTTCTCCCTGTTCATAAGCAGGGACATCCGGTTCAGATTCTATGAAAATCAACGCTCCGGGGTGGACACTGTTGATCGCCTCACCGAAGCGGTGATTGAATAACCGATAGTAATCCCTGGTGAAGTCAATTGGTTTGCCGTTCACCTGGGTGAAATAATCTGGTTTGAGCAGCTTGGGAGTGTCAAAGGCATCGAGATCCCAAACACCGTGTTGCCTCCAGATGCAGTCAAACCCGGGCAGCCATGCCCTTTGACGGGCTTCGTTCAGGCGGCGTTTGCCACTCACCTTTATGCTGGTCTGACCAAGGGAATAAAAATCGACATCCTGAGGGAAGCCTACCCCGAGTAGCATGGACTGGTATGGTGTGGGACTCAGGTCCAAGTTTACGTGATCGGCTGTCGAATCGAGACTTTTCCAGCCGATATAACCGCTGGAAGGCTCGTTCAGCGTATCATAGCCGACTACATTCGGCTGGTCCTTGAGGCGCGTAGCTACCTGTTTGATGGCATTCAGGTAATGCCTAAGCAAGTATTCCTGGGCCTGTTCGCCTTCGATCATGGTCTTCGGGGCGAAGTCGTTCCCGGCGAAAAACAGGGTGAACATGGTGGCGCTGGCAAGTTTGTTCGCATTGGAAGCCCATATCATCCTCGGATATGGACCGGGATGGGTGGCATGAACGAGGGCAGCACCTGTATCGGCGAAATGGCTGATGTCGAATCCGACTGCTTCAAACGTCCAGCCGGGAGCGCCATCGCCTCCAGAGAAACGGCTCCACACATCCTGATGGGGGTCGATGAACAGGTTAAAACCATATTCACCGGCTTTCTTGACCACCTTGACGATATAATCGAGGTACGCCTCATCATAGATATCTGGTCCGGCATGCTCGATAGCTTCCCATGTGACCAGTAGGCGCAGGAAATTAAAACCCCATTCTCTAAGTCGACTCAAGTGCTCATCTGCTTGATCTAAGGGAAATGGACGCCCAACGAAGGAAATATCACGGTGGTTGTAGAAGCCATCACGGATATGGGTGGCTCCATCGGGTTTAGAGGGGATCTTGCTGCTTCCACTCAGGTTGACCCCGCGCAGCATCACGCGGCGGCCAAGGTCTTCTAAAAAATGAGTGTCAGTGGCATGGATGTTCATGAGTGTCTTCTAGTGTTTACGTAGCTGCTAGATTTTCTTTTTGTCAAAAATTCGATCCAATCCATTATAAGGAATAAGCTCTATCAGATCGAATTCGATGATTTTGTTTTCTACCAAGGGTAACGAAGAAATTATGTTCCTCGCTTCGGAAATATCCTGAACTTCCAAAACAATCACAGCAGTATGATGCTGCTTTTGAAAATATATCTCGCGGATTTTACCCTCTTTATATAACTTGTACACCCTTTCGGCTTCGTTCACCATTAAATCTGGATTGCCAGATTCTTTATTTAAATCCTTCTCCAATGCTAATACTTTCATGGTAAACCTCGATTAGTGATGGCTCAAAAAACTATTTTATAGGATGAATATGTGGTTTACTTCTTGTCGCGGATGAATAGGTTGAAAACAAATGAGACGACGCTAACAATGATCGAGCCCCAAAGTGCCCCCCATGGAAATTGGACATAGAAGCCGATACCCATTAACTGGCAGAGCCAAGAAGAGAACCAAAGCAGGAAGGCATTGATCACCAGGGTAAAAAGACCCAGGGTAATGACGATAAGACCACAAGAGAGTAACTTGAGGATAGGCCTGATGAAGACGTTAACCAGACCGAGTACGGCTGCCATGACCGTAAATGCCAGCCAGGCATCTGAGCCTTGAACCGATATCAGATTATCCGGCAAGATGATTGTTGCCACATACAAGGAGATGACAATGATGAGCCAATGGATGATAAGTTTCATGGACTACCTCTATAAATTTTGCTGATTCTTATAGACAGGACAGAGAATAAATAACAGGTTCTTTGAATTATGTCAAGGAGACCCTGGAATGTTTCGCAATCGCTTCAAATGTGGGCTACAACGGTCAAATAAACTGTATAATTAATTTGGAGTTAAAGTTCACAAACGGTGGAATATATTCAAAGAGGTACTCCTTGGGAGGGGAATATGAAAGCAGCACGAGATCCAGATGGGGCAGAATTACATCACCTGAATAAAACATGCGAGCTAAAAGGCAAGAATGTGTTGGAAATTGGATGTGGTGATGGGAAATTTATCAGGCAGTATCAAGTTATGCCCAGGAGATTGGTTGGTCTGGATCCAGGGCTTTCCGATCTCTATACCGCCAAGAGTAATTTAACTGATTCCATAAAACTGCCATATTTCATCCAAGCAGTTGGTGAAAAGTTACCTTTTCCTTCCCATTCATTTGATATTGTCATCTTTGCTTCGTCACTTTGATGAATCCAAATTGAGGGCATGGTCCATGCCCTGAATGAAGCCCACCGAATCCTGATTCCACAAGGGATCATGATCGATCTTCGTCCGCTTTCAGTGGATGTTCCTCTAGAGATTATTTATCAAGGTGGCGGGGAATCAGCCGGGATGATCGATATGAGCCCGGATATTGAGCTGGATAGAGCAGCGGATCGAGCAATCGAAACGGTATCGGTAGAGCAGGTGTTTCGAGAATCGTGGGTAGAGAGTTTTGATTTTCCATATTACTGGAAGACTTTCAGAGATATGAAAGCAGACCTGAAAGAATATTGGATGACGGATGTGATCGTTCCTGACGAAGTTCTCCAACGGGCACGAATCCTGTTCAGGAAACGGCGACCTCAAACCCAAATCCTCGTTAGAGTTCAAATGAAATTGGGTAAGTACGAAAAACAGAAAAAGGTTATTGTGGGGTGAGACTTAGAAAATCTGGTTGTGATTGGATTTAGGTTATCGAAATGAGTTGCAAAGTTCAAGATGTCTCCACGATAGGGATAAGTAAGATTTTGTAAAATAAAAATCCGTCTGCAAGAACGGATTTTTTTGTGAGAGCGGGGTTTGGATTTGAATGCATCAGGGCGATCTCTGCCACCTTATGAAATAATTCACAAAAAATTCACAAAATCTCTATAAACCCTTCACCAGAATCCTACCCGGTTCATATATGATGCGGGGGTATATACGCGAAATGAAATAGCATGTGTCCAAAAATTATCGCAATCTGATTATTGAGGTAGAAAATCGAATGAAAACACAAATTGTTTCTAAACAAACTCAAAGAAATTGGTGGATCGTTATCACCCTTTTCAGCAGCGCTGTGGTTGCCGCCATGTCAGGAATATATTTCCTTTTCCTGCCCTCAGGTGGATACCAGGGAGGTCGGAATCCCTACTATAACATCCAAATCTTATTCCAGCGGGAGACATGGGATGACTTGCATACCTGGGGTGGTATTGTGATGATCGCCATCGTGATCATACACCTGGTGCTCCACCGGTCGTGGATCGTAAGCATGACTCGCAAGATGTGGAATGGGCTGACCGGCAAATCATTGAACATGAGCGCAAACGGCCAGGTAAACCTTAGCCTCAACCTGGTTATAGCGGCAAGCTTCATCTTCACTGCCATCAGTGGTGTATATTTTTTGTTCGTACCAGGTGGGCGGAATACACCTGACCCGATGTTCTTGGTCAGCCGAACGGCATGGGATTTGATGCATACATGGGCAGGCGTGATTCTTATAATTGCCGTATTAGCACATATCGCCATTCATTGGAAGTGGATCACGAAAGTGACTGGAAAAATAACGAGCATAGCACTGCCATCCAAAGCAACCGCACCGCACGGCTCAATTACAAATTAGATATTAAATCGAGAGGAAAATAAAATGTTAAAGAAAATTATCGTTGTCGCAATATTCGTTACCATCACTGGATTGCTCGTCTTCGGAGCAGTCAACCGTAGTCTCGCCAAAGTAAATGGCGAAAGCGAAAGTTTAAGTGAAAGCATTTACGGCGCCATCGTTGTCAAAACCGATGATGACCTGCCTACAGGAAAAAATGACTCAAGCCCGGAGGTAGAGACAAGCCATTCTGATGAGGTAATCTACCTGCCTCCCGCTAGCAAAAATGGTCTCAGTGACAGTGAAGTATCGGGATTGTTGTATATGCGGGAAGAAGAGAAGCTTGCCCACGATGTATACGCCATTTTTTATTCGCTCTATGAAACTCAAAACTTCCAAAACATCAGCCAAAGTGAGTTAACCCATACCGAGGTAATAAAAACCTTGATTGACCGCTATGGATTGACTGACCCGGCCTCGGGCAAGATGGGTGTTTTTACCAATCCAGATTTACAGGTGTTATACAATGATTTGATTCCACCTGGAGGCCAATCATTTGCGGAGGTATTAAAGGTTGGCGTAGCAATTGAAGAGGTTGACATCCTTGACTTGCAAGAATACCTGGCCCAGACTGACAACGAAGATTTACAAACCGTATATAAGAATCTGCTTTTGGGTTCTGAAAACCACTTGAGAGCTTTTGTGTCTAGATATTCAACCGAAGCTGGAGAGATCTATACTCCACAGTATCTAAGCCTTGAGGCCTTCCAGGCAATCATCAATGCAGGTACCCAGGTGGGCGGTGGTTATCAAGGTGAAGGTGGTGGAAATGGTGGAAATCGGGGTAACCGACCATAAATGAAACCATTATATAATGATCATTATTACGCAGGCGGTGCTGGATGCATCGCCTGTAATTTTTTTCTATCTATTAGGTTGTAGCCTCGAAAATATACACAAAGTTATAAAAAGGTTAGACCAGGATGCAGCTTGGATTCGGAGTATTCCCCCTTATGGGGATCAAGGACTAACCGGATAATCAAAATCCGTTCATGTTAGAACGGATTTTGATTGACAACGCTCGCAAGAACTGCTCGTGTTGTTTCGAGCTGCGAAGAACGCAAAACGCCCTCAGTAGCGGGGCTTGGATTCGAACCAAGGACCTCCGGGTT
>Ga0208980_10001623_pt1 | contig 13659 bp, 8 predicted proteins | sample WetSurMetagenome_3_FD_187993 | JGI IMG/M metagenome (GOLD analysis project Ga0208980, IMG submission 187993) | Wetland microbial communities from Twitchell Island in the Sacramento Delta, sample from surface sediment Aug2011 Site A1 Bulk (version 2) | ecosystem: Environmental > Aquatic > Marine...
GGGTGGTCAGCAAGGTTCATCTTCGAAGCTGAGCTTGTATGCTTCACCAACGGTTTCTTCTCCTTTGGGCGATATTAAATATCCCGGAGAATTAAAAATCGTTGAACAATCTTTTACAAATTGAAAATTAGAAACTGTCATTGCGAGCGAAGCAATCTAAGACCTAATATAGATATTAAGGAGATCACTTCTTCCGACTAAAGTCGGAATCGTGATGATACAATCCAGTAAAAAATATTATGGCAAAAAATAACAAGTATGCAATCGGTGTTGACTTAGGAGGTTCCAGCATTAAACTTGGAATTGTCACTAATACCGGCAGAATAATAAAAAAAATCTCTATTCGTACAGAAGCGGAAAGGGGACCAAAGAAAGTTATCCAGAATATAGTTTCAGGCATAAATGAACTCATTGCTAATTCAGAATACAAAATAGAAGGAATTGGTATCGGTTGTCCTGGTGTGGTAACTCCCGGAAAAGGTATAGTTGAAAATCCACCAAACCTTCCCGGCTGGTCTAAAGTTAATGTCGGAAAAATTATACATAAGGAATTTAAAAAAAGAGTTTATGTAGATAACGATGCAAACGCAGCAGCGATTGGTGAATTAATTTTTGGCAGTGGAAAAAATTATAAATCTTTTATCATGATTACTCTAGGTACTGGTGTAGGTGGTGGGATAGTAATAAATAAAAGAATTTATCACGGCGATTTTGGTGCGGCTGGAGAAATAGGACATATTTCAATTGATTTCAAAGGTCCAAAATGCAATTGCGGGTCGTATGGCTGTATTGAAGCTTACGCCGGTAATTCATATTTCAGACAAAGAGTAAAGGCTGAGCTAAAGAAGCATCCTAAGTCGAAGTTATGGAAAATCATTGACAATGACCTTAGTAAAGTTTCACCAAAGTATGTTCAATTTGCAGCTGAAAATGGAGATGCATTTTCAAAAACTGTAATTGATGTGCTTGGTATGCATCTCGGTTCTGCATTCGCATCACTTTGTAATGTGCTCGATGTGAGTGTGTTCATAATTGGTGGTGGAATAGCCGGCTTTGGAAAACCACTTTTTGATTCAATTAAAAAAACTATTTCTAAAAGAGTAATGGCACCAATTAGACCTAGAGTAAAAGTTCTCCCTGCAAAGCTGAAAAATGATGCTGGAATAAAAGGTGCTTCAGCATTAGTTTTTCATCATAAGTGAGTCGAAGGTTTTAAAACAATTTATTCTTTCTTTCGTCTCAAGATTAATCATTACCCTTAATCATTTCATATTTTTATCTTTCAGATATGAAAATTGTTCTATCTGCAATCCTATTTAGTTCTTTTTATTTAGGTGCAATTGCACAGCAGAATGATACACTTAAAACGGATATTCCGGATACACTCTTTACAGTCACCTCCGATACGATAGATACTCCAGAACCAAAGAAAAAATCTGATTTAGATACGGTTGTTTATGCCAGCGGATCGGATTCGTTGTTCTTTTTCGTTAAAGAAAAGAAGATGTCAATTTATGGCGAAGGCAAAATCAACTATAGAAAATCTGAGATTAAAAGTGCGAACATTTTTCTTGACTTCACAAAATTTGAAATAGAAGCTGTGGGAGTTCCAGGCGATTCAGCCCTTGATGAAATTATTGGCTCTCCTGTTTTATCAGAAGACGGTGAAATTTATGAGGGCAAGCGGATGAGATATAATTTTAAAACGGGTCAAGGTTCACTCGTTGCAGCTGATACTGAATTAGAAGGTGCATTTTATCACGGGGCAAAAATTAAAAAGGTGGCATCAGATACTTATTTCATCGAAGATGGAGTTTATACTACCTGTGATGCTGAAGAACCACATTACTTTTTTTCTTCACCCAAAATGAAAATGATACAAAGTGAAGAGCTTGCTGCTGAATGGATATGGCTGAATTTTGGTGGTGTTCCTGCCCCGATACCATTACCGTTTATTGTTGTGCCATTACAATCAGGTCGTAGATCAGGTTTAATTCCACCTGTATTTGGAAGTGATGCACGTTATGGAACATATATAAATAGATTTGGTTATTTCTGGGCTATCAGTGACTATATGGATATCAATGCAACGATGGATTATTATACACGTGGAAGTTATGGTTTAGGTTCTCGTTTCAGATACGCAAACCGGTACAATTACAATGGTTATGCTGAAGGTTCTTACAGAGATTTTACACAAGGCGAAACAACAGATCCGGGTTACAGCAAACAGATTGATTGGCGGATAAGATTATTTCATGCTCAGTCGTTTACACCAACCTTGCGCCTTGATGCTAATCTGGAATTTGCAAGTAAAGATTTTCTTCAGAATGGAACCGGTGATTTAAATGATCTTTTGAGAAATGAAATAATTTCAAATGCAACATTATCAAAAACCTGGGATGAATCAGGCAACAGCGCGTCAATTAATTATAATAGGAGACAGGTACTTGAAACAAATGACATATTTGAAGTTCTTCCAAGTGCATTATTTAGATTAGCTCAAAGTTATCCTTTCAGAACTTCTTCAGGTGAAGCAGACAGATCATGGTATGAATTATTTGGTTATTCATACACGGGTCAATTTCAGAATCAGAGAAATAAAACCGGAGGTGAGCTGGATGAAAGATTAGGTTTGCAGCACAGTGTTACATCAGATATGTCCCCGAAAATTGGATATTTTACTGTATCACCAAGAGTCAGATTAGATTCAAAATGGTATAACGAACAGATAGAACAATATGTAGTAGCATCTTCAAACGGCAGTGATTCAGTTGTCACTAATGAGATTAAAAAATTGGATGCAGTAACCACTTTTGATGTTGGCCTGAATGCTTCAACTAAATTTTATGGAATGTTTAATATTAATTCTCTTGGAATAAATGCAGTCCGGCATACAGTTACACCAAGCGTATCTTACAATTACAGACCGGATTTTTCCCAGAAAGGCTGGGGATACTATGGAGAATATACAATATCAGATGGTAGAGTTGTTAACTACAGTAAATATCAGAGAGAAGTTTATGGAGGTGCGGATGCAGGTGAACAGCAGAATATTAATTTATCTGTAGGTAATAACTTTGAGCTAAAGACGACAGTCGATCCCACAGATACGACTTCAAAAGAAAATAAAATACAAATACTGAATGTTACGGTTGGAACAGGTTATAATTTTGCAGCAGATTCGTTGAACTTCGCAGATATTAATTTGTCTTACAGAACACAGGTTGGTGAAATTTTTGATCTTTCAGGTGCATCCCGTTTTACACCATACGATTACAGCACTACTCAATCAAAAATAGACAGGTACCTTGTTGAAGCTGGAAAAGGATTGTTAAGGTTGACAAATCTGAATTTCTCTGTTTCAACAAGCTTGTCTGGTGAAAAATTTGCTTCCACTAAAAAAGATAATGATATTGAGCCAGATGAATTTGGTCTTGTAGATCAAGAAAGTAAAAGTGTTTACCAGGGAATTTATGACACACGGGATCCTGATTTTACTATTCCATGGAATATTGCACTTACTTATAACTATAACCTAGATCGCTCTAATCCCGGAAATTCCAAAACCTTTTCCAATTTAAGTGGAAGTTTTAGTTTTAGTTTAACACCTAGCTGGAAAATTGATTTAACCGGAAGTTATGATATTGAGAGCAAAGAATTCGCAGCCCCGCAGATTAAGATTTCAAGAGATTTACATTGCTGGTTTATGAATTTTATTTGGAATCCGATCGGTACTTATACAGGATTTCGATTTGAAATTAGGGTTAAAGCATCTATGTTACAGGATCTTAAGCTGACTAAACAAGATCAGTTTTTTAACACTCGTTAGTAATTTCCCCACGATAAAATAAAGAGTGAGAAAAAGATTTTTGTGAAGCATTATATTATTGACGGTAATAATCTGATAGGTAAGATTAAAACCCTAAACCTAATTCAGAAGAAGAATAAGAAGCAAAGCAGGGAGAAACTTGCATTATTGTTAGGGTCATATTTCAATAATAAAAAAGCATCGATCAACTTACATTTTGATGGATTTGAAAATGATTTAATTAGAGTTTCGGGTATCAAAATAATTTACTCTGGTAGCTCGACAGCTGACGAAAAAATTAAAAGCGAAATAGAGAGAAGCAAAAATCCAAAGAATAATGTTCTGATTACATCTGACGGTAACCTTGCGGAGTTTGGTCGGGTGTGTAGTTGTCAGGTAATTAAAAGTGAAGATTTTGCAAATCAGCTGCTTTCATTAAAATATGCTGATGAAGAGCAAGCTAAGATTGATTCCTTGCATAACAATGAAGAGTTTAAGAAACTATTCGGATTAAAAATTTCCGATAAAAATGATCTCAAATGAGAAAACGTTTTTTTGATTATATACAAAAATGGCTTAATTTTGCTTAAAATTTTATTAAATAAATAATAAATCTAAACAGCCGTTAATTTCCCGTCTTTTGTGCTGTAGAATAAAATATCTGGAAACCAATCCTGCGTTTGAATAAACAAGTAAAAATAATTTTAATTCAATTTCATTTCACTCATTTATTATTTCAGGAGGTTTAGTGAAAAATAGACTACTAAAACCAATCCATTTACTCTCTCCGTTTACTATATTTATTTTTCTATTAATAGCCGGCAATTTATTTGCACAGGGAGATAATCCATTAATAGATGCGGTCCCAAGCGACTGGATACCGAATGTAATACATTTGGATTCTGAAGAAGATATAATAACAATTAATGGATTCGATGATTTTAATCTAGGTATTGATTTTGCAGAACCACACGTATCGCAAAATCCTCTAAATCCATTACAGTATTTTGGTGCTTATAATATTAATGGTGCATGGCGTACCTACGACGGTCATAACTGGACATCCTCATCCCCAAATTTTGGTGTTTCTGCAAATGGTGACCCCATTACTACTTATGATGGTGACGGAAATTTATATTACGAAACTATGTTCGGCAGTGTTACTGGTTGTAAGGTAATGCGATCTACGGATAATGGTTTAACCTGGTTAGCTCCAGTTACTTCTGTATCAGGAAACGATAAAAACTGGATGGTTGCCGATCAAACATCCGGACCTTATTCTAAATATGTTTACACTGCAATGACTCCTGGTAATTTTGCACGTACAACAAATTTGGGTGTTAGCTGGACAACAACTAATACATTTGGTACTCAGTCCTTACCCGGGATAATGATTTGTATCGGTCCTAATGACACAACTGATGGAGGAATTGTTTACGTTGTTACGAACTCCGGAAGTGCTTTTGCATCTACGTATACTTTTTATACGTCAACCAATGGTGGATTGAATTTCACATTGAAATCAGCGCAGAATTTTTCCAATTACGTTGGAACCGAAGTAAATGGCAGAAATTCCGTCCAGAATATGCGAACCAGACCTTATCCATTTATTACTGCGGATCAAAGCAACGGGATATACAGAGGCAGGTTATATCTCGTGTACGCTTCAAATAGTCCTGCAGGGAACGGAAACAAACCAGATATTTTTTGCCGATATTCTACTGATCAGGGTGTTACGTGGTCAAGTGCTGTTACTGTTAACGACGATGTACCTAGTACTGGAAACAATCAATGGCACCCTTCCATTTGGTGTGATACAGGGACAGGAAGATTATTTGTAAAATGGATGGATACAAGAAATACTCCAACAAGCGATAGCGCATACATTTATGCTAGCTATTCTGACGATGGTGGATTGACCTGGGCAGCAAATCAAAGAATTTCCAACCAAAAGATGAGAATTAATTGCACTACTTGCGGTGGTGGTGGAACACCACGCTACCAGGGAGATTATGACGCAATTATTTCTAAAGATAATCAGGCACTAGCAATGTGGACAGATTTCAGAGCAGGTAGTTTTGGCAGCTATGTTGGCTATTTCCCAGACTTTGCGATGACATTATCAAACAATTCTGTAATTATACCGCAAAGCGGAGGATCTGAAACTGTTACTGTAAGCGTTCCAGCAATCAAACTTTATTCTAATGATGCAATATTCACAGCAACTGTAAGTCCAACTCCTCCTTCAGGAACTATTGATCTAAGTTTTCCGAATGGTAATATTATAAATTCATTTCCAGGAGATAAACAATTATTAATTCAAACAATCGGAAATGTTACGTTGGGCACTTATACAATTACCGTTCAGGGTGCAGGACCAAATGGAACACCAGTTCACCGAAGAACAATTTCTCTTGATGTCATTGTACCAGTTGAATTGACTTCCTTCTCTGCTTCTTCAGATAAGAATGATATTATTCTAACTTGGAATACTGCAACAGAAGTCAACAACCAGGGATTTGAAATTCAGAGAAAGACTGCCGGAGAATTCGTACGAGTTGGATTTGTCGAAGGTAAAGGAACCACAACTGAAATGCAGAATTATCTTTTCAAAGATAAAGATCTTCTCTCAGGTTCTTATACATACAGATTAAAGCAGATGGATTTTGATGGCTCATTTGCTTATTCCGATGAGGTTGAAATAGAGATTGATCAACCATCAGTATTCTACCTTGGTCAGAATTATCCTAATCCTTTCAACCCATCTACTAATATCAAGTATTCAATTCCTGCAGAGGCAATGGTTACACTGAAAGTTTATGATATTCTTGGAACAGAAGTTTCTACTCTTGTAAATGAATATCAGCAGGCAGGAACTTTTGATGTAGTGTTCGAAGGTTCAAATCTCGCGAGCGGAGTATATTACTATCAATTGACAAGTGGCGAATTAACATCAACGAAGAAGTTGATGCTTACAAAATAATCGTATTTCTGATATTGTAATTCTTAAAGGGAGCTTCGGCTCCCTTTTTTTGTGGGGGAATGTTTATAAATAATCTTTATGTTTGGAATGGAAATAATTAAAAATTCATCGGGGAATTTATATGAGAACTTCTCTTACACTTCTGATTTTTATCATCTTTTTCTCAACAATTAATATTCAATCTCAACAGCTTTCATCGGACTACTTCCAAAATAATATTGAAGTCTATTTTTCGTTTGATTCTGCCTCGAGAGATGTCATTCAGAAACTGACCAATGTGATTTCGATTGACAACGTAGAAGGTACGACCGTTTATGCTTATGCAAATGAAAGTGAGTACGATGCTTTTCTTTCATATAACATTGAGCACACGATTTTGCCAAAGCCCGGAGAATTAATCATTCCTGAAATGAGTGACGAATTAGATGAAATTACAGACTGGAACGTCTACCCAACTTATGATGCTTATGTAAGTATGATGAATATGTTTGCATCCAATTATCCTGCAATCTGCAAATTGGTGGATGCCGGTAATACAGTTCAGGGCAGAAAAATTCTTTTAGTTAAAATTTCAGATAATGTAAACGTCCGTGAAGCCGAGCCGCAGTTTCTTTACACTTCATCCATTCACGGCGATGAAACTACTGGCTATGTTTTGATGCTTCGGCTGATTGATTCTCTACTGACAACTTATGGAACGAATCCACGTATTACTAACATTATCAACAACGCTGAGATCTGGATAAATCCTCTTGCTAATCCGGATGGAACCTATCACGGAGGTAACGGGACTGTCAATGGTGCAACAAGATATAATGCAAACGGGTATGATCTTAATCGAAATTTCCCTGATCCGATATATGGTGTTCACGCGAATCAGCAGCAGGAAACATCTGTATTCAGAGCTCTTGCTGAACAAAATAACTTTGTCCTTTGCGCCAACTTTCATGGCGGGACAGAAGTTGTAAATTATCCCTGGGATACCTGGACAAGCGGTTATCCTGACTATGTATCTCATGCTGATGACAGTTGGTATCAGTTCATATCTCATCTTTATGCTGATACGTGTCAGGCTCACGCACCTTCAAATTATATGAATGGATATAATGACGGAATTACAAATGGTGGTGAATGGTATGTAATCAATCACGGAAGACAGGATTATATGAACTGGTATATGAAGAGCAGGGAAGTTACAATAGAAATCTCTGACACAAAGCTTCTCCCGCCTTCTCAGCTTCCTGCACACTGGGAATATAACAAGCGATCCTTCCTTAATTATATTGAAAGTATTTTTTATGGTGTGAGAGGAATAGTTACGGATACAGCAGATCATCAATTAAATGCAATTGTTAAAATACTAAATCACGATACACTTCATTCGGAGATAAGAACAGATTCGTTAAATGGAAATTATCATCGGATGTTAGCTCCGGGAACATATTCGCTTAACTTTTCTGCTGAAGGCTACTATCCGCAAACAATTAGTAATGTAGTTGTAAACAATTTCCAGACAACGATTCTCAATGTTGAATTGGTACCGAATTTTGTGCCTGTTGAATTGATTTCATTTACTGCTGAAGTTGTTAATAATGAAGTGAAGTTAAGCTGGCAAACAGCGACTGAGACAAATAACTCTGGCTTTGAGATTCTTCGCTGCGCTCAGAATGACAGAGTGTGGAGGGTTATCGGATTTGCAAATGGATATGGTACAACAACGGAATCCAAGAGTTATTTGTTTAATGATGAAAGCGTTATTTCCGGAAGTTATGATTATCGTTTGAAGCAAATTGATTTCGATGGAACATTTACTTATTCCGCTTTTGTTGAAGTCGAAGTTACTGCACCAAACGCATTTTCATTGGAACAGAACTACCCAAACCCATTTAACCCATCAACAAAAATAAAATTCACTATTCCTCAGACTGTCATTGCGAGTGAAACGAAGCAATCTCAGTTTGTAACTTTGAAAGTCTACGACATTCTCGGTAACGAAATCGCAACTCTCGTTAATGAAGAAAAAACTGCAGGCAGCTATGAAGTTGAGTTTGATGGTAGTGATCTTACAAGCGGGATTTATTTTTATCAACTGATAGCCGGGCAATTTTCAGAAACAAAGAAGATGATTCTACTCAAATAAAATTGAAGTTTAACAATAATGGAGTGTAAAATGCGAATCCTTAAAATATCTCTCCTGGTTTTTATTCTGCCAGTTATTCTATTAGCACAGCAGGATAATTTCATTCATTCCGAAAAGACACTATCAATTCCTTTTTTAATTCAAATGAATGATGACCCTGCTCAGAAGCTAAAACAAGAGTTAAACCAGATCATAATTAAATTTAATAGTACACAGTTGATTAATGAATATTATTTGATAGATAGTCTGGTTGCAAAAGGTACAGACGGAAGTCGATATAAATTCTTGTTTGAATATAATCAGTACGGTAAAATGATTGAGAGAACGGGATTTTTTTCCTATAGCGGAGAATTAGAAATATTTGAGAAAGTCGAATATTTCTATAATACCAATAATAATCTAATTAAGGAGTTATATTTCGAATGGTTTAATGCTAAATGGGATAGTTCAATTCAGCTTCTATATGAGTATAACCATGATAATAACCTGATTTCAACAACAGTTCAAAGTTACGTTTCGAGTAATTGGGAAAATGAAGCAAGAACAACTAACACTTATGATCAGACAGGCAATCAAATAACTTCATTGAATGAGTTATGGCAGAATAATCTATGGATTAATTCAAGTATAGTTTATAATTATTATTCTCCTGAAAACAGAAGAGACTCACTATTACTTCAGAAATGGGATGGGAACATTTGGCAGAATTATTGGAGAACTTCATTTTATTACGACTCTTTAACAACATTTCTGAATTATGCTATTGCACAACTCTGGACAGGTAATCAATTTCAGGATTCTTTTAAGTTAAACATAATTAATGACGAGCTCGGGAATCAGATTCAGCAATTAGAAGAAATTTGGAATGGTAGTGGATGGGTGAATGATATAAAAAGAGATTATACATATACCTGGAATTATTTTGAAAGTTGTAATGCTGAATTATGGAACGGGACAAATTGGGAACCGGGAGACACCCCAATACTCGTAAACAATCCGGATGGATTTAAAATTGCAATCGTATCTCAGAATATTGACATCTACTATATAATTGTAAATGTAGAAGCTACAAATTCGGATGCTCCTAGTGATTTTTCTCTCTCACAAAACTACCCCAACCCATTTAATCCAAGTACGGTAATCAGATATCAGTTACCAGTAATCGGTTTTGTTACGCTAAAAGTTTATGACATCCTCGGAAGAGAAATTGCAACACTCGTCAACGAAGAAAAACCTGCTGGTGAGTATGAAGTTGAGTTCAATGGGAGTAATCTTCCAAGCGGGATATATTTTTATCAGTTAAAGGCAGAACAATACTCTGAAACAAAGAAAATGATTCTACTTAAGTAAAAATTGATAAGTTTAATTTAATTGGAGCGCAAAATGCGAATCCTTAAAATATCTCTCCTGGTTTTTATTCTTTCTATAACTATATCTGCACAAGAAACAGGTTGGTTTTGGCAAAATCCATTACCACAAGGGAATTTTCTAACTGATCTTACATTTGTCGATTCACTCAATGGTTGGGCAGTCGGTTATTTTGGAACTGTTTTAAAAACTTCTAACGGCGGAATTAATTGGCAATCAGTTGACAGATCTTTTGATAATTACTTACGGAAAGTATCTTTTGTGAATACACAAAACGGTTGGGTAATGGACTATTATTCAAATGTGTTCAGGACAACAGATGGAGGAATTAGCTGGGATCATTTATCGTTGATTACAAATTTTGGAACAATAATAGATTTTAAAATGGTGAATGATACAATTGGCTTTGCTTGTGGTTCAGATTCAAATTTATACAAAACAATTAATGGTGGAATGAGTTGGGAATTATTGCAAACACCTTTTTATATATCACTTGGCGCAATTGAGTTTGTAAATCAAAATTTAGGATGGACAGGAGGATATAGCCCGTACATTTTGAAAACAACAAACGGTGGAATTACATGGAGTTATTTTTCACTTCCAATAGATTGTGTCTTTTCCATTAATTTCAACAATTCAAATTTAGGTTGTTTGTCTGGTGTATTAGGAAACCAAGGCGTAGTTTTTATAACTGCTGATGGAGGAAATAATTGGATTTTGAGGTTCGTAGGCTCTTCTGTCGCTAATGCTTACTTCTCAAATTTACAAATTGGTTGGGCAAATAACTGGGATGGTACATTATACAAAACGATTAATGGCGGATCTTCTTGGGAAGAAAAAGCCTACAACTGTTCAAAATTTTATTTTTTAAACAATTATAATTCATGGGGTTTATTTGACCTTAATAGAATTTTTTATTCTGATAATGGTTGGGATGGTTATGATGAACAGATACAGTCAGTAACTGCAGAATATCTGCAAAGTATTACTATTAAAGATTCTCTTAATATTTTTATCTGTGGGCAAAAAAACATTATTGGGACATCGGATGGAGGCAAAAATTGGAGTATCTATTTTTCATCAAGTGCTAATCAAGAACTAAACTCAATAACAGCAATTAATAATTATGTTTGGGCTGTTGGAAACTTTGGTCAAGTTGTTTGCTCAAAGGATAATGGTAATTCATTTGAAAATTTTTACCTTCCTGCTTATTGGCTGAGTGATGTTTATTTCATAGATGACAATAAAGGTTTTATCGTGGGTGGAAATATTGAGGGAGAATTCTTTTTAACAACGGATGCTGGATTAACTTGGGATAGTCTAGAGACTGCACCTCAATCTGAAGGTTTTAATAAAATAAAATTTTCATCTGATTCAATTGGTTTTATGTCTTCAAAAGAAGGAATTTATAAATCACTTGATCAAGGGAATACTTGGCAATTAGTGAAGACAGGTTATTTTCTACCTCTAGAGTCGATTGGTAATTCGATCTGGACAGCATCAATTAATGAAATAATAGTTTCAACCGATCTTGGACAAATTTGGAATACAATTGAAGTATATGAGATAAACTCAAGTGTTTCTAATATCGAGTCAATAAGTTTTATTGATGAAAATAACGGTTGGATTAGCGTAAGTGATGGAAGAATCTATAAGAGTTCAGACGGCGGTTTTAACTGGAATGAAGAAGATAGACTTGCAGGAGTGTCCTTGAACTCAGTCAAATTTTATAAGAATAATTGTGGTTGGGCTGCTGGCTCTGGAGGAATAATACTGCATTATGGAGATGAAACGACTAATATTACAGAAGAAAAATATACATTAATAGAAAGTTATAATCTCTCTCAAAATTTTCCCAACCCATTTAATCCGTCAACAACTATCAGATATGAAATTCCTCAACAAAGCTTTGTTACAATAAAAATCTACGATGTATTAGGTAACGAAATCGCAACACTAGTAAACGAGGAAAAACCAGCAGGAGAATATGAAGTTGAATTCTCCGCCAAAGGCGGATCCGCCTCAGGCGGAAATGCATACAGCTTACCTAGCGGGGTCTACTTTTACACGCTTTCCTCAGGCAATTTTTTCTCAACTAAAAAGATGATTCTACTTAGATAAGTTATTAGGCGGCTCAGAAAAAACTGAGTCGCTTTTGATTACAATTTTTTCATATCTTTGCCACCAATTAACAAACCTTCAAGGATGAAAGTAAATTATTTATTAGCATTAATGTTTTTATCGTTTGTTTCAATCGTAGCGATTGCTAACATAGATGAGATAAATCTTATCGGCTGCACCGAACTGAACGGTTATGGCTGTGTCTGTCATACCGTTGAGAGAGATACTTCAGTAAACATTTGGGTAGAAGGACCGGAATCACTTTATGTTGGACAAACCGGAATGTACAAAATGTTTATGTCCGGTGGTCCGGCAGAAGCAGGCGGCTACAATGTTGCCGGCAGATTTGGTGAAATGGTTTTAGTCGATACTTTTTCGTTTCAGCATCCGCTTTCAATGAATGAACTAACTCAGGCATTCTCACTTCCTTTTCCGACTACTCAAGATACTATTTACTGGGAATTTGGATACAAGGCACTTGAAACATCACCTGAATGGGATACAATATATTCGTGTGGTTTGAGTCTTGTCTGGGATTCAATTCCGGATTTTCACGACCGATGGAATTTTGGACCGAAGTTTCCTGTTAAAATTCTTTCATTAACTGATGCTGATAAAAATTCAGATCAGCCGAATGAATTTACTTTATATCAGAATTACCCTAATCCATTTAACCCAAGCACAAAAATAAGTTGGCAGTCTTCAGTTGGAAATCAGCAATCTTTAAAAATATATGACGTAAATGGAGAAGAGGTTGAAATTATTTTTGATGAGTATAAACCTGCCGGCAGTTATGAAGTAACTTTCAATGCTTCAGACTTACCAAGCGGAATATATTTTTATAAACTGGAATCGGGTAGTCTTACTAAAACTAAAAAGATGATTCTGTTAAAATGATTTCTGCACATTAAGTGCAAGACTTGTAGGTAAGTTAGGTGTATTCATAAATCCTACAGAAAAATTCCAGCTTACTTCTTTTTCCAACCCCTTATTATATGATGAAACTAATCTTGCAGCATTTATTGCGCTGATAATTCTATTGAGTATCAAGCCGCCAACCACAAAACGCATATTGTTGCTAGCGGTCTCACTTGAATTCCACATATCCCTGTAAGTTCTGCGTTCATCGGTGGTATTCCATTTCCAGAAATAAACTTGTTCATCATACATCTCATCATAATTTCGTTCAAGAGCTTTTTGATCATTGTAAGTATAAACACTTGTATAATCACCGAT
>Ga0208980_10001624_pt1 | contig 13658 bp, 17 predicted proteins | sample WetSurMetagenome_3_FD_187993 | JGI IMG/M metagenome (GOLD analysis project Ga0208980, IMG submission 187993) | Wetland microbial communities from Twitchell Island in the Sacramento Delta, sample from surface sediment Aug2011 Site A1 Bulk (version 2) | ecosystem: Environmental > Aquatic > Marine...
CGCACTGGTCCTGTATATGGGTTTTAAGATCTCAATTCACGGGGAAACCAATTTGCTCAGAAGAATCTTTGGGGAAGAATATGAAAAATATGAAAATTCAGTAAATGAGCTTGTTCCTTTTCCCCGGAGACACTACTTTAGTAAAAACATCAAACCGTAAAACAAATATTTACCGATCTTTCTCATGAAAATTTTATTACTTGGCGCCACTGGCAGAACAGGAAAATTCATTATTGAAGAAGCCCTGAAAAGAGGTCATAAGATATCTGCAATAGCACGTGAACCTGAGAAACTTAAAGAATATCCGATCGAAATTACTCAGGGTACACCTTACGATTATGAAACTGTAGAGAGAGCCATAACAGGCTGTGAGGCGGTTATCAACACCCTGAATATCTCAAGAAAATCTGACAATCCCTGGGCTCAGTTGGCAGCACCCGAAGATCTTATCTCAAAATCTGCTGCCAATGCCATTACCGCAATGGGGGAAGTCGGTTTAAAGAGATTTGTTGCATTAAGTACCATCGGTGCTGGTCGCTCCTGGAAAAAGACTCCGGCTCTTCTGAAATTGATTGTCTCCTGCAGTAACTTAAAATATGCTTTCCGCGATCATTCCAGGCAGGAGGAAATCCTTGAAAAATCATCTGTCGGCTATACCATCTGCAGAGCTCCGATGCTTTCGAAAGAGCTCAATACAAAAGGTGCAATCGCAGTAAAAGAATCGGAGAATCCTCCGAAAATGATTCTTAGCCGAAACTCCGCTGCTGAATTCTTTATAAAAATTATAGAAGATGTTGAACACATCAAAGAGATAGTAAACCTTTCCAACAGACCTTAACATTCACACATCCACTCTATAAAATCATATTTAACAATGAATTCATTATGGATTTTGTCTGCTGCAATACTTGGATTCAGTATCGCAGCAATATTTGCCGGATTGCTGAAGCTCTCTCGAAACATTTATTTATTATTCTACATCCCGCTGGTTGCAGTTTTCGTTTTCTGCTTTATTGATAAAAATCAGGTAGACATCAAAGAATTAATTTCAATAAATTGGTATTGGGGTCTGGCCGGAGCCATAATTGCCGGAGCTTTCGTAATAAAAAACGTCTTCACACAGCCTTCATCAGAACCAAACAAAGGCATTGCACTGCTGTCAGACGTTTTGTGGCCTGGGTTTGCTTATGGCCTGATTGATTCCTTGTTGCTTTCTGTTCTTCCAATATTGGCAGTCAGATTAACTTTAACGGCTCCATTCTGGTCAGATGGGTGGCTTGGTAAAATTTGTTTTGGTGTTATTGCACTACTGGCAAGCTTTTTCGTAACAACAGCATATCATCTGGGGTATCCTGAATTCAGGGGTAAAAAGGTTATCTGGCCGAATATTGGGAACGGTGTATTAAGCCTGGCGTACCTCCTGACAATGAATCCTCTTGCAGCAATTCTTCCACATATAGCGATGCATATAGCTGCAATGATCCATGGCCGTGAAACAACCGGACAGGTACCACCTCACTATAATTGAGTAAAATACAGCACAACAATTTATTTTATGACAAGCAAAATTCTCGTTACTTACGCTTCCCGCACCGGCTCCACAAAAGGAGTCTCACAGTACATAGGAAAAACATTATCAGATCTTGGCGAAACAGTCGAAGTCCTTCCAATGAAAGAAGTTAAGGATATTTCAAATTATAAGGCTGTTGTTGCTGGCAGTGCTATCCAGGCCGGTAAATGGCTCCCCGAGGCAATGGATTTTATGAAAACTCATAAAAACGATCTGAATCAGAAACCTGTTGCAGTATTCCTGGTCTGTATGACCCTTGCCATGAAAAAAGGTGATAATTACCGCAACACTGTCTCCGGTTGGATGGCTCCTGTCCGAAATATTGTACCCCCGGTCAGTGAAGGTCTGTTTACCGGAGTCTTGAATATAAAGAAAATCCCTTCTCCACTCGACAGGCTTAAATTCCGGATAAGTATGATCACCGGGGTTTGGAAAGAGGGTGATCACAGGAATTGGGAAGCAGTAATGGCCTGGACAAAAGATATTAAATCGAAACTTAATTAAACAGTACCTGGAGTTTTTAAAAACTCAAATCCTAAGGAAAATAGCATGACAGAATTCCGGGAAGCAAGCTTTCAAGATAAAAATACAATGTGGGGCTTTGAACCAGCTGATTCTGCAATAACAACCGCAGATTTATTTCAAAAGAACGGACTGAACAAAATTCTGATTCCGGGCTTTGGTTACGGCAGAAATGCAAAGATATTTTCTGACAATGGTTTCAATGTAACCGGTTATGAATTTGGCAGATATGGATTGATAGAATCTATTGAGATAAAAGAACCTGCAAAAAGTATGGAAAAACCCCACCAGCGAATGTTCTGGCAGGTAATATGTCAAAAACCGGAAAAGTAAATAATGCCAAATTCATAACCGGTTACTTTGAAATGATTATTGATCAATTAATCAGACAAAAAGACAATTTATTAGACCGGATATTGTAACCTGGTCCAATTTTGATTACAAAGAGATTTGATCGATTTTAGAAATAAAAAATGAAGACTAAACTAAATCAGCCAAAAACGAGCAAACTGGCAACAGGTATTGCACTTGGATTAACAATTGGTGCTGGGATTGGCGCGGCAATAGGAGCTGCTGCAAATTCAATAGCCATTTCTATCTCGGTTGGAAGAAATTTGTCTTTATGACACCGTATTAAAAGGAAAGATTATGAAGAATCTTTGGTAAATGAACCAATTTAAAGGATTTATACTTAATAAAAAACCTGCCCCCCAGGCAGGTTTTTTTTGTCCTGAGCGTAGCCGAAGGACACTTGATTTTTGGCCTTAAATTTGTTAATGGAAGTATAAACAAACATTCCAATTATAAATGAAAATCCTTAATATGGCTACAAATAATATAAATCCCGGCCGTTTCTTTGGAAACTTTGTACTTAATAAAACTCTGCTAACGTGTGGAATATATTCTGCACTGTTTTACATAATTACTGACCAGCTGGCAAGCACATGGTATAACGGTTACAGCATAATCAATCAGAATTACAGCGAGCTATTGGCAACAGGCGCTCCAACCCGGCCGGTAATGCTTATGGTAAGTGTCGTTTATAATATTCTGGTAGCTGCTTTCGCTATAGGAATATGGTCATCAGGTCATCAGAAACGGACTTCAAAAATTACAGGCGCCTTAATAATAGGATACGCCATTCTTAGTATGGTTACACCTTTATTCTTTCAGATGGATATGCGCGGGGCTCAGGCAACTCCGAATGGAAGTTTACACCCCGTTATGACTGCAGTAATGTCTCTGTTCGTTGTCCTGTCAATCGGTTTTGGTGCATTTCTGCTTCCGAAATGGTTTCGGATTTATTCATTTTTTACTATCATCCTTCTGATTGTTTTTGGTTTTATTACAAGCCTTCAGGTACCGCAACTTGCCCTTGGACAAACAACACCTTTTATGGGATTTACTGAACGGATCAATATCTACTCAACCATGCTTTGGTTCGCTGTACTTTCTGTTGCCCTCCTTAAGGCCGAAAAGGAAAAGATCAGACCAAATGAACCAGTTCAGGCAGCGGAGTGCACACTCATCGATGGCAAAAACATTTTCAAAAATTGGTTTGCACTTGCTCTCAGTGCTGCAGTAATAATTGCTGAAATAATAAAACTGCTCATATCCGGCAGGCCTGATTATGCAGATAGCTTTTCTCCTGTATTACTCCCTTTCGCTTCCGCCACTCTTGCAGCCGCTGCGGTTATAAAATTTAATAATAGCTCCACGTGGTTAAGGGTACAGCGGGCTCTCCTTTGGATTGGCCTTCTGCTCATGGTGTGGACAGCCAATGGCCTGCCCTTCGACTTGCTGCGTCTGACACCACTAATGCCTCAGGGGATAGACTGGCCTGGATTTGCCACTCGGTTACTGGCTCTTGCTGCCGTAATAGTACTTGCTCGTCTAGCTTTTAAAGAACCTGCCGGATCTGAACCATACGGGAAAAATAACTGGTATGGTTATGCTGCGTTCTTTTTCGCCCTGCCCTACCCTCTACTCAGAACTTGTTGGGCCTTTGGAGGAACGATCGGACTAACTCACGCAGGAGCCGCCGGTGTCGGTTTCGCCCCTTTGATTATTGCAATCCCCTGGGTTCTGGCGGCCGTTCTTGCCCTGATGTTTGTCCATACACCACATTGGATGTCACGTCGGTTTTTACTCACCGCAGGTTGGTCTGCCACTGTCATCGTCGCAATGATCGGGCCTGCAGCCTTCTGGATGATCATCACCAGTCTGGTAAAAGGAGGTGTCCAGGGCCCCGAAGGTATGGACGCATGGGTCCCTTTTCTTTTCTACACGAGTTGGTTCCTCTTTGCAATTGCTATAGGTGCTGCAACCCGCTCATATCAGTTGCGTACTTCCGGTACCCCTGCTTTCTCTGTCAATGAGTCTGCATCGGATGTTACCAATATATTAAAAAAATAAGTGATAAAAATTTTACTATAAAGTGCATCTGTTAAAATCATCGAACTAACAGGAATATCAGACAAACTTTAACCAATCAACTATATAACGACATGATACTGAACTTTATTAAAATAGCATTCCGCTTTCTTTGGCGTAACAAAACTTACACTATCCTGAATTATCTGTGCCTCACATTTGGTCTCTCATTCGCAATCATTGCCATGCTGCATATTAATCGTATGCTCAGTTTTGACAAGTTTCATGAGAATTATGAAAGATTATATGCTGTCGAGGCCTATGTGACATATTTTAACGGCGACCAGTTTCCAAAACAGGTTCTTTCTGCATCCCTTACCGATAATCTGAATGATAAGATTCCTGAGTTTGAATTGCTGTCACGTGTCGCTGATTGTAATTATACATTTATAAATGGGGAAAAAGCCTTTTTGCAAAATGGCATATTTTCTGATGAATCTTTTTTTAAAATGTTTTCTTACCCATTTGTTTCAGGATCTTTTTCAGATAAATTGTGGGGGATTAACTCAATAGTTATCTCAGAACGAATGGCAGTTAAGCTTTTTGGATCAGCTGACTGTCTCGGCAAAACACTGATATGCAAGGATAAGAACAACGAAGTAGGGTATAAAATCTCAGGAGTTGTGAAGGACATTCCATCTGAGTCTTCCCTGAGTTTTGATTTTATAATTCCCTTCTCAAAGTTTATTTCTGAAAACAGCTGGGCAAACGAAACCGGATCATCTGCCTGTCAGATATGGGCACTTTTGAATAAAGAAGTGAACCCCGATACCATCAATCGTAAGATCAGGGATATTATTAAGACCCAGGAAACCACGCTGAATCAGGAATTATTTCTCTTCCCTCTTAAGGATAAGGTACTTTATAATTATAAGGGAGGGAGACGCGTCTGGGGTGGGGGCGGGATGCAATATCTGATTATAGCCGGAACTTTAGGATTCTCAATTCTTCTGATAGCCTGTTTTAATTTCATCAACCTGGCTATAGCTATGAATATCAGAAGGTATCGCGAAGCAGGGCTTAGAAAGGTCATGGGGGCGCAGAAATCAACAATCGTTTTTCAATACCTTGGTGAAACTTTCATCCTTATAATTATTAGCCTGTTGTTTTCTTCAGCGCTGGTTAAGTTCCTTTTGCAAGGATTTAACTCAATGACAAATAGTAACCTCCGTTTTGATCTTTCCGATTTCAGGGTTATACTCGGGTTAACCATTATTACGGTATTTTCTGTTTTATTCTCCGGCTTACTTCCCGCAATATATCTGTCCGCTTCAAATCCTGTTAATACGCTGAAAGGTAAGATAGTTACCAGTCACAGTTTTTCACTCTTCAGGCAGAGCCTTATTGTGTTTCAGTTTACAATACCTGGGATATTCATTATATTCATGATGATTATTAACGTTCAGGATAAATTTGTAAGGAATTTTGATCTCGGTTTCGATAAGGATAAATTATTAATAATCAATAACTCAAAGAATCTTGTGGATCATGAAGAAAGTTTTAAGACAGAGATCCTTTCCATTCCGGGCGTTGAAACTGTAAGTTATACAAGTTGCATCCCATCACGGGGAACACCTGTTTCCAACGAGGTTAGCTGGGAAGGTAAAGATCCTACTGAAAAGCTTCATTTCTGGTGTATAAATGCCGATTTCAACTATTGCCTTGCTGTCAATCTGAATATGAGTGAAGGAAGATACTTTGATAAATCCTTCCCTTCCGATTCAACCTGCTATGTTATCAATGATATCGCAGCAAAGGTTCTGAAGTATGAAAAACCGTTAGGCAGATCGCTGACTTTAGAAGGCAGAAAAGGAACTATTATCGGTGTTTTTAAAGACTTTCACTCACTTGACCTTTCCGGGCCATTTACTCCTACTATAATCTCTTTACGAAAGGGGAACCGTAATAATATTCTCATTAGCTTTTCATCTGGCAGTTATTCTTCTGTATCAGAAAGAATAAGTAATGTTTATAAAAAGTATGAGCCTGAATCAATGTTCCGGGCAAGTCTTTTCAGCGATCTAATGAAAAGAACTGAATTGACCACTATATCGAAACTTATTGGTGTGGCCTTTATTATAGCACTGATGCTTGCAATTCTTGGGCTTTCCGGATTAGCCTCTTTCACAGCCACAAGACGTACCAAAGAGATCGGAATCAGGAAAATCAACGGTTCAACAACAATTATGGTGATGAAATTACTTGGAAAGAATTATTCAAAATGGTTAATAACTTCAATTCTTATAGCCTTACCTGTTGCCTGGCTTGTGGGTAATGTTTTTTTATCCAGGTTTAATTTTCACGCACCTATGCCAGTCATGCCATTTATAGCCGGTCCGCTTGTTGCATATATTATTGCTTTATCGGCGGTGAGCTTGCAGAGCTGGAGAGTGGCAAACAGAAATCCGGTCGAGGCTCTCCGGTACGAATAAAGTAGAAATCGAATAAAAAACAGGTAATAATAGAAAACATAATAAATCATTCGCTTAAATAAAAAACGTGCCCAATAAAGGCAGGTTTTTTTCCCCTGTGCTCTGCGCTCCGAGCTTCTAAGCAGGCTCCGCCGTAAACAACTGGTTCCTCGAATTCGATAACAGGCTGTTCAGCAGATACTAAAGCACCGCACAAATTCCTGCTATCAGAACCGGCCTCAGAGTCGGCCAGTCGAACTCAGCACCTTTTTGAAGCATATCTTTTATCCCGGCCAGGATCGTCGTCACAAACGCCATTAGAAGCCCGTGAATCAGATCCCTGGTGTCAATCGTCATAAACTTAGATTTCATATAATAATGTTTTCATGCTTTCGCCTTTGCCCCGTTGCACCTGGACAGATTTGTAATGCCCCTTGTATCCGGACACGCTCACCTGCCCCCAATTAAAATCGTGCACCGTGACATTTTTGCGGCTAAAGTACCAGGTCCCTGCCCGGTGCTTGCGTCGGGTAACACAACCTTCCCATATTGCCGCCCGTTAGCAATAAATTCCAGCCACCTTGATACCGATTGTCATATGATTACTATATTTAAAAAATAATGGATTATCTAAAATTAAAATTCTATGCTATTAAAACTGAAAGAAATACGAAGAAAGCTCCTTGAGGAAGGGAAATTAACAAAATACCTAACTTATGCTTTTGGTGAAATAATTATTGTAGCTATTGGAATCCTTCTTGCTTTATACCTGAATAATTGGAATCAAAATAGAGCTGACAACAAATTGGAAATTCAATATTATCAAAGCATAAAGAATCAGCTAAAGGAAGATTCAAATATTTTAACCGGTGAAATGTATTATAATCAGACCTATTATTCTCAATTTGCATATGCTAGTAACCTGATTAGGTCGGATGCAAAAACCGAAATTGATACATTGGGGAAGATAGCTTTCAATATGCTACGATACTCTGATTTCAGACGAAAAAGCAATATTTACCAAACTTTAATAAATAGTGGTGAGATAATAGTATTGAAAAACAATAATATTATAGAAAAGCTTCAGAGTTTGGAAGAAGTGTATCTCTATATTAATAGATTAGAAGAAAATCATTCGACTGTCATTATTTCTCAGATAATCCCAGAGATCAAAGAGATCCTAAAGGTTGATCCAATAAAAGTTGTGAGACCTGAATTATTATTCAGCTATAAGTTTAAAAATAATTTTGACCTTCTAACCGGACTCATGAACGAGAAACTGGATGCTTATAAGCAAGCAGAAAATATGATTGAAACTATTATCGATTTAATTGATAAGGAACTTAATGATTGACTGGCTTGCCAAGTAAGACAAATAAAAAATCTATTGCTAACACGGACAATGGGTAAGTTGTTTGTCATGCTTTTTACTTTTGCTCCTGCTCTCAAGACAAATTTGTAATGGTTCACGCACCCGGACATCAGCCTTCGCTGAAGCTACGGCTGTCGAAGCGCACATCTGCACGCAATTAAAATCCTGCACCTTGACAAATTTCTGGCTCCGAGACAATTTGTACCGCGACACTGCTCCAGTGCCCGCCATCAGTTTTGTAACCGGTGATAATTTATCGGGCTGATCCGTGACGCGGCTCTAAATCCACAAAACTCCTGCATGACTGCAAAAACGCGCCATTAACTGCCTGCCTGCCGGCAGGCAGGCTTGCACCGTGACAGTTTCGCGGCTAATCCCGATAAATCGGGACTGCCCGGATGCTTCGTCGGGTAACACAACTTCCCTTTATTACCGACCGTTAGTTGCAAGGCGAGACACTTCGATGCGGAGAAAAAAACTATTATTCACCGCATATTTTGCGGATATTATTTTTAATTACGGAGATTAATTTATATATTTACCGCAAATATTGCGGAGAATGAAAACATATATTTACCAACAATCTGATTGGCCAAAGTTTAAATGGGACAGTAAATCCATTTTATTACCACATTCTAATGTTAGACACTTGCAGGGAAAGTTGGTAGGAAAGATGGAAACTTTAGGATTCAAACTAAGAAATGAGGCTGTTTTGGAAACCTTGACTACTGAAGTAATAAAAACATCAGAAATTGAAGGTCAAATTCTAGACCTTGACCAGGTTCGATCCTCAATAGCAAGAAGGTTAGGAATTGAGGTGTCTGGCCTCGTACCATCTGATCAAAATGTAGACGGAGTAGTGGAAATGATGTTAGACGCAACCCAGAACTATAAAAAGACATTAACGACAGATAGATTATTTGGTTGGCATTCAGCGTTGTTTCCTTCAGGCCGAAGTGGAATGTATAAAATCATTGTGGGTAAGTGGAGAGATGATTCAACTGGTCCTATGCAAGTTGTTTCAGGAGCTTTGGGAAAAGAGAAAGTACATTTTGAAGCTCCACCTGCAAGAGAGATTAGAAAGGAAATGAAATCATTTATATCATGGTTTAATAAAGAGTCTGACCCGGATTTAATATTAAAATCTGCTATATCTCATTTGTGGTTTATTACAATACATCCCTTTGAAGATGGCAACGGTAGAATTGCCCGTGCTTTGTCAGAAATGTTACTTACCAGATCAGACGAATCACCGCAACGGTTCTATAGTATGTCTTCACAAATTAGAGCAGAAAGAAAAGATTATTATAACATTCTGGAAAAAACTCAGAAAGGAACACTTGATATAACTGAATGGTTAGTCTGGTATTTAAAATGCTTAGCAGATGCTCTTAATTCTTCAGATAAAATTCTTTCAAAAGTTCTCTATAAGCACAAGTTTTGGCTAAAATATTCTTCAGAAAACCTCAACAGCAGACAAATCCTACTGATAAACAAATTATTAGACAACTTTATAGGTCAATTGACAACTTCAAAGTGGGCAAAAATTGCGAAATGTTCTCAAGATACTGCACTCAGAGATATTCAAGACCTCTTAAATAAGAACATTCTCCAAAAAAATCCTTCAGGTGGACGAAGCACAAACTATAATCTTGTTACCCTAAAATTAATACAGCTCAGCAACTAACACGGACAATGCTATGAAGTTGTTTGTCATGGTTTTTGCCTGGTGACGTGTACGCCAGCCGAGCAAAAACCAGATGTTGAATATGGGCCCGAACTCTCTTTTTTCTTTTGATCTTATATCATCATTCCTTGCTCGGCTGGCCATATATATTCGTTTAACATCGTGCACCCGGACAAGCTCACCTTCACGCAATATAAATTCTGCACCATGACAGATTTCCGGCTCCGAGACAGATTGTACAGAGACAGATTCCCGGCTAAAGTACCAGGTCCCCGACGGCAATCGCTGCTGCCAAACACATGTTTTTTGCCAAGCGACCAGCTCTTTTGATAAGTATTAGTCTAAACACTAAGTCTTGTTTTTTGTTATACAAGTTAAATTGTAAAGGGTAAATTAGATTAGAAATATCTAATAGCTCCTATCTCTTAGAAAAAAGTACATACCTATTTTAGAATGAACTCAACTAAAAGTTTAATAATCAAAATTCTGGCTACGATCAACGATAATAGGTCGATAATGATCAGGCTAATTGTTGGATTAATATTTATATCTGAAGGAATCCAAAAATATCTATTCCCGGAATTATTAGGAACAGGACGGTTTATAAAAATTGGATTTAGTCACCCTGAATTTTTAGCTTATTTCACAGGGACTTTTGAAATTATTTGTGGTGCACTTGTTTTATTTGGCTTATTCACAAGATTAGCTTCAATTCCACTTATTATCATCATGATCACTGCATTTATTACTACCAAATGGCCAATTTTGATAGATAAAGGCTTCTGGTCAATGGCACATGAATATCGCACGGATTTTGCATTGACTTTGCTCCTGCTTTATTTGATTATTTATGGCAGTGGCAAGTGGTCAATTGATTCTGGAGTAATTAAATCTTTTAAAACTTAAGTTATGGAAACGATTAACATCAGCAATCATGACCTCCTTGAAGACGACATTAACAAGAGGAGGGAGTTTCTTAAAAGAGGAGTTATCTTAGGCGCTTTAACAAGTGTGGCAGGTATAAGTTTAATCACCGGATGCAAAGAAGAAAACGAAGAAGGGGTATCGCCTGCTGAAGACTTGATGCGCGAACACGGAGTACTTAACAGGATTCTGCTCGTTTATGATACTTGCAAGGTAAACCTTGCCAACGGAGAACAATTCTCCTTAGATGCTCTGAATAACTCTGGTCAAATTATCAGAAGTTTTATTGAAGATTATCATGAAAAACTGGAAGAGGACTTTCTCTTTCCGCGGTTCGAAAAAGCTAACCAGTTGACTGATCTGGTACAGGTTCTTCGGAATCAACATAAGGTCGGACGGGAACTAACTGACCTGATAATTCAGTTTTCTAAAATGAAAAAGATTTCCGATAAAGACGATACTCAAAAACTGATTGAGCTACTTTCAAGCTTTAATACTATGTACCGTCCTCATGAAGCAAGAGAAGATACTCTCTTATTCCCGACTTTAAGAAAAATTATTTCAAAAAACGAATATTTTGCCCTTGGCGAAGATTTTGAAGACAAAGAACATGAGTTGTTCGGGGAAGACGGGTTTGAAGTCATGGTGGAAAAAGTAGCTGTCATCGAAAAACAATTGGGGATTTATGATTTGTCGAAATTCACCCCACTTCTTCAGTAACTAATGAATGAAATACGAGAAATCGCCAAGGTATTCTTAAAATCAGGTACTATTTCATTCAGTGGCCCTGCTGCGCATATTGCCATGATGGAAAAAGAAGTAGTTCAAAAGCGCAACTGGTTGAGCGAGCAGCATTTTCTTGACTAAGACGCAGTAAATGTTGCATCTATAGCCATAATAATTGCTATCTGCCTACAGATGGGTAAAGACACTATCTCTGACTGGAGAACAATTTTCATTGCTATTGCAAGTCTAATGCTGACTTTTGGTTTCCGAAAAATCAACACAGTTTTTATCATTTTAAGTGGTTCATTGACAGGATACTTATTTACACTTATTTGATTCCAATCTTGTGCCGTCAGGCACATCCCTGCATCCATCCCGACTCTGCCAAAAACGTGCTTTCAACAAACCTCGAATGGTTAATTCCTGCCTCATTACGACCCATAACAAAATAAAAATGTGAAGGAGACTTTATAATTAAGAAAAATATTAATTTTAAATTCTGGTGATGGAGTTCGCCATGAACCGCCTCAAAAAGCTGATAACTCCTACTAATCGTAAAAAAGAGTTATCTATGAACATCTCAAGACATAAAATTTCTTCAGCTTTAAAATGGCATTGTTATTTATTTCACATCAAAGTTGAGATACTATGAAACAAAATAGAATTGAATTAACCGAAAATCATAAAAGATCCTTATCATCAACTTTGATTATAGTGGAACAACTACTTGAAGAACTTGAAGATATCATGGCAAACTCAAAGCAGACTTGCTGTTATGAATTAAAAAAGGACCTTGACAAAATAACAATTGAACATAATCAGAAAGTAATAAAAGAAGCCCTCACAATAATCTGTTCATTAAAGGAGAAATATAATACCGACAAATCTTTTCAAAGCCTGCAAAGAATGGTCGATGCCAAAAAAACAAAAATCTGGGAAACTCTGCATAATTCAAAATCAAGAAGGATGAAAGGATTTGGCGAGTTTCCCCAAATACACATTAAGGAATATGATGGAGATATTGACCAGCTTATGGCGATTACCGAAAAAATAAATCTCTAAAAAACAAAATTATGGAAATCATTAATTTATCAGCAATGGAAATTCTCGATTCAAGAGGAAATCCAACAGTCGAAGCGAGCCTGACAGTTTCATTGCTTACCTGACTGTAGCCGTTAATGCAGGACACCTAAAAACAGGTAGCGGCTGCAGAGGTGAAAGAATAGAAAAATTCAATCAGCCTATGCGAATAGAGAACGAATTGGGTTAGTATTCAAAGTTTGCAGGAAAAAAGGCATTCAAAAATGCTCAATAAAACAAATTTTTAAGATTGAAATCAGTATATTTAAGCTGAAAAACATTTATAAAATAACCTAAAGAAAATAAATTATGTTCAACAGAAATTTGATTACTGGCCTCTTCCTTATTGTGGCATTGACTGTCTCTGCATTCGGTCAGGACAATACCAAAACGGCACCTCAGAAGACGTTAAAAGAGGCATACGCCGGGAAATTCCTTATAGGAGCTGCAAATGATCTGACATCGATTTCCGAGGCTGAGTCGGCAAATATTAAAATGCAATACGATATCATTACCCCGGAAAATTGCATGAAACCGCAGCCAATCCATCCTTCGGAGGATAAATACAACTTTGTAACCCCCGATGCAATGGTTGAATGGTGTCAGAAGAATGGTTTAAAGGTTTGGGGACATACCTTAGCCTGGCATTCTCAGTCACCAGCATGGTTCTTTCAGGAAAAGAATCCAGCGACCGGAGATGCAGCTCAACCTGCAACTCAACCTGCAACTCCTCCCGCAACAGCAGGGAATCCTAATGGTCAACGCCCCACCAATGCAGGCTTTGGGGGTCCTGGCAATACAGGCCCGCAGGCAAGCCGTGAAGTTATTCTGGAACGTCTGAAAAATCATATCATTACTGTCGTCGGGCGATACAAAGGGCGCATTATGGGATGGGATGTATTTAATGAATCGATTGCCGACGGTGGTGACGGT
>Ga0208980_10001625_pt1 | contig 13649 bp, 8 predicted proteins | sample WetSurMetagenome_3_FD_187993 | JGI IMG/M metagenome (GOLD analysis project Ga0208980, IMG submission 187993) | Wetland microbial communities from Twitchell Island in the Sacramento Delta, sample from surface sediment Aug2011 Site A1 Bulk (version 2) | ecosystem: Environmental > Aquatic > Marine...
ACGCACCAGCTCTCTTCCTGAAGTGGTCGGCGAGGCGGGCATCTACTTTAATCCCCTTGATGTTGAGGAGATCGCCCAGGCAATCCATCGGGTCCTGAGTTCGAATGAGTTGCGCGCAAGGCTGATTCAATCGGGGCTCGCGCAAAGCGCAAAATTTTCCTGGAAGAAAACCGCAGAGGCAACTCGTCGAGCCTACACGGAAGCCTACGATCTATGGCAACACCGGCGCACATCCCATGCTTAGCCCGGATTTCCCAAAGCATTATCCCGGAAGCAGCGAATGTGGGCAGGACTGTTCGGGCACCCGTTGCAGGCTTCAAGCATGTAGCCTTCAATCGAAAGCACGCATGCACATGAGCGCCTGCAGCAGGTAAGCTGCTGGAGATATGGGCTCACAAATTTTTTGCATTAGGTGATGCGAACCACCTTATTCGGGCGGCACAGGACAATGTCGCCGTGCTCACAGAGTCGCATCCCCGGTTGAAAAGCAGCCCGGGAATGGATGAGCAGGGATTGGGATACGATGAGACATTCGTGAAAATAAGGTTGGTTTGGATTACACTGTGCCTTTGCTGATAGTGGTTTCTAAGGAACTGTAATCCGGGGCGGTGCTGTCGAGCATGGATAGGCGCGGCAAAGGGACAGCCGACATAGGAACAATAAATTTCGGACTGGATGTACGCCCTTGCTAATCCAGCGAACCGAGGAATGCAGCCCGCCTAAGGTTATCTGGCTGTATCTTTCGCTACAAACAGGTCAAACTCTTGGCTCATCAAATTCGAGTTTTAATAAAGAGCTTTTGGGAATTTCTCCTGACGCTGTATTACCGACGTTTCCTCATAATTGAGATGGCGAAACGCGATATCGCACAGAATCAGATCGGCACGTTTCTGGGATTTTTCTGGACTTTCATCAATCCGCTTATTCTCATAGGCATACTATGGCTGGTATTCAGCATCGGCTTCAAGACGCCGACCACTCGTGGAGTAGCCTTCGTCGTCTGGCTGGCTACGGGACTGATAATATGGAACGTTTTTGCCGAAATCCTGAATGGAGCGACAGCTGTAATACGAAATAATCCGCATCTCGTGAAGAAAGTACTCTTCCCTCTCAGCATCCTGCCGGTAGCAAAAATGGTGGCTGCAGTGCTGGTTCACCTGGTTTTCATACTCATCCTCATCGGTCTGATCCTGGGACACGGCTTACCCGCAAGTGCCTTCTGGTTTCAGGCCATTTATTATCTTGCGGCCATGCTTGTGCTTGCACTCGGCCTTAGTTGGATGACATCTGCTTTGTTCGTTTTCATCCGCGATGTCGGCCAGGTTATATCGGTGTTCCTGCAGTTCGGTTTCTGGGCTACGCCCATTTTTTGGAATCTCGATATGATGCCGGATCGAATCCGGCTATGGCTGAAATTGAATCCGATGTATTATGTGGTTCAGGGATATCGTGATTCATTTCTGCATTTTGTGCCCTTTTGGCACCACCCTATTCTCACTCTTTACTTCTGGCTGGTGACAATAGCGATATTTATACTGGGGGCAATCATTTTTCAGCGGCTGAAACCCGGCTTCGCTGATGTAATTTAGGGAATATCTATCGGGTGATCAGGAAAGCCCTCGTCGCCTGAGCGTGAGACACCAGGGATCCCGGGATACGCCGGCTTTGGATATCTGGCAAATCGCTTCAACATAAGGCCGCTGCAGCAGATATGGGATTTTGTTTGTGTTCAACATCTGAGCTTTGTGATAAATAGTCCCTCCATGGAAAGGAGTTTTCGCAGGGATGAAGCGGCTCGCTTCGGTTGAGGAGGTGCGCTCGCAGCACTTTCGCGCATTCATGGCCTGGATTAATGGTTTTGCCCGCGTCCATGATCTCCGAATCCACTCCGATTGGTCCAAAATCTGGGGATATCCATGGACATGGCGATACCTCTGCGAGCTACCTATTCCCCGGCTTAAGATACTGGATATCGGTTCCGAACTCTCTCCGATGCCGTGGTTTTTCGCATCCCTCGGCGCTAGCGTCACCATCGTTGAAGCCGATCCGGCTTATGAACACCGATGGCAAGTGCTGAGAGAAAAGAACGGATTCGACGTGAAATGGGATTTCACGGCGGGGCCGGAACTCCCAATGGCATCAGATACTTTCGATCTGGTAACCTCATACTCAGCGATTGAGAATATCCGCGATAAAGACACAGCCATCGAGGAAGCAATTCGGGTGCTCAAGCCCCTGGGAATGCTCTGCCTTGCTTTCGATATCTGCGAGCAATCGCGTGGAATGAGCTATCCAGAATTACGCAAACAGGCATTTGACATGGAGTCTTTCGACCAGCTGGTCTGGCGCCGGGGGGATCTTGAACCCCTTTATCCACCGGCGAAATGGAATGACGAAGACATCGAGGACTTCCTGGAATGGCATCGCGCGATTGCGGCACAAAATAACTATATTGTCGGGGCGGCCATCCTGCGCAAGAAGAGAATTCCGGTGCGTTTTATAACAAAGGGGCCGATCCGAGTGCACCAACTTGATACAGGCCTGGGCGCCGGCAATACGGGCGACGATGCCATGTTTATCCCGGCAGTCGAGCACCTGCCGGCCGATTTCAGCTTGACTACGGAAGTTCACTCATTGGCCAGACCCAGGACGCTGCCGCAGGGCATACGGTACATTTCGATCGGCAACCAGTCCGAAGTGGAGGAAAGCATCCGCGATGCTCAGCTGGTTCTGCTGATGGGCGATACGCCAATCATGGACGCATGGGGTTTGGAGTGGCCTTTGCTGGCAAACGCCCCCAAGCTTAGGTTATGCCATCAGCTGGGCAAGCCCGTTCATGCGGTCGGAATCGGGGTCGATAGGCTGGTGCCCGAAGGCGAACGCATTTTCCGCGAATTTTATTCCCCTATCGCCTCCTGGTCCGTGCGCTCAGAGCCTTGCAGACGCGCATTGCAGGAGATGGGGATCGTGGAAGAAAGAATCCATGTCGGAGCAGACTGGGCTTGGCTTCTGGATTGCCAGATCGACAAGCAATGGGCAGCAGAGTGGCTGAGCCTATGCGGCGCCGCAGAGGGGAAGATGAACATCGGCGTTAATATGGTCAACGAAATGTGGCGCGGCAACCGGGAAATGAAAAAAGCCTGCGCGTCTTTGTTCGACCGGCTGATTGAGAAACACGACGCACAGGTGTTTTTCTTCTGCAACGAGTCGCGGCCCGGAGAATATTTTGACCGGATGGCTTCTGAGGAGGTACGGGCGGCCATGCGCCATCCGTCTTTTTTGCTTCCCGAAAGGTTTTATTTGCCTTCCGAGACAATCTCATTGATATCAGCCATGCATGTCACCATAAGCCAGCGCTACCATTTCACGCTATTTTCCGTGCTCGCCGATGTCTACCCGATATCGATTCAGCGAGGACAGAAAATGTGTTCTCTAAATGAAGACCTTGGCCTTCCATTCATTGGAAACATGGAATTCCTCGAAGCCGCCAGCATCGAAAGGGAAATCGATGCCCTGCTGGATGACGCAGAATCAAAGATTGGCCCCCTGCGACTCCGCAAAAAAGAGCTTAAAAAGCGTGCCGCGGGGAATTTTTCGCTGGTAAGATACCCGCATGCAGTCTGAACGAGAACCTCGTTTGAACAAGCATCTTCAGCCCAAAAGAATTCTATTGCCTCGCTTCGACACGCTGGGTGACATCGTTCTGCTTGAGGGATTCATCGAAACACTGCAGTTGAGGTTTCCTCAGGCGCAAATCACTCTGATGATTCGAAGACCCTATGCGGACCTGGCCGCTCTATTTCCGCTGAATCTGGAGTGGCTGGTGACCGATGTTGATCCTCACAAGCAGCTGCCCGATTCATCCCTATGCAGGAGCCTGCTGAAAGACCTGGGAGATCCCGTGTGGGACCTGGTGCTGATCACGGCTCATAATCGCACCTGGGCGGATGACCTTGTAGCAGCAAGCCTTCCTCGGGCCGAAAAAATTGCCATCGGGTATTGGAAAGAGATGCCGGAGAGCCTGCGAAAGGTTTTCGCGGAATTAAACCTGAGCCAAGTTTGCCCCTATGCGCGCCTGGTTCCTATCCGGGAAGACGCTAACGAAATCGAAAAGCACCAAGCCATGTGGCAGGCTCTCGGAGGCGAATCCCGTCTTCTACCATCAAGACTCTGCGTGAGCGAACACCAGATGCTGGCAGCCCAACAGACCCTCCGGATGCTGGGTCTGGAACCCAAGCATTTTTGCCTGTGCTTTGCCGCCGGAACGCAAAGAGTGGGAATCAAAGTCTGGCCGCCGGAGCGTTTTGCTGAAATCATCGCCTGGCTCGAACATGAGCGGAATATCCGTTGCCTGGTCGCGGGGCACCGATCGGAGATCGATCGCATTGAGGAGGTCATAGGGCTTGCGCGCGTGAAGGGCGCGAAACCGGAGAAATGGATAGGAAGGGATGGGGAAATTCCGATTCTGGCAGCCCTGGCAGAGAATGCAGCCTTCTATCTGGGCAACGATACGGGACCAATGCATATTGCGGCTGCCGTGAATACCCCGGTAGTAGCGATATTCGGGGGCGGAACCTGGCCCAGGTTTATTCCCCAGGCTGATAACTCGATCTCAATCGCGGGAGAAATGCCTTGCTTCGGCTGCAGGTGGGACTGCATTTTCGGTGATGCTCCATGCATGAAGCTTGTCACCGTGGATAACGTAATCCAAGCTGTCAAAAATTTGCTTGATAGGGCAGGGCCGTCAGCATTTAGAATTATCAAGGCCTCCATCAGGCTCAGCCCTGAAACCGTCCGATATATTGATAAGGCGGTCGGCGTACATCGAGAGATAAGTCTTGATCGCATTGCGCGCCTGGAGGCTAATCTGAGTCTGGAACGGCTGCTGCGCGAGAGTGAGGAGGATCGGGCGGCGCGGCTTGGGCAGATAGAACGTCTGGGAAGGCAGCTGGCCGAGAGCGAGGCCGATCGGGCGGCGCGGCTCGCCAAGACGGAGCATCTGGTGAAACAGTTGGCAGAATGCGAAGCGGACCGGGCGGCACGGCTTGCGCAGATAGAACGTCTGGGAAAACAGCTGGCCGAGAGCGAGGCCGACCGGGCGGACCGCCTCTCAGAGATAGAACACCTTGCAAAACAGCTGGCCGAAAGCGAGGCTGACCGGGCGAACCGTCTCGTGGAGATGGAGCGCCTGGGAAAACAGTTGGCCGAAAGCGAGGCTGACCGGGCGGCACGCCTTGCAGAGATGGAACGTCTCGGCAGGCAAATCGCTGAGAGCGAATCCGGCCGTACGGCGCTCCTGGCGAAAACAGAGCGACTGGAGAGAATCCGGAACAGCAACTGGGTCAAAATTTTCTTAAAATTGGGACTGATACGGGAAGAAGGCAGCTCGAATTAGCCGCAACGCCACACCCCGAATATGCATCGCGCATGCGAAGATGGAAACAATTACCTGGGAAAGACATGCATAGAAAACCAATAAGGGAGCGGCTCACCGGATGAAGATCGGAGTGAATATTTTCCCCCTGCGCCCCCGCATTGCAGGCGGGCACGAATTTTATGTTCGGAATTTGCTGCAGGCGATGCTTCGGCTCGATGCGGGTCACTTTTTTTCCATCATCACCGCGCCTTGGAATCACCGGGAAATTGACCTGGGCAAAGGATCCTACAGAAAGATCTGCATCGAGGAAAAGCCGTCACACTGGAGCATCGTCAGGCATTTGCGCGCAAAGCTTGGGCTGGGGCATTGGGACATGTATCGATGCGCCCTGGAATCGGATGTCGATCTCTGGTTCTGTCCCATGATGGATCTTCAGCCCCGCAACATCGATATTCCCAGCGTTGTGACGATTGCGGATATCCAGCATGAGTTCTATCCGCAGTTTTTTTCCCCCGAAGAACTGCGCCACAGGGAGCTTACTTTGAAGCCCTCGTGTCAGTTGGCGACGGCGGTCATTGCTGTATCGGAGCATTGCCGCCAAAGTCTCATAGAGCGCTATCAGCTGGACGCCGACAAGGTCCATCGGATTTATGAAGCGGCGAGCCCCGGCTGTACGCCGGACAGCGCGCGGGAGGCCTGGTCTCGAGTAGCGAAGGAATACGGCCTTGAAAAGGGCTACATTCTCTACCCGGCCAACACATGGCCGCATAAAAATCATGAGCTCCTGTTTATGGCGCTCCATCTCTTGAAGAAACGCGGCGTCTCCCCCACATTGATCCTGACCGGCGCACACATTGCCCCATCCGCCGGCCTGAAGGAACTCGTGAAGCAGCTCGATTTGCAGGACCAGGTACGACACCTCGGGTATGTGGAACAAAATATCTTCCCGGGTCTATACCATGGGGCAGCCTGCCTCGTTTTCCCTTCCCTCTACGAAGGATTCGGGATTCCGCTGGTGGAAGCCATGGCATTCGGGTGCGCTGTGGCTTGCGGCAGCGTTTGCTCGATTCCTGAAGTGGTCGGGGAAGCCGCTCTATTCTACGATCCCCGCAAGCCCGACTCGATCGCGGATGCGCTTGAACGGATGCTGAAGGATGAAGACTTACGGAGCCAACTGGTCGGAAAGGGATTGCTGCAAGCGGCCGCCTTCAGCTGGGAGAATGCTGCAAAGCAGACGCTTGCGCTCTTCGAAAATGTCCGCGGCCGGAAAGCCGCTCCGAAGCCGGAAAACGTTCCTCCGCAGGACGTCGTTGAAGGTTTTTATGCCGATGGTTGGGCGGGGCCGGAGGTGTTGGTCAGAAGGGTGGAACTATCCCGCTGGCGCGCGCTAATGCTGCAAGGAGAAGCTTCGGTTCATTGCATTCCCGTCAAAATTCGCATCATGGCAGACCGTCAGCTGATCGGAGAATTGCAGATAGCCGATCCGGGGGAGTTCAGTCGAAAAATCGATCTGCCTGTTGTTGCCGCGGGGCGACAGCTGCCGGATGTTCATATCGTGGCCGAGCGCCATTTCGTGCCCAAAAAAATCGGGCTCAACAATGATACCAGGCGACTCTCCTATAGAATTCAAAACCTCGCTCTGCTGGATGCCGGCAGCGAGGCGATGGCTTTGCACGGAAGGTAACAATGCAGGGCTTTGAAACACCCGACGTCACGATTATCACGCCCTCCTATAACCAGGGGATCTTTATAGAGGAAACGATTCTCAGTGTCCTGAACCAGGAGGGCGCAGCGATTGAATACATCGTCATGGACGGCGGATCAACCGACGATACGCTGAAAATCCTGGCAAAGTATGCGGATCGCCTCGAGTATGTTTCGGAGAAAGACCGGGGGCAAACAGACGCCATCAATAAGGGGCTTCAGCGCTCTCACGGCAGAATCCTGGCCTATCTTAATTCGGACGACACCTATCTGCCAGGAGCAGTGGCCAGGGCCGCACGTTTTCTGGATGATCATCCCGAATTCGGCATGGTCTATGGCGAGGGATACCATGTGGACGCGACGGGGAAATTCATTGAGCGATACTATACCGAACCGTACAATTTTCGCCGCCTTGCGGAGATATGCTACATCTGTCAACCCACTGTTTTCCTTCGCCGCGAAGTGTTGTCTTCCATAGGAGATTTCGATGCCGGTCTTCATTACTGCATGGATTACGACTACTGGATACGTGTCGGAAAGCAGTACTCGGTCGGTTATATCCCCGAGTATCTGGCAACTTCGAGAATCCATCCTGAGACAAAGACTCGCTCAAAACGACTTCAATTCCATCAGGAAATAGTGCGCACCATCAAACGCCACTATGGGCATGTGCCGATGCGCTGGATATCGGCCTATGCGCATGCCTGCCTGGAAAGACATCTCTCCAGGGACACCCGGCTGAAGGATCATATTTTCCAGATCCTGGTGCGGCTGATCTTCCTCGCAAAATATATTGCGGTGAACCGGAAGCTCCCGATCCATGACTTTGTGACCCGATTGAGGCAGAAAAACAATTTGGAGGCGGACACCAAAGCCGCAGGACTTTCGGAAAACTTATGAAGATCGGCATTGACGCCAGTTTAGTCGTCGGAGAAAAGGCAGGAGTCGGTTTTTATACTGCCTGCCTCATCGAAGCTCTTGCCGCGCTTGACCCGGTCAATGATTATGTCCTTTACCCTTTCTTCTATCACGTATTCGATCCGCGTTTCAAAGAACTGAAACCGCCGGCCTCTAATTTTTCGGTTCGTTTCAGCAGGCTCCCGGAAAAGTCGATCCGATACCTGTGGTTTCGATCCGGGATCCCACGACATTGGCTGATCGGCAACGTCGACGTCCTTCACAGCACAACTTATTGTTGCCCCCATCGCCACATCGGCAAACTGGTGATAACCATCTACGACATCAGCTTCATTCATTATCCGGAGCACCACACGGAAGCCAACCGTGTGCATTGTCTGAAAGGGACCCTGGATAGCGCCACGATGGCGGACTGCATTATAGCCATCTCCGAGCATACGAAAAGCGACCTGGTCGAGTATCTCAATATTCCCGGGGATCGCATCGTCGTGACGCACCTTGCGGCGCGGCGAGCATTCCGTCCAAGGCCCCCGGAGGAGGTGCGGGCTTACAATCAAAATCACTGGGGGCTCGAGTCCCCCTACATTCTGAGCGTCGGAACCCTGGAGCCGCGCAAAAACATCAGGCGCCTGATCGGCGCATACTGTTCCCTCCCCGGCGAACTCAGAGATCACTATCAACTCGTAATCGCCGGCGGCAAGGGCTGGCTCAGTTCCGACGTTTATCGGACAGTCACCGAGATGGGAGCCGAGTCCAGGATCCGATTCCTGGGATATATTCCCGAGCCAGATCTTCCCTGGCTGTACTGCGGGGCAAGCTGTTTCGTCTACCCGTCTCTTTACGAAGGATTCGGGTTGCCGCCTCTGGAAGCCATGGCCACGGGAATCCCCGTGATAGCTTCCAACACATCTTCCATGCCGGAAGTTTTGGGAAATGCCGGCGTTTTGGTGGATCCCCAAAGCGATGAAGATCTCGGATCGGCCATGATCAGAGTACTATCGGATAGTGATCTCCGCCGGGAGATGTCCAGCAACGGGCTCAGCCGGTCTGCTCTTTTTTCATGGGAAAAAACAGCAGCGCAGACCCTGAAAATCTATGAGTCCCTGGGAAATTAGCGAGCCGAGGAGCCGGGGCTCAGCTGCAATTCATACAATCTCCAGGACAGGTCGCGGTCATCGCTGGACTGACCCAGTTTCCGTGGATTAAAGCTGAGGCTCGACTGGAATCTCAGGGCACCGTAGTTGCCCTTAAACTGCGGAAGCAGTGGTGCCAGTGAGATGGCGGATTCGAACTCGCTGCCTGCGGCTGGCTTTAATGTGTCCAGCAGTTTTTCATCGGGTCCCTTTATGGTGATTATGGGCCGTATTCCCAGATCAGGGACATCTCCTCTTATCCGCAGCGAAGGTCTGGCCGGATCGATGAGCACTTTAAGGATAAAGTCATCTTTTACCCAATAATCCGTCCACTTGTTCCAGTCGCCGGGCCTAAATATAGGAAGAGCGTCCGGGCTCAGCGCAAATTCATACAATCTCCAGGAAAGGTCCCGGTCATCATCGGACTGACCCATTTTATGAGGATTAAGCTGAAGGTTTGATCGGAATCTCAGGCCGATATATCTCCCGTTGAATTCGGGAATTAAGGGGAATAGCGGAATCATTGTCTCGAAGGTTCTGCCTGCGGGCGGCTCTATTGTATCCAGCAGTCTATTATTGGGGCCCTCTATGCTGATTATGGGTTGTGCGCCAAGATCGGGGACGTCGCCTCGAATCTTCAGCGAAGGTCTTTTCGGGTCTATCCGCACATTTGCGACAAAATTTTTCTTCACCCAATGATCCGCCCACTTGTTCCATTCACCCGGCAGGGATTCCGGCAAAACGGACAGATCCAGCGATCTCGTGCCTCTCGTGAAAAAGTGAAAATATTTGTCCAGGTCAAAGACCGGATACCACCCCGAGCCCGGGCTCCTTAAAGCAGCCAGCAACGGCTGCAAGTCAACCTTGCCAAATCCGAATTGCGTTTTTGGGATATCGGTTTCCTCCGAAAGATAGGGTTCCTGCTTTTCACCTTCGAAGAGGAGAAATTCCACACTGGGAAGCCCTTCCGGGGAGAGAAGCTCCTTCCTGTCAATCCTGACCGGGATCACTCTCCTTTCGAAGTTTTGCCCGAACAAAGGATATTCGAAGGAATCCGCGGACGCAGGCACAAAACCTAATCGCGATCCTTCGGGAACCAGACGGTCAACAAATCGAATCATGGGTTCGGAGCTGGGCTTGTTGCGTGTCATTATCTGGATTCGGTCCTTGCCCCAAATCGTCCAATGTCCTAGGAGCGGTTTCATCTGATTCCACAATAAGGAACTGATGAGGCAGGCTGCACAGATTCCGGCAAGCATGAAATTCCACAGGGAGGCTGCCCAGCCGTTCCTGCGAGAGTACAGACAGGCCAAGAGTGGAGATGCCACTGCAACCATTGGCACCAATAATCGACTGGATGTATATTGCCATCGCAGGGTGGCTGCTATCAGAATCAAAAAGAGTATCGACGCGAAAGCAAGAGCTCTTTGTCGAATCGCCTCGCTGAAAGGGGCTATGCGCAGAAGCTGAAACAAGAGCGTCGCCAGACCCAGAAAGCCGAATATAGGACCAAACATTGCCAGATCTTCATGCATCGATAGGGCAAGGTAATCAGGCCATGCAGCACCCATGAAGTCCTTGCCGGGCAAATGTTTTTCGATCTGCAGATACCGAAAGATGCTCTCAGCGGATGACTGGTAGGCATGAAGGACGCCTTGACGGATCGGCTTCCATGTGGGGACTATGCCGTTGGGATCCAGAAACTGCACCAACAGCCGCCCCATGTTGGACCATGCGGTGTGCCACTCAAAACCGTCCAGCGAATGTATATATCTAAAGTGCTGCGGACCGGCTGCATGGCCATAAATCGATAAATTCTGAAGGTAAATGTAAGAACCTAATGCGAGACAAAAGATCAGACAAAATAGCAGGAGCCGGATAGCATCACGGCGCTGGATGCCTTTCTCATAGAAAAAAAGTGCAAACGCATAGACTCCCAGACCCGGCAGCATAAGAACGCTGAGGATCTTGGTTCCAATGGCCAGGCCGAGAGAGATTCCACAAAGAAAGCTGCCGGCGGAGGGATTTTTCGACACCTCCCCGATGAAAATAAAAGCGCAAAGCAAAAAAAACGCCGCCGTAAGGTCGTTTTGGGCCGTAGAACTCTGCAGGACCACTTCCGGGAAGGATGCAAAAGCGAGCGCAGCAAACAAGGCTCCTTTGGGAGGTGCTCGCAATTGCGTTGCAATTCCATATATCGCCAGGACGCAGCCAATCCACGACAACCATTGGACCAAGCCGGCCGTTCTGTCACACTTCAGCAATACTGCCTGCCACAATATGAGGATTTCCGCATTTGCCGGAGAAACCGTTTGTCGAAGATTCGCCGTGGGAAACGATTTCAGGCTTCCTTGCTGCAGATAATAGCCCACCCGTGCCATATGGTAGGTCATGCTGTCGTGATTGTTAGGGGGAAGACAAATAACCAGAATGAAAATTGCAGTTGCGGTAAGAAATGTGAAAATGAGCAAAGTCTTAAGCGGAGCATCCGCACAATTCCATAGTTTCCTCAAGGATTCGAGGATCCGGAAGGCAGCTATTTCAGGAGGCTTGAGCCTCAAAGCGAGCAGAATCGCGAGGATGATACCGTGGAACCAAAGCAGGTTCAGAAGGCTGATGGACTCCAGCAGGGAAAGGATCTCGATTGCCATAATTATCTGGGCACAGTTCAGCAGGGCGAATGCCAGCAGCGTTGTTACGACGCGCTTTATTTTCAGGATGCCGATTAATGAAAGCGACGTGTAGATCACGCAAGCAAGACAGAATGCGAAGGCCAGGATGTGCAGAATTGCGGAGGTCAGAGAATACATTCAGACCTGATTTTTAAGAATGATCGCCCAAGGCGATCGGATTTATCGCCGCGAACCTTTCCAAAGAGTCATCCATTCAACCCTATGCCGGAATCTATCACAGGGTTTTGGCAGGAAGCGCTATTATACTTGGCATAACCGGCGGCCACAACTGACAGGCGCGACTGGCGCCTCCGCCGGCATTTGAGTTCCGGTAATACACAAGAGCATCCAAGCCAGTCCTGCGAGGGCGGGCATAATTCACCGGAATCCGCGCCCAATAATGGAGTGTCGGAAAAATATTGCAGAAACAATATCCATGCAGGCTGCACAAATGAGCATTTGCGCGATCAGGGCTCTGATTTTTTATGGATGCTCAAATGGCTGCCTGCTAATGTAATAGGCAATAAAAGAGGAGCTGAACATGGGGAAACGGGTTGCCCTCATCACGGGAATAACAGGACAGGACGGATCTTATCTGGCCGAGTTTTTGCTCGGCAAAGGATACAGCGTTCATGGAATAGTGCGGCGGGTGGCACTCGAGGACCCGGAGCATCGTCTCTGGCGCATCCGTCACATTCTTCCCGATCTGGAGTTGCATTCGGCCTCAATGGAGAGTTTTGCCAGCGTATTCCGTGTCCTGCGAAGCGTCCAGCCGAATGAATGCTATCACCTCGCTTCGCAAAGCTTTGTCAGCTATTCCTTTGAGGATGAATTCTCAACCCTCAACACCAACATCAACGGCACGCATTATGTCCTGGCCGCGATCCAGGAAATTGTCCCTTCCTGCCACCTTTATTTCGCCGCTTCCAGCGAGATGTTCGGGCGGGCGGAGGAAGTGCCGCAGAGTGAGAGAACCCGTTTCCACCCGCGGTCGGCCTACGGAATATCGAAGGTGGCTGGATTCGAGCTCACTAGAAACTATCGCGAAGCCTATGGTCTGCACGCCTCGTGCGGCATCCTGTACAACCACGAATCTCCCCGCCGGGGATACGAATTCGTCTCGCGCAAGATCACGTCGCACGCCGCCCGTATCAAGCTTGGGCTCGCGAAGCAGGTCCCATTGGGCAATCTCGACGCGCGCCGCGACTGGGGCCATTCGCGGGAGTATGTTCAGGCAATGTGGCTCATGCTGCAGCAGCCGGAACCCGGCGATTATGTGGTTGCGACGGGCGAAACGCATTCTGTCCGCGAGTTCGCGGAACGCGCTTTCGCCTGCCTGGGGCTGGACTATCGGGAATATGTCACTATAGACCCAAAGCTGTATCGCCCCACAGAAGTGGACATACTTCAGGGCGACAGCTCGCGGGCGCGCAAGATATTAGGGTGGATAAACGAGGTCACCTTTGAAGCGCTCGTGACGGAGATGGTGGAAGCAGATATGAGGATTCAGCAAAAACAATCTGCCGGCAATCCTTGAACTAGCGCGCGCAACCCCAATATCCTCCAACCATTGGTTTGATGCAGGGGCGGCCGGCAGGCCGCTCCTGCATGAAAACGTAGCGAATCCCCACAGCAATCAAGACAGGAGCTTCGGGATGCGCGGCCACAATCGAAATCAGGGAATGCGGGCAAAGCCAGACAAACTGATCCGCACGACCGCAAAATTCTGTGCTGAACCGGTTTATTACGGACGGAAACTATCCCCTTTATCAAGCTTCTGCCTACGCTGGTTCAGAATGCGTTGATGTCATTGCCGCTCGTCTGAACGTGCTGTGTCCCGTAATA
>Ga0208980_10001626_pt1 | contig 13646 bp, 8 predicted proteins | sample WetSurMetagenome_3_FD_187993 | JGI IMG/M metagenome (GOLD analysis project Ga0208980, IMG submission 187993) | Wetland microbial communities from Twitchell Island in the Sacramento Delta, sample from surface sediment Aug2011 Site A1 Bulk (version 2) | ecosystem: Environmental > Aquatic > Marine...
GATTGTTTATTTTTGATGCCTCCTGAAATAAGAATTGAGGTAATTCGTCAAAATCGGCTTATTATTTACAGAAAATCAGTAAAATATTTTGCACTTGTTGTTAAAATCAAACTCAATATATTGATATACAGTAATATATTGAACCAGATTATGCTTGCTTCCTGTAGGCTGTCTTTTGACGAATAATAAAAATCCTATGATCAAAATCTTCAAAACAATGGATACTACAGGTCACTTTCATGATCATCCAGGGTGGAAAACAGCTCTTTTCAGTCTGTTTTCCTTCTAATTTATCAAAGGAGAGGCCTTATTGGAAGATCATAAAAATGAAAAACTATAAAGCTAATACCGGTGGATTTTCCTACATTTATAAGTTAAATGATGTTTCTTTATAAAGAAGGACAAAGTTAAATTGAAGATTATATCAAACCTCCGGTTAAATCAAAGAAGGGAGTTTAAATATTAAGAAAATTGTAAAGTCTGTATTAATACTTTTTATTCTGGCAGGAGTATCGTGTGCTGTTACAAAAAAACCCGGTCTGATGCCGGAAGATGAATTATTTGTAACAAGAAAATATGTTGGAAATTTTGTCGGATTTGAAGCAATAGATACTGTCTCATTCGGGAACCCACATGTTTTATCGATTACTACCACACTTGACACCATTTACGGAAAGATCTCAGTTTATTCCAAAAAATGTGATTTTGTACCAGGTGACCGCCTTTATATCAGAAGAGTTTTTCAGACAACCGGTGTATTCGGTTCCTGGATTTATAATATTGAAAATGAAAATACGACAAGGGTGTCATATAAAATAAGCGAATTCCGGAATGGTGATAAAGTTCTGGCTCAGCGCTGGTATTGATAATTTATTAAAGGAGATAGTATTATGGGAATTATTACATGGATCGTAATGGGTTTAATAGTCGGATTGCTTGCAAGATTCGTAATGCCGGGCAAGGACCCCGGAGGAATTATTATTACTGTTCTTATAGGTATTGGCGGAAGTTTGTTGGGCGGTTACCTTGGAACTAAGCTTGGGCTAGGGTCAGTTGCAGGTTTTGATCTGAGAAGCATTCTTATTGCCACCGGTGGTGCTGTTATAATCCTGATACTTTACCGGGTTATCAAAAAATGATAACAACTGGCTTTAAAGTACAGGATTGAATGAATTATAGATTTTTAGGCCCTAAAAGAATTCTAATATTTTCGGGAGGAAAACAATTATTCCTATTATAACGGATAAAGTTGCTGATATCAATACCGCTCCTGCAGAATAGTCTTTTGCTTTTTTAATTTTTTCATTCCATTCCGGATCGACAGCATCGCTTAAAGCTTCCAATGAAGTATTGAGGAGCTCAGTCAAAAAAACGAGACCAATCACAATGACAATAAAACACCATTCAGTAAGATCAATTTTCAGTATTATACCGGCAATCACTGCAACTGCAGCTGCCATAAGGTGTATCCGGGCATTATATTCATGTTTAAGAAGAGATGCCAGTCCGCTGAAAGCAAACCTGAAACTCTCTGATCTTGATCTTGCAGAAAAAGACTTCATTTTCATTTCTTTATCAACTTGACAGATTTCCGGAAATCCTGATTATAGACAGTTATTACTAAAACACCTGCAGGAAGCTCACCTGTGTTGATAATGGTCTGGTACTGGCAGTTGTCTTTTCGCATAACGAGCTTTCCTGCAGTATTGAATAATAAAACAGTGTAATTCCGGTCATTATTAAGTGCAACCGTGAATTCATCATTTACAACCGTCGGCCACACAAAAATCTGAGGATCTTCTTCTGAACCTGCTTTCCTGACATAAACATAAGTTTTGCTGCTGGTCTCTGTTCCGCAGGAACCTGAAACTACCGCTTTATATAACCCTATATCGTTTGCATCAACATTTTGAAGAAGGAGGCCGGATAATGTATCATTATTCAGGAGGATGTCGTCCTTGAACCACTGATAGGTCAGATCATGACCGTCTGAATTAACTTCCAGGGTGAGATCGTCGCCAAAAGACACCTCGGTATCGGGGGTAATATTATTTATTCTGGTTACCGGCAGAACAGTGAGAATGGATGTGCCTGAAACTGCATTGCCACAAGATCCTTCAATTTCGCAAAAATAATTCCCAGAGTCATCAGCCAGGGCATTGGTAAATGTTACCTCACCTGTTGTGCCTGATTTAAATGCAGCTTCATTTTTGAACCAGGTATAAACCAGGTTATATCCTTCAGCATCAACTTTTAAAGTAACAGGCTGTTCAGCACACATTACCTTGTCTTCCGGCTCACTGAGGATATTGGTCTTCTTTGCTTTATTCACATTGAGCCTGGATATCTCAGACAAATCTGCGTTTCGTGTAACCTGAAGGCTGATGGAAGCAGTACCGGTAAAATCTGCATTCCAAGATACAGAAGCATTTTCATTGCTTCCGGTTATTGTACCGGCATTTACAGGTTCCAGCTGCCATTCGTATCCGGTTGCTCCGTTCACCGGGCTAACATTATATTCACTTGACGCTGTACCGGGACAAACAATTGAGTCTCCCTGGGGAACAGGGGCTTTAAACGTAATTTCTATTCCCGTATTTGCAGTGATCCAGGATTCAAACAACGACAGACGAGTGTATGCTCCGTATGTATTGCATTTAGTGCTGCCCCAGCTTACAAGACCAGCTAATTTATAACCCCCTGAAAATGGAACAACAAGAGGTCCACCGCTATCGCCGGAACAGGCGTCCTTGGTCACATTACGGTAACCGGCCATCATATCCGTTTCAGGTATGTAAGTCCAGACAGTTGAAGCTTGTTCATTTGAAACGATTGGCAGCTGAACCTTTTGTAAGGTTGTCGGATAAGTCTCCGGGGTGACCCTGGTGACCCCGTATCCTGTAACCCACGAAAGCACCCCCGGATCGGTCGCTCCTTCATTGACATCCTTTTCTGATATAAGTTTAATTGGTTCTGCATTCGTGTAATCAATTGGTTCTGTTAGTCTCAGGAGGGCAATATCGTTATTGAGTGTCTCCGGGTCATATAATTCGTGAGCGATCACCTCACTAACGAAGTATTTTTTCCCCTGGATTGAACTCCTTGGATCATTGGCTCCGACAGTGATTTCTATATTTGAAGCCGGTATTGGCTCATCAAAATCGCCTTTTGTGCAATGAGCTGCGGTTATGATCCAATCGTTGCTTATAATAGACCCTCCGCAGGTAAAATTATCAGCTTCAAGAAATATCTGCCATGGGAATTGCGAAATGTCTGCATCCGATCCTCCGGTTATCTTTGCGGTCTCATAATTTTTAACTCCCGTGAAGAATGCGATAAAATGATCACCCATTCCAATATCTGAACGGATTAATATAATTGCTTCATCATTGAGAGAAAGAGAATAAAGACTGCTGTCCGCCTTATTGACTTCAAAAACAGAAATCTCAAGAAAGTATCTTTTATTGGCCTCCAGGGAAAAAACAATGGTATCCTCGACTGGATAAAGATCACTCGTCAGTACCGGCATGAGTCTTTCGTCCAGGATCTTCCATTCTGAGGCAGCTGCTGCCTCTGACCTGGTGATCCTGATTGTCGCTTTCTGTGAAAAAACTATAAGTGTTACGACAGAAAGAAGAAAAACCAGAAGGATCCTTTTCATGTCTGGGAATAAAGTCCAAATGTAATACAATATGATCAGTTCTTTTCCCCACTGATCACATTCGTTTTTTTGCCTCAATATAAGACAAAAGTTCCCCTATCATTGCAGAAGCCCTTTTATCCATTGCCGGCTTATCGGACGGAATACCCGATTCATCAAATGCAGTGATGATATTTGGAATCCGTAATGGACCAGGAACTGTAATTGCTCCCAGTTTCCATAAAGTAAACTGAAGTGAAATAATTACCTGGGAACCTGCAAAGATCCCGTCGGAAACAGGAACAAATGCCACTGGTTTACGCAGCCATTCACCAGTCAGAAGATCGATCGCATTCTTTAAGCTGGCAGGATAACCTCCATTATACTCGGGGCTTATGATAATCACCCCGTCAGCAGATTTTATTTTCTCAGAAAATTCTTTCATTTCAGGTGACGGGGAATCATGATAAACCAGTCTTTCATGAAATAATGGGAAGTTATAATGCAGAAGATCAATTATTTCAGGTTTAGCAAGATTTGTTTCTTCAAGGAAGTTGCTTAAATATTTTGCGACTCGGTGACTTTTACGGCCTTTCCTGACACTGGGAGATATAATAACGATCTGCAGCATGGCATGAAATAAATATGAAAATTGACAATCCTGTTTTCAGAATTCCCGTGGAATCACAAAAGAAACTGAATTGACTCGAAATTTACTCAAAATACTTATGCAGTAAACTCTGGAATCTGACCTCTTTTTGCAGTGCCTGATAATCAGGATTTATTTTCAGCCAGACAATATCGCGATATCCCTTTTCAAGGGCTTTTTCAATTTCGTCAAGAGCCTCATGGATTTTGCCTTGCAGACAAAGCACCTCAGCAAATTTTTCATGTCTAGTTGAATCAATCTCCATTGCTTTCTGCAGAGCCTTCCCTGAAGCTTCAAAATCACTCATTCGTGCTGCAATTGCCCCGATTGCAATATATGTTTCAGGCATATTGGGGTAAGTTTTAAGCCAATCTTCCAGTGCAATTTTTCTGAATCCGGAATAATATTTCTTTGCTTCTTTCTGATTGCCCATAGACTGATAATTTATGCCCAGGTCATAAAGTGCAGAAGTTTCATCCTGGTTGCTTTCCCTGACTTTTTTCAATATACTTATCGCTTCATCATACCGCCCCAAAAGACGATAAGTATGGGCCAGCCGATATGAATTCATAAAGAGATCCGGATTAATATCATACCCTTTTTTAAAAGCCGTTTCCGCTTTTGAAAGACTATCGAGACCCAGATAAGCAGAACCCAGGTAGAAATAACCCCAGATGTTCCCGGGATTATCAGCCATCATTTTATTAACCCATACCAATGCAGAATCAATTCTTCCTAATTTTTGAAGATATATCCATTCTATTCCGCCGTATGTAAGGGGCATATCCGGAAATATTCTGACAGTAGCCTTATATTCTTTTAATGCATCCTCGAACTGACCTGAAGTCATGTACAACCATCCAAGGTTATTTCTTGCAGCTGCATCGTCGGGATACAACTGTATCCTCATCTTTGCATATTCGATGCCTTTTGGAATGTTTTTTTCCACATTCAAAGCATGAAATGTAAGTATACCAAGCCTTTCTCTTTCTGTCAGCTTATCGACTGATCTGACAGCCTGATCAAGCAATTCACGTCCTTTTAAATCACCGAATTTTTCAATCAGCAAGTTTCCAAGTGATGCTTTTGCAGATATAAAGCCGGTATCAACTTTCAATGCGTTTTCGTAATAACCTCTGGCACCATCAAAATCCATCATCAGGTGACGATCAATTCCCATTGAATAAAGCTTAAGAGCTTCAAGCGATGAGGTCGTAACCTTCTTTAAGGGTTTGTCCTGGCCTGCAATTTTATACCTTGATTCACCAAGGTGGCGGCGTAATCTTTTGCTAAGTATATCGAGCTTCCCGAGTATTTCATCCTGATTTTCCGCATAAATAATTTCTGATCTAAAAAGATCGCCCGACTTCGAATTCATTATTTTCGCCGCGATCACATACTTGTTCCCGACTTCACTTATACTGGGTACAATGTAAATATCAATTCCTTCCCTTACCGCAATCTCCCTTCCGGTTTTATCATCAACAGATTCCCTGTCCTTGATTTTCATTCTCGACATTGTCTCAAGCATCCTCGACCTCGGTAATATATTAATATACCTTGATTGATTGGCAGTCAGCGAAAAAGCGGTATAGAGCGATTTGTCGAAAACCGTATTGTTAGTAAGATTTTCAAAGTCGGTTATTACAACCCAGTCACGTTCGGCAAACGGAACGGTATTCGCGCTTGAAAAAATGAAAAGAACTGCAACTGCAATGATAACTATGAAGGAGCTGTAACTGTATATTCTGCCTTTCTTTCTGCTTTGCAGGGCGTTCTTTGCATGGAGTAAATTGTTGTATGAAATAAGTTCTTCCCGCGATTGAGAAACCGTAGTTTCCCAGCCGGGGTGCACTATATCAGCGTCAGCTTTCTCCTCCTCTCCGGTTTTATCCAGGTCGCTGGTTCTCTTAATGCCTTCCGGAGTAATGTCATATATCCATGTAAGAATGATTACAACAATAAGGCCGACAGCCAGTAAAACAATTACAAGGGTAACACTCCATGCAGGAAGGCCGATGCGGGGGAAGATCATATCGACAGCCTGCAACAGGGCAAATGCTCCTGCAATGTACACTGTCATTGCGCGGACTACTTTTCTCTGTTTAAGTTCCTGCCAGAACTGTACAGGGTCTTTTAAGTTCCCAGCCATCAGTACACCGGATGTTAAAAACATAAAATTACACCATCCGGATGCCAAAGTCAAGTAGTGCTGTATGATTTATTGATTAGGGCAGATGTTTACCACATGATTATTTCTGTTTCTTGTAGTTCTCTATAAGAGTAATACCCGGGAATCCGATACCTGCCAGTTCCGGGTAGTATTCAAAGGTCTCTTCCCTGGTGTAGAATCCCGTAACGATCACATGGTAATAGTCAAACTGCCTGATAATTTCAACAGGCCGGTTAAGTTTGGACATAATTTTTCTCTGTGCTTTTAAAGCCTGGGATTCTTTATGATAAATAGCGACCTGCAGAGCAATAGTAGGTTCTCCGATATTTGGTTTTTCTGATATGGCAAATCTGTCTGGTTTCACTTTTGCTACACTTAAGGATGACTCAGATTTCACAGCTGCCTTAGGTAAAGATACAGGTTCTTTTACGGCAGGCTCTGTCATAGGTCTTATTACAGGAGCTATTTTCCATGTGTCCTTCATATCAAAATGTCCAATCGAAGGGGTAAGGTTCCTCATGGCGTTCAGAACAGTCGGATCAAGAATCGGTTGTTCCGGAATTACGAGCCTGTAATATCCTCCCTCATATACTATTTTTGCTTTTTCCTTTGTTGAAGCAGATAGTGTCTCTTTCAGAGCAATTGCATCGGACATCTTCCGGAATACTCCCAACTGCAATGCAGTCGTTTCAGCAGTCGATAATGGGACTTCTTTTAAGATGACCGTTTCTCTTATTCTTGCCAGCGAGTCTTCTTTGGTTATAAGCACTCTTTGCTGTTGTCTCGCTAACAGGTGGATTATCCATAATTCCTTGAATCCTAGTTTGTTAAGCTTGATAACATTTTCATCAACTTCCTCGCGTGTGGGCAGTTCAAGTATCCGGACGCGGTAATATTCTCCCGCGATGGTAATCTGGACATCTTTACCCAGCTCTTTTTCAAGCATCTTCTGAAAACCTTCAGCGTACGATCTGCTTTTGAATGCACCGATCTGAATAGCCCAGCTATCCTGGGTAATTGTATAGACCTCCTCGGAAACCTCATGGATGATCATATAGGACGTATCTTTTGCTGCAGCAGGTATTTCAGGAGCAGGAACTTGGATTTTTGCTGAATCGCGCAGAATATTTTGTAGTACAAAATCAAGTTTTTCAGCTATATCTCCATTAATGCCGCCTGCGATTGTGAATTGAAGAGTATCGGGAGATGAAGTCATTTTAAGTTTTCGCAGCTGTGACGTATCGATACGGACGCTATATTTACCCGGGGGCAGTCCTAAATAACTATAATAACCATCATCTTCAGTCAGAGTCTTTCCGACCGGATTAAGTTTACTGTTATAGAAGCTGACAATAACCCGTCCCTGTCCTGTTTTTTCACCACCGCTTTCGAGCATCACATAGCCGGTTGCCTCACCTACAACATTGACCGGGATCTCAACCAGTTTTAATATTTCCGGATCGACTGCAACATTGTAAGTCTGCTTTGACAGTCTCCAGGAGATGTTTTCAAAGCTATTGGGATCAAGATCGATAAAGCAGTTTGTATAAGGTTCAAGCCCAATTATCCTTATCGTCGTATCACGGTCACTCTTTTCAATGCGGCCTCCGTTTGAATGGAGGTTTAATCCATATACTTTTGGTTCTCCGGGATCTTTCTTACCGTTGTCATTTATATCGAGGAACGGGACTACAGAAATGCCTCCCCTTCCTACATTGGATCGGTTATCTGCTCCGAGATACTTTGTTTTTCTGTCATTAATAAGACTTCCCCGTGCATATTCAACAAAGCTGGTTCTGTTATTATATTGTCTTATTGACGCACCTGCCTGGGCGAATGAGAAGTCATACCGTAATCCTGCCTCTGCCAGTTTCAGTTCGTTGGTGAAATTCTGCTCATACGAAAGGTTTAAATAGCCGTTTTTCATAACTCGTTTTTCGAGCCTGGCCTTAGCCGAGAACAACTGATTGTCCGAATAAGCATACTGTACCTGGGGCATAAAAATAAAGCCTGCCGGGAGCCTTAATGAGAGTGCCAGTGTGCTGTAAAAATAAGGTTTTGCATTATCTGCTACCAGGGCATAAGTTGTCAGGTTTGTATTTACTCCGAAAAGTGAACCGGAAATCAGCCATTCCCCGGTAGTATATCTGGATGTCGGGAGAATGATCTGGTTAACCGAAAACCGTTGAAAGGTGGATAATTTACCGATCTTCAGGGGTACTATTAAAGTTGCTTTACGTTCTTCCCTGTAATTGTAGAAAATTGCTTTCTGATCCTTATCATACCAGGTGTAATTAAGATCAAGCTGAAGGTTTGAAGGGAGCCTGTAGGAAAGGGTGCCTCTTGCCCTTACACCGAAAGCATATTCACCCGAAAGAAGAAGGTTGCTCACTACCCTGAATGAAGCATTAATATAGGGCATGAAAGGTTGTGAGGTCACAGATGAAAGATATTCTGTACCGGCCCCGACGGTCAGACTGCGTGTCACGCCATAATTTACGCTTGCCCTTGAAAACCTGCTTCTGAGTGTATCCTCAACTATGCCGGCACTAACGGTATATTCAAGGGTTTTTTCTGGAAGAAAGTTATAAGGTATGTTGATATTCTGTTCCCGTACACGTTCCTCGCCCCATGGTCCAAAGAACTTTAGTTTTACCAGCGAATTACCGTACACAAGAGGTATTTCAAAAGTAAAAAAACCTGAAGCATCTGCTTTTTTATAATCGACCAGGACATTATTTACGTAAAGTTCTACAATCCATCCAGGTTCGGTTTTATCACTGAGGGTGTAAGAGCCGAATGATCTTCTGAAGGTTGTAGGAGTATTCGTCAGCTGAACTCCTATCACAGGATTATACAGTGAAGCTATTGCATTTGTCCGGATCTTTCCTCCCATAACCTGCCTTAATGGTGCAAAATCATTATTGACATACCTCCACAGGTAATATTGCTGTTTTTCTGAAAACGGTTCCAGGCTGTTATAGTACAGGGCAGCGGTTGCTTCTCCACCCGCTATCATTGCCCCCAACCCAAGATCGAGCCTTAGATCGGACTTTCCGTTTATTTCCTGTGATGATGTTGCCGACCAGTCGGCCATTCCGAATTGAAACTTCGGATAAGTCCGTCCTATAATTGTATCAGCCTGAAATTCCCCTTTAAGGCGTGAGATGTTTTTTCGCATCTCTTCCTGGCGCATTTCACGGATCAATGGTAATTCGAGGGCACTGACTATGGTTACTGAAAGAGTCCGGAAGCTGAACCTGCATTCCAGGCCAAATACCTTACCGTAATATAACGACCTGAGATACAGGTTGGATTCTGTCCGTATAAGGTCACCGGCCTGCAGGTCAAATGTCTTATCCTGGTAAATTATCTGATTTTTTGTCCTGTCGATCAGGTAGGTCGCGGCAGGATTAATAAAGAATCCTGAAATATCCTCAAGGCCCGGGGAAGGAACATTTTTTATTTTCAGAAAATCAAAAAGATTTGTTACCGGCAGATATAATTCTTCAGATTTAATCAGAGCATCAATCTCAGTTCCCCCAACCCCTGGTATTTCAGCATAAACAGATATTTCATCGTATTCGGGCAGATCCTGTGACAAGAGCTTTCCGTTAATGAAGAATATTATCAGAAACAACAGCAAGCCTGGGTGACGGATCAGAATTGAACGCATACATCCTGTAAATAAAATATTGGAGTATGCTTTTCTGAACGTCATGTTATTTTTTCATTTAAAAAATTTATCCGGGTTATTCCCGGACAATTGTTACTTCAAATGTTCCTGTATAGCTGCCCGGCGGATTTGCGGCAGCATTCCCTACAGTCAGAATTCCTCCGATATAAAGCGGTATTGCCACATTAAAATGAACATTTGATACAAATGGAGAAGCCGGATTTGAATCTCCCAAATGCAAGGTCATTGTTCCCGCAGGAGTGCCGGTAAGTATAGCATCCAGTCCATTCACAACCTGAATGACTGTTCCCGGATGGGCGTGAACCTCAAATAATGCTGCGGAATAAGCAGGTCCAACACTAAGCAAAACGATATCTCCAGTTGAAGTTCGTGCTCCCGAAGGATTAATTGTTATTTTACCCCCCAAAGCACCATGATAAAATGTGCCGAAACTAAGTCCCTGTGCTGTTGCAATTATCCTGATAGGCCTGGGAGGCGGTTCCTGAGCTTTTAATCCGGACGATTCAGAAAGCATAAATATGACCAGAGGTAGTAAAAATAACCATCGGTTGAAGCGGTGAATTTTTGAAGCACAAGTCATCTGTTCTCTATAATTATCTTTTTTGAACCTCTGTAATTTCCCGAAACAAAGTTGACAATATAAATACCTTCTTTAATGCCCGGATAGAACTCATTGTGACCAGAATCCACTATTCGTTTAACGAACAAAACCTGTCCGGTGAGGTTTAAAATTGATAATGTTCCGGGACCTGTCTTATCGATATTAACCGAGTATTTTATCATGCCATAAGAACTGTATACAGTAAAAAGTCCGTCATCCGGCACGATTTCCGGAATTTCAGTGGCTACTGATGAGAGGTTAATAAAGAACCTGTTCATATATTCACCATTTTTCAAATAGACCCTGTACTGTTTTTTATCAAGCAGATCTTGCTCGATGCCTGATTCCATGTCAGTTAAATATATCTTCTTTCCTTCCAGCTTTTCATCGACCCTGCTTAATGCGAATATGATATTGCCTTCCCTGTTAAGCCTAATACCTAGCGGGATACTGCAAATTGTATCCTCCCGCAATTCTGGCAGGGCATCGATCGACAGTTTTGATCCGTCTGTCCCGATGGCATATAGATTAGGAATATTATAATCGGTATTCATTAATTTAAGGGCATCAAGGTTTGAATCGAATCCTGTTTCAGCTTTTTCATCAAAATAAATTACCATCGGATCGGTGGAAAGAGGATCGCCATCAAATGTTGCTCCAAGTCGGAGTAACGCGATGGAGTTTTTATCATCTGATTTTGCAAAAGTTTGTGTCATATCAGTTACCCTGACACTGTTATTAAGTGACAGAATACCTGTAACCGGCCATGGCGGCCCATTTGTCACATGAACAAAGAATCCCTGCATTGAGGGGATTATATTACTTACTGTATCATCGCTCGAAATGCCATTAGCATATGCACTATATCTGCCTCCGTACTCATCAGTTTCACTGGCTTTGAAGTAATAGATGGCATTGTCGATATTGGTTTTAGTCCATCCGGCAGCGGCATCCCAGTTGATGGGAGAGGGGTATGGATTACCAACGAGGTTAAATCCTTTTGTGTATGTATTATTGTGATTGTAAAGTGTGACAGAAAGAGCTCCGGAATTTACTGCGCCTGTAACATTTACTGTAATTGGCACTGCTGAGGAGCCGAAATTAGCCGCATAACCCTCGAGCGGGTTCAGCGGATCTGTTTTTGTCACGTAATCGGTCCAACCGCTTATTAAGCTGCTTTCATTGTACCTGTATAATACAGGGAATGAGGCTGAAAGATCCAGTTCATCGGCAAATTCATTCACTGTCGAAGCCTGGAAAGGCGAGCTGACATATTTATAACCAAATGCTGAAGGAAGGTAGCGTTGCATTGTTACATTTCCTGTTACAATTCCTGCACCTGAGCCATCTATCAAAGCTGTCCCTGAGGCTGAGGAGACAAGAGTTAAATTTCCGGATGAAGCAAGAGCCCCGTTCTGAATATTGACTATTCCGGAAACATAAAGCGGCCCCAGCAGGCTGACACCAGCTGTATTGTTTATTGTCAGGTTTTTGACATAATTGCCGCTGAATACCGAGGCATCGATAGTCTGGGCTGATGTTCCGTTCATTACAATTGTTCCGTCAGAAGCATCAAAAGTTCCGTTATTTGTAATTGTGCCTGAAATCTGCAGGGTATTTCCTGAGATTGTTAAAGATGAACCTGCATCTATTGTTAAATTATTAACAGTACCGGTGGCTCCTGTGCTGAGAACAGGTTTGTTTGTAACATTCGGCAGTTGCACCGGAGTCGATAGCCCCGGAATAAATCCGCAGGTCCAGTTTCCGGAAGTGTTCCAGTCAGTGTTTACAGTTCCGGTCCAGGTAATAGCTGAAATAATGGAAATAGTGCTCGTGGCAATGGCCTCTGCGCAACCGCCTGATGCTGCTATCGTATTTGTAACAATATAATTTCCTGGAATGCTTGCCCCGATGTTTACTTCACCCGTGGCACTATTTATGAAAACCAGACCTGATGTAGATGAAAATGTCCCTGCAACCCCTCCGCCACTGAACGCCGGAAAAGGATTTGAAGCATTCGGGCAATATGGGGTACCCGGGTAGCTAAAAGTCGCGACAGGTTGAGTGGTAACAGTCAATAGTGCTGTGTTGCTGTTTACCGGAGAAGAACCACATGAAGCAGAGATAACACACCTGTATTGTTTTCCGGTTTTCGTTATACCGGGGTTAGTTAATGTAAGTGTCGGTGTTGCAGATCCTGAGTATATTCCACCGTCAGATATGTTTACACCATTCTCCTGCCAGCGGTAGGTAAGATTCAAACCTGTTGCTGAAACGGTGAAGACAGCATTATCGCCTGCACATATTGATACAGGTTGAGGCTGGGTGTTCACGGTAATTCCATTGTATATGGTCAATGTGACTGAAGTGGCAGGACTTTCGCAACCATTAATGGTCTGAGTGACAGTGTAATTATACGTACCGGCAGCTGTTTTCCCGGTTGAAAATGGGTTGGCCGTGCTCACAAGCGTTCCGCTGCTGTACCAGCGGATATTAGTACCCGAAGTTGCTTTCAGGTAAGTAATCTGATTTGAACAGTACTCTTTATTGGAAGCAGTTGGGGCAGATGGAATAGGAGTTATAATGATGTTTTTAGTAACACTTACGGGACCACAACCTCCATCGTATGTATATGTAATTGAATAAGTTCCAGCTGACGGCGGAGTAAATATATTTCCGGAAATATATGGATTTCCTGAATAGGTTCCTCCTGTTGGGTACCCAAAAGTAAGTGTAATGGGGACATTGCATATACCTACAGATGGCAGGTTATTATTCACAGCTCCGGCACCTAAAGTGTAGAAAGTTGAAGGGGAGGATTGATTGTTATATTCAGTTCTCATCCACCCGTTTGATCGTACATTATCAGAGATTCTAAGCTCATCA
>Ga0208980_10001627_pt1 | contig 13646 bp, 18 predicted proteins | sample WetSurMetagenome_3_FD_187993 | JGI IMG/M metagenome (GOLD analysis project Ga0208980, IMG submission 187993) | Wetland microbial communities from Twitchell Island in the Sacramento Delta, sample from surface sediment Aug2011 Site A1 Bulk (version 2) | ecosystem: Environmental > Aquatic > Marine...
CGTTCTATTGCGCCGCCCAGTACCTGCCGCTGAAGGCAATGCGCATGCGGGCGTCGAGTTCCAACCTCGTTGCGGTCGAAGGGATCTAGGGCGATGGACCGGACCCCGATGTACCACGACGGGATGCGCCGCCTGCAGGACCGGCGCGAGACCCGACCCCTTGCAGACCGGCTGGAGCAGGTGACGGTCCGAAGTGCATTCACCGTCGAAGATCGTGCCTTCATCGAGCGCTGCCCGATGTTCTTCATCGCGACGGCCGACGGGCAGGGTCGACCCGACTGCTCCTACAAGGGTGGTCTGCCCGGCTTCGTCCGTGTACTCGACGACTGCACACTCGCGTTTCCAGACTACGACGGCAACGGCATGTACCGGAGTCTGGGCAACGTCGTCGTCAACCCCAAAGTGGGGCTGCTGTTCCTGGACTTCGAGCAGCCCAGGAGGTTGCGCGTGAATGGAACCGCGGTGATCAACGCGGACGACGCGTTGCGCCCCGAGTATCCCGACGCCGTCTTCGTCGTTCGCGTCACGGCAACGCACATCTTCCCGAACTGTCCCCGCTACCTGCACAAGATGACGCTCGTCGAGCCATCGGCCTATGCCCCCAGGCCCGGCTACACGCCGCCGGTCCCGGCGTGGAAGACCTTCGACGTCTTTCGCGACGCGCTGCCGCCCCGCGACCGTGGTGGGCACTCGTAGACTTCTCGGTGCACACCGGTCAACCCATCGAACTTGGATTGCTCCTCGAATGTCCACGCCCTTTGCCGACGCGCCCTTTCTTTGCGGACCGCTGCGCAAGCCGCGCCAGATGCTGGCCGATCAGGTCTACGACGGCCATCGCTCGATCCACGATGATCAGATGGCCACCGGGCTCGGCCTGCGTGCCGGCCCCATCGAAGGGCCGACGCATTTCAGCCAGTTCGATCCACTGCTGCACCAGCTTTTCGGCAGAGAGTGGTTCGAGACCGGTTGCATCAGCGCGCATTACCAGAACATGGTCGTCGAGGGCGAGGAAGTGCGGGCCTTCGCGCGCCAGCCCGTCGGGGGTGCGACCTTCACCCAGATCTGGGCCGAGAAGCGCGACGGCATGCCGGTGCTGACCGGTACGGCGTCGATCGGCCCCGACAGCGGCCACCCGGGGTGTGTCAGCGAGATCGGCCAGCGCCTGGCCAAGCTGCGGCCGCCGAAGCAGTTGGTGATCCTGCGTGATCTGCGGGTCGGCCAGCGCGGCGCCGGCGATCCTGAGCAGGTACGCATGGCGATGGACCAGCATATGGGTGACCACTACCCGTTCACGCTCGCCGACAAGTTGCAGGTCATCACCGAGCCCTCCCCCTGGTACACGGCCGAAGGCGGTGCCTCGTCACCCTGGGGCCGTACCATCATTCCGTTCGAGATGATCAGCGTGCTTCTGGGAAGCACCTTCGGGGCGGCAAGGTTCAGGCCCCGCGGTCCGGCAGTGGGCCTGTTCGCAGGGCAGGAGATCCGGCTGATCCAGGGACCGCTGTTCGTCGACCACCCCTATGAACTGGAGCGCGAGATCATCGCCCTGAGCGAGAGCGCACGAACCGAATCGACATGGGTGCGCACCCGGGTGTTCGACGGCGTGAGCCGTACACTGGTCGCCGAAATGATCCTGAACAGCGCGGTGCTCAAGGCCTCCTACGCCGACTACGAGCGCGACGCCCAGTTGCTGGCGGCCCCACCGTCACTGTAGTTGCCGGCGCGGTCGCCTCACATGCCAGGCTTCTTGAACAACTCGTCCATGAGTTCCGCAGGCACCGTGGAGTTGTCTTCCGTCACTTCGAGGCCATAAGTCAGGTCGAACGAGGACATGGCCCAGCCTGGCGTCGGCGCCGCAACCGGCGCAATGGAAGGTGATGGCGCTGCGTCGGCGTATTCGCCATTGGGTGCGCCTTGAGTGATCCGCCAGACTCGCTTCCTGCCCGGCAGACCGCTTCTGAATTCGGCCATGAAGGGTTCCCCCAGAGGACTCCGCAGTACACAACGCGACGTCGCCTGCGGGATGCTTCATTCTGTTGCGCTCGCCATCGCCTGCGCACCCCCCGATTGAGTGGTTCCGCCCCACGGGAAGCGGGCGCAATGAAGCGACCTCGGGATCCTGCGGTCCCGTTGCATCCGGCTTACTTGACCAGGAAGTCCTCGAGCTTCTTCCCTTGTGCCAAGGCAGCGACCAACCACCGCGCACGACTGCCGCGCCCGGTCCAGGTGTTCCCGTTTGCATCGCGATAGCGGATGGGGACGACGCTCTTGCGCTTCCTGGCCACCAGTGCGCGACCCCGTCCCTTCGCTGCGACGGCAGCGCGCTTATCGGGCTTTCCGGAAAGTCCCAGGTCCGCGGCCGTCAGTCCGTAGTGCGCAATGGCCGCTCTGATCTTGCCGACGACTTCGGCGACTTCCCTTTTCTTGAGGGCTTCAGCCTGGGCTTGAAGCTGTGCAATCTGCCTCTGCACTTCGGAGTACGTGGAAGCTTTCTTGCGTCTCGGCATAGCTGGTCTCCCCATGGGCGTTGAGCGTGTGAAGGATAGTCCAATCAATTCCACATCGGAAGCTCAGGAAAACCCATCATCGGACCGTGGGCTTCATGCCGAGGCAGCTTCGCCCTTGCATCATCATTCGACGAAGACAACGGTCCCGCGCATCAACCCGTATGAGCACGATTGCAGGACGCATGCGCCATGAATCCCGCGGAGCCTCATCGCGCGCCGTCTCTCGCATGCCGCATCGAGAACACAAGCGCGTAGGCCGTTGTCGCCGCAGCAGCTACTTCGAGGATTTCCCGAACAGCGCTTCCAGGAATTCGGCCGGCACCGTCGCTTCGTCCGCCTCGCCGATTCCGGATACGCCGTTCGACGCGAACGAGCACACTGCCCGTTCGACGTCCCGACGATCCGAGAGTTCGAGTTCCCCCGGAAGCACCGAGTCAGGATCGACGTACTCACCGAGTGGCGCGTCGGGCGTCACCATCCATATACGCTTCTTGCGCGGAGTGTCGTCTTTGACGGGGACCATGCCGGAATTCTGATGAGGCGCGGCGATCACGTCATCCCCCGAGCGGCATGTGGCCACCGACGAGCGTGAACAACTTTGCACTTCGCCCACTTCGACCCGACGGGTCGATTCGTCGGAGGCCGCCGCGCCGCCGGGCGCATACAGTTCGTCGTGACGCGATGGGCGCGTATTGGCCATGAAGCTTTGGCCGCGAGCCGCGCTTCGATCATCCGTTGGCGTCGAAAGGAATTCCGGTGCTGGACATCTCGTCGTTCGTGTTCCTGGTCGCATCGCTCGTGCTGATCGTCACGCCCGGACAGGACATGGTGCTCGTGATGTCGCGTTCCATTGCGCAGGGTGCGGCTGCCGGACGCGCCACCGCAGCCGGGGTGAGCGTGGGCCTCGTCGGACACACGCTCGTCGCCACCGTGGGTCTGGGCGCGATCCTGCGCGCCTCGGAGTGGCTGTTCATCGCCCTGAAGCTGGCTGGCGCAGCGCACCTGTTCTATCTGGGTGTCGGCCTGCTCCGTACGAAGGGCACGCAACTCGACGTTCAGGCGTCCTCGAGGCGCTCCTTGAGGCGCCTCTTCCTCGACGGCGCGCTCTCGAACGTCTCGAATCCGAAGATCGCAGTGTTCCACTTCGCGTTCCTGCCGCATCTCGGCAGGAAGGCTCTCTGGCTGGTTGCGTGCACGGCCGAGTGTCCTCGGCTGGCTCTATCGGTCGAGCGGCTCTGTTCTCGTAGCCCCCGGGCTGCGGCTTGCCTTTGAACCCATTGAAAGGTGAATGATCATGTCGAAAGGGACCGTGCGGCTTCATCGTGTGCTGCGTTCGATGCCGGAAAAGGTCTATCGTGCCTTCCTCGACGCCGACGCAATGTGCAAGTGGATCGCGCCTCATGGCTTCACGTGCAAGGTCCACCATCTGGATGCCAGGGTCACTGGCACGTTCAGGATGTCATTCACGAACTTCTCGACCGGCCATGGCCACTCTTTCGGTGGTGAGTATCTCGAGCTCGTCCCGCATGAACGCATTCGCTATGTCGATCGATTCGACGATCCGAACTTGCCGGGCGAGATGACGGTGACGGTGTCGCTCGTCAAGGTCTCGTGTGGAACCGAGCTGACGGTCGTGCAAGAGGGAATACCGGAGGTCATTCCCCTCGAGATGTGCTACCTCGGCTGGCAAGACTCCCTTGCGCAACTTGCGAATCTCGTCGAGCCCGATATTCCAGGTTGAAGGGGCGACACCTCACCGTCGTACGGGATCTTTCGCAAGCAGGGTGCAGCTACCGTTACCTTCGAGGTGAGTTCTATGCAGCCGCCATTGTCTGCGCCTTGCGACTGTCTTCGATAGTCGGCCTTTCCGCGGCTGCAGCTCGCGTTTTCATGTGCCGATGCTTGGTTGGGTGCTCCTTTTCGACGGCTTCCAGCCAGGCTTCATAGCCGCCTTTCAAGGGTCGTACGCATAGGTACCCATCGTCGAGCAGGCGCCGCGCCGCCTGGATCGCTCCGGCGTCCTGCGGACAAGCGCAGAGTGTGACGATCAAGCTCGCCTTCGGCCAATCGGCAACGACGCTCTGAAGACGATCATGCGTGGCGACCACTGCGCCGGGAATCGGGCCGGTTTCGTCGATCATGGTCTGGCCGCGAAGGTCGAGCAACAGGGGACGTTCGTCGCTGGCCATCGCGGCGAGCAACTCGCCGGGCGAGATATGTGGAATCAAGCTGAGCGCTCTGAACCGGTACTTCTGCCACAGCTTCCAGACCAGCCAGAGGACGACGAACAGACCGGCCGTGGCCACGACGGTCGCTGCCTGTCTGTCAAGCATCGCGATCACATCCGGTACCGCGCCTCGCACGAACCAACCCGCTCCCAGCCCCAGACCAGCCCACAGACCTGCGCCCGCAGCCGCTGCCAGCAGAAAGCGCGACAGCGACATTCGCAAGGCACCAGCGATCGGCGGCGCGACGGTCGAAAATCCCGGGACGAACTTGGCCACGAGCAGCGAGGACATACCCCAGCGCGTGAACTTCGCCTCCGTCTGGCTGACGCAGGAAGTGGGGTTGATCGAGAGCCTGCACAACCCGGCCAGCACGCGATAGCCAAAGCGCTTGCCCGCAAGGTACCAGAGCCCGTCCGCAACTACCGAAGCGACTGTCGCCGCCGCCAACAACTTTCCCAGAGCCCCCGGGGATGCCGCGAAACTGCCCGCAAGCAGCAGCGTCGGTACGGCCGGCACCGGAAGACCGAGCTGTTGCAGCAGGACGTTCACGAAGACGACGGCGGGCGCGTCACGCTGCAGCGTCTGGGCAATGTCGGCGAGTTGCATCTGGAGCCCCCGAGCTCGTTGGGTCAGGCGGCCTGCGTGGCGCTGAACTCGTTGGCTGCAACCCCGTTCGTCAAGGCCTTGATTTCCGCCTCGGCTGCGGCCAGCGCACGCGCTTTCGGGGCATCCCCCATCGCCAGGCCTTCGGCTCGAACGAAGCGAACATCGCTGATGCCGAAGAATCCGAACACGGTCTGCAAGTAGCTCTCCTGATGTTCCATCGCACGCCCGGCGTCGCTGGCGGAATAGATGCCACCCCGCGTCGAAGCCACGATGACGGTCTTGCCACCAGCCAGGCCTTGTGGACCCTTTTCGGTGTACTTGAACGTGCGCCCGACCTGGGCAATGCGGTCGATCCACGCCTTGAGCTGGCTGGGGATGGAGAAGTTGTAGAGCGGCGCTCCAACGACGATCACGTCGGCGGCGAGGAACTGCGACACGAGCGCTTCGGAGACGGCGTTCTCGCGCCTCTGGGAGTCGGACAGGCCTTGCGCACCCGGTGCCAAACGAAACCCGAGCGAGTCGATCGACAGGTGACTTGGAGCGCTGGACGCCAGATCCAGGTATTCGACCTTCGTGTCCGGATGACCGCCCCGCCACTCGGCGACGATCTCAGCAGTCAACTGCCGCGAAATCGAGTTCTTGCCGAGAACGCTGGAGTCGATGTGGAGCAAGTTCATGACCATCCCTTCGTCGCAAACGCTGCGGACTGCAGCCTGGGATCAAGTATGCGGATGTATGTAGTCTTCGATAAGTCACTCAATTTGAGTTAGATTGTCCTGCCAGTGGAACGATGGGGGTCTTGAAATGCAGGATCTGAACGACTTGCTGTATTTCGCGGAGGTGGCCGACCGGGGTGGGTTTGCCGCCGCAGGGAGGGCCCTCGGCCTGCCCAAGTCCAGGCTGTCTCGGCGCGTCGCCGAACTGGAGGAGCGACTCGGCGTGCGATTGCTGCAACGCACCACACGCAAACTCTCGTTGACGGCCGTGGGTGAGCAGTACCACCGACACTGCGTGGCGATGCGCGAGGACGCTCGAGCCGCCGAGGAGGCGGTGGCGCAGGTGCAGGCCGAGCCACGAGGCACGATCCGCGTCGCTTGCCCAGTTACCTTGGCGCAAACCACGCTGGGGCCAATCCTGCCGCACTTCCTCGCGCGCTGCCCACAGGTGAACGTGGACATGCGCGTGAGCAATCGCGTCGTGGATCTGGTGGAGGAAGGCGTCGACGTCGCCTTGCGGGTACGGGCCACGCTCGACGACAGCGGCAGCCTGGTCGTGAAGAACTTCGGGCCGTCGCGAGCGCTGCTCGTTTGCAGCCCGGCGCAGCGCGCCCGGCAAGGAACCCCCATGACGCCGGACGACCTCGCCCGCATGGACACGGTGAGCATGTCGTCGATCAACGGCCACACTTCCTGGCACCTGATCGGACCGAACGGGGAAGCCTTCGAATTTCGGCACCGCCCTCGCTATGTGGCCGACGATCTACTCACGCTGAAGTTCGCCGTGACGAGCGGGTCCGGTATCTGCATGTTGCCCGACTACATGTGCCGCGACGACATTCGCGACCAGCGACTCATTCAGGTCTTACCTGGCTGGGCTCCTCGCCAAGGGATATTTCACGCCGTGTTTCCGTCCCGCCGGGGCCTGAACCCGGCAGTTCGCAGCTTTCTGGACTTTCTGGCCGAGAGCATCACGCACGAAGGCCATGCGCCTGCCTATGCGGCCACGAGTCCGCAGGCATAGTCGAAGGTGATCCGGGAGATTGGTCCGGAGGCGTTCACTTGGCGGGCTGCGGGACCGTGACGATCGACTTGCATCCGCGAGAGACTTGAGCGCCAACTACACCAGAGTCCGGCAGGGGATGCAGAATGGCCGTGGCTCGCGATTGACCCGCTGCCCCGGCGGCGGTGGATCGTGACGTGGTCCGGCTGATCCCCGGGTTCGAACTTCGCCGGCAGCATCGAAATCGAGAGGGTCACGATGGCACTTCTTCTCAATGAGATCATTTGGGGCGAGCCCCTTCTGCCGATCGTTCAGGACCCGGCATGGGAAGCGGAAGTCAGACGGCGCAGTGGTCACGTCTCCGAAGTCGATCTCAGGGTCGCACCCAGCCATTGGTTGCGGGAAGCAGCCCAGGCAGCGACGGGCTTTCACCCCAGCGTGATCTCGGAGCGTCTGTGCCGCATCGGCAACATGGTGACCGCCCAGGAGAATGCGTGTCGCTATTGCTACGGTGCGAACCGGGCGTACATGAAGGTGCTCGGTTATTCAGAAGCCTTCATCCAGAGCGTCGAGCGTGACGTGCAAGCGGCTGAGGCAGATGAACGGGAACGCGCCTTCATCGCGTTCTGCCGCAATCTGGCGCGCTCGAGGCCGCGCCCGTCCAGGGCCGCGCGCGACTCATTGCTGGGGCTGGGCTATACGCAAGCCGAAGTGACTGAGATGGCGTTCGTGATCGCGAGTTGCTGCTTCTACAACCGTGTCAGCACCTTGATCGCCTGCCCCCCGGAGCGAAAGTTCGAGAGCATGGCCAACGGACCGGTCGGACGATTGCTGGGGCTCGCGGGGTCCTTGTTGCGTCTGTTCGGATTCGGCAAGGGGCGCGCGCAGGCCGAGGCCCCGATCGATGCGGCCTCACTCAGCGCCGGAAGATTCGGCGCGATCCTGACCCCGCTTGCCAATTTGCCCGCGGCGAGGTTCATGAAGTCGGCGCTCGACGGCGCGTTCGAGTCCGAAGTACTCGACCGCACCGCCAAGGGGCTCATGTTCGCGGTCATCGCACGCACGTTGAACAGCCCCCTGTGCGAAAGCGAGGCGGCAAAGCTGCTGGCCGGTGAGGGCGTGGGAAGCGCCGAAGTCGAGTCCGCGCTGTCGACCCTCCACTCGAGTCGGCTGCGGCCCAGCGAATCGGGACTGCTGTCCTGGGCGCGGGACACCGTGTACTACGAAACGCCGGAGATCCAGCGCAAGACCGGCGCCCTTGCGGCCGGTCTCGACAACGCGACGCTGCTGGAAGCCATCGGTGTCGCCGCGCTTGCGAATGCGACGGTCCGATTTGCGATGCTGCTGGAGTGATCGAATTGACCTGGGCGCTGGCAGCGCTGGGGATCCTCGCCCTGTCGATCGGCCTGTCGGCGCTCATTGTTGGCAGCCGTCGACGCCAGCGACAGCTCGAGAACTTGTTGGCGACGACAGAGCGCAAGCTGGAGCAACTCCAGCGCCAGTTCGAACGTTTCGTCCCGGCGGACGTGGTCGAGCGGCTGACCGACGAACGCGACGCCTTCGCTCCCGAACATCGTCAGGTGACGATGTTGTTTGCCGATCTGCGCGGCTTCACCGCGCTGTGCGACCGGCTCGACCCGGCAGTCACCGTAAACATCCTCAATGAGTACTTCAGCCATATGAACCGGGCCATCGCGCGACACCACGGCCATGTCACGGAGTTCGTCGGCGACGGCCTGTTGGCGCTGTTCGGCGCCCTCGAGCCCAACCCATGGCAGGCACGCGACGCCGTACAGGCAGCCCTGGACATGCGAGCCGAACTCGCTCGATACAACGACACCTTGAGCGCCAGAGGCCTTCCAGAGTTGCGATTCGGGATCGGTATCCACGGCGGCGAAGTCGTGACCGGGGTGATCGGAACGGCCGGACTGTCCAAGTTCAGCGTCACGGGCGACCCGATCAACGTCGCCTCGCGCGTGGAAGGCCTGACCGCCAAGTACCAGGTGGACCTGTTGATCACGGAGGAGGTTCGCCGGGCGATCGACGATGGATTCCGCCTCCGCGCGATGCCGCCAAGTCATGTCAAGGGCAAGACTGAAACGATCCAGACCTACTTCGTGGAATCTGTCGCCGGGCACCACCACTGATACTGCTCGTCGGCTTGGATAACAGCGTCACGCAATCCTTCGACCCCAACGATGACCGAGAACGCAGCCCTGGCAATTGTCCTGAGCCTGTCCGTCGTCGTGCAGACGGCAGCAGCATGGTTCGCCATTCGGCAGATGACCGATGTCGTGGGGAAGTTTCGACTGGCCTGGGGCTGCGTCGCCTTGGCCCTGGCGCTGATGATCGAACGTCGGATCGTCCCCCTGTGGCGCTTGACCGGAAACGGCAAGCCCAGCGATCTGCCCGATGCAGCCTTTGGCCTTGCGGTCTCGCTGCTCATGGCATTGGGCGTGTTCGGTCTGCGGCGCTTGTTCACTCACCTCAGGGAACTGGCACTGACGGATTCGCTGACGGGATTGTCCAATCGACGCGACACCTTGCAGCGCGCCCAGGTCGAACTGGACCGTGCGGCACGATCCCAGCGGAACGTGGCCTTCGTGCTGTTCGACATCGATCACTTCAAGCGCTTCAACGACGCCCACGGTCACGCAGCGGGTGACCTTGTGCTCCGCAGCGTCGCCGATGCATTCCGTGAGGGGTTCCGCAATGTCGATACGGTGGGACGCATCGGCGGAGAGGAATTTCTGGCCGTCCTGCCTGAAAGCGATCTCGACAACGCGGTGGGCGCCGTCGAGCGTGTCCTGCAGGCGATCTCGAGGAAAGAACTCCGGATGGGCAACATGGTCGCACATGTCACGATCAGCGCCGGACTGTCGGTGTGGGGCATGAGAATGCCCTTCGCGTCCCTGGAGGACATGCTGAAGGAAGCAGACGCCGCGCTCTATGTGGCCAAGGAGCGTGGCCGCAACCGGTTGGTCGTGTCCCCCCGGTCAAGCCCGTCCTGAGGACGTCCGTGCGGCGTCGGATCCGAACTTCGCGGTGACGCAGAAGGCCGCACCCCCCGCGGCTGACCCCCTCCTCGAACCGGCGCCGACGCGCGCGACTACCCGACCAGCTCCGCGATCTCGTCGAGGCGCGACACCATCCAGTCGGGCGGCGCCGTGGCGAAGGCAGACTCGTCGCCCTCGCCGCCGCGGACAATCGCCACCCGCATGCCCGCAGCGCGCGCGGCGTATACGTCGGCGCGGCTGTCACCGACGAAGAGACCCTCGTCCGCCGCGATCGTCAGCGCAGCGAGCGCGCGCGCCACGCCCTCGGGGCGAGGCTTCAGGTGCACGACGTCTTCGCGCCCGATCACCAGCGACAGCCAGGTCCGGAGGCCGAAGCGTTCCAGTGCGGTGTCGAGCGTCCCGCGCCCGATGTTGCTGACCATCGCCGTCTTGATGCCGCGATCGGTCAGCCGCTGCAGCAGGGCCGCTGCTCCCGGCCGTGGCGACCATCGTCGCAGTGCGTCGGCGTCCCAACGGTCATAGACGGGATGAAGCGTTCGACGCAACGCCTCGAGCAGGCCCTGCGGTGCGGCCAGGTCGACTGCAGCGTTCCACATCTCGGCATAGTTGCCGTCGACTGCGTAGCCCTGCTCGGCGAAGGCGCGGTGCAGTTCCGCCTGGGCCAACCCGAGCCGCCACTGGAAGTCGACCAGCGTTCCCTCGAAGTCGAAGATGACGGCCCGGATCATCCTGTGCATGGGCCGAGCGGCGCCACCCGTGCTTGCGACATCGGGTCGGTCCCCTCGGTCCCGCAGCAGCAGCAAGCGTGGCAGGGCACGAGCACCTTCCCGGTTCGAGGGTACGACACCGCAGCTCTATTTCGCGGTTCGGTCGTCGGCGAGTAGCTGGACATGCTTCATCAGTCGATCTATGTAAGTGTCTTCGATCACCAGACGCTGAAGCTGGGCCGCGAGTTGCTCGAGGTACTGTCGATTCGTCCCCAGAAGACCCGATCCGCTGGCGATCAAGGCGGCGGTCTCGGCGAGAGGAAGCTCCCCGACATATGAAGGATGTGCCGGATTGGACGCAAACGTGAGCGCCATGATTTCACCTTGAGCCGTGCCGACGGGCATGAGGGCCGGGCGATAGCTTCCCCGAATCATCTCTCGCCGCCAGACGACTGCGGATTCGACCTCCGCGATCGCCGAAGGTATGCGAAACGCCAAGCCCTTGCAGTTGCCGAGGCACCGCTCGAGCGAGAGCATGAGGCCGGGGCGCTCCGGGCTGCCGCGTCCGATTTCGGTCTTGAAAGTGAACCGGCGCTTGTACCCTTCCAGCTCGGCGAGCCTGACTTCCGCAAAGTGAAAGCCGGGATCCCACATGAGCGAGCCGTAGGAGAAGACCCAAAGATCCTGGCCGGCATCGAGCGTGTCGAGGACCGCGGACCTGGAGTCCTCGAGTTCCTTATCGGAGAGGCGCCAATCCGGCGGGCGCCCTAACCCCCGAGCGCGTTCGTCCCAGAAGGCCAGTACGGAGGGCGTGATGCGCAGCTCGGACCTTTCAGGCGGGGTCACCTTGTCTCGAAGGTGCGGAAGGTGGCTAAAGGCGTCCGCGAACATGGGGTTCCAGTCGAGTGCGGAATGATCCCGTCACCTACGTCGAAGCATTCCGAAAGGGCTCCGCCGGTTCGACGACGGACGCAGCCTGCCTCGGCCACCGCGCGGCCACTCCGGTTGCGGGCTCGGGCCGTCCGATGGTCCACCTGCCAATGCTTCGAACGGGACCGAATCAGGGTCGCTCAAATCACTGTCGGAGCAACTTGCCCGATCGCACTTGCACAGCCTACTCGAACCTGTCCTTGGCCAGCCTGCGACCTTCCAAGTCTGGCAGGGCATCTTCGTCCTCGAGGTCGATGTCGGCCGACGGCGGCAACTTCGCCATGATCGCCTCGATCATCTGAACGTGCTCGGCTTCCTCGTCGCGCAGTTCCTCGAACAGTGCCTTGACGTCCGGCTGGTTCACGTGGCGCAGGGCCTGGTCGTAAAACGCGAAGGCCTTCTTCTCGGACGACCACGCAACCCGATACGCCTTGACCGGTGACATGTCCCAGGTCGGCGCGCCGAAGTCGGGGGCCTCCACATCGAAGATGTCATCGAGCTTGACGTTCGGGCGCTCATTGCCAAAGAGCGCGAGCCGGCGCTCTGCAATCTGTTCGGCGTGCTTGTTCTCGTTGACGGCCATGGACTGGAACACCGACGCAGCGTCGTCGTCAGTGCGGCTTCCAAGGCGTTCGGCAAACTGTGTGTACCGTTTGAACGCCTCGACCTCGATCAGCGTGGCGAGATCGAGAGCGTCCATCAGAGTGAGCTTGGAGAGATCGAGTCTTGTTGACATGGGGCCTCACATTACATTGCTACCCGCTCGCTGACTCGGGCGTGAGCCTGATCAGCAAACGCGGACTCAAACCACGGCTCTGGGCAGCGCCGCGACTTCGGATTCACCGCTATATGCTACGTCGTTTCTACCGCTCTGAATCCGGCTTGCGGAACGGCGCCCCTGCGCAATGCGAAACCTTCCAACGGTCGCCTTTGCACTCCACCGCGTCGTTGGTGCGCTCGCCCTCCATGGCGATCTTGCCGGTGGGCCACAGGAAGCCGGGGAAGATCGCCAGCAGCGCGACGATGAGAAGTCCCCGCAGGAACCGTCCCCGTCGGGTCAGCGCAGCGGTGGCACGCACAAGCGGCAACGCGATCGAGTCGAACTGTTTCAGTATGCAATATCCAGCCCTCGTCGAGGGAACTGCGGCAATGATCGCGAAGTCAACGCAAGTCATCTGCCAACGGAGGTCGTGCAATGTCCGACGAGTTCGACGAAACGATTGATGCGGAACTCCGGCAGATGCGTGCAGCAGCACGCAATGATCGCTCCGCACGAGGTCATCTGCCAGTTGCACGGCTGGCTTCGCGCCTCTACGGCGCTGCCACGGGGCCGCTGCGCGCAAGGATGCTCGCCTTCCTCTTGCGACCGCTCAGTGTCTTGAGCTTGGCCGCCATAGGCGGAGGTACCTTCGCGAACTACTTGTTCCGGCGTGGCAGTCCGGGGACCTGGCTCCTGCTGGAGGACGTGGACCGCTACACGAATGAGCAGATCATGGACCTGGCGCGATTTGTCGAACAGGTCAATCCCGATGCCTTGCAGCAGTGCGCGTACCTGGTCTTGGAGCATCCCGTCGGAATCGCCGCGTTCAGCGCCTCGGTGGCGATGTTGCTCCTGCGCAGCCTCGCGAGCACGACAGCCGCGAAGTCCGGGGTTGCCGGCGAGCACGATGCAAAGACACAGGTGGCCGGCTGAAGCGCCGATCCGATCGACGCAATTCGAGTCGGCCAGAGACCTCGCGTATGTCGTCACCCAGTGGCGCCAGCGCCCGAAATGGCGCGGTCGGTCGTGTCCCGGGAGTTGCGTCGACTGGACTGAATCCGAACCCGATGGTCCCCGTCACCGTCGCTCAGCGCACCCCAGGCGGGATCGACAAGAGTGGCCCGCGCCGACTACTCGTCTCGACACCAAGCGTCTCCAGCCCGAAGTCGTCC
>Ga0208980_10001628_pt1 | contig 13645 bp, 11 predicted proteins | sample WetSurMetagenome_3_FD_187993 | JGI IMG/M metagenome (GOLD analysis project Ga0208980, IMG submission 187993) | Wetland microbial communities from Twitchell Island in the Sacramento Delta, sample from surface sediment Aug2011 Site A1 Bulk (version 2) | ecosystem: Environmental > Aquatic > Marine...
GCTTTCAGTCCGTAGCGGATCGCGTTTTCCACCACCTGACCTGCAAATTGCGCAGCCGTGGCGTAATTCCTTTCGGCGGATGATAGATCCGAATAATCGAGCGAGACCGCCACAGCGGGAATTCCCCACAGTGAAGCCTCGGCAGCAGCGGATACCGTTCCAGAATAGAGAACATCCTGCCCGAGATTGGCGGAGGTGTTGTTGCCGCTCACAACCAGGTCCGGGCGGAAGGGGAGGAAGCCGCGTATGCCCAGAGCTACACAATCCGCCGGGGAGCCATCCGCCGCGAAGGCGCTCATGCCGTTGGCGAGGCAGGTTTCCTTTACACGCAGGGGGCGGTCGAGGGTGCGGCCATGACCGGAGGCGGACCAGTTGCGATCTGGTGCCAAAACAGTGACTTCTCCTAATTTTGTCATTTCAGCAGCCAGTGCCATAATACCGACCGCATCCACGCCATCATCATTCGTAATTAATATTTTCTTGCTTAACATTTTTATTATCCTTATTTACAGGCATTGTACAGAACGAATGTTAAGAACTTGTTATCGGGGGGTTATGGTTGTGTCAAAGAACAGAATGGGACGGAGCGCCAGGGAGGTTTTCATTCATGGATATAATCAACCGGATGGACCTGTTTGATCACGCCATGAACGAGCGGATGAAAGCCGAAGCACCCCTGGCAGCCCGGATGCGCCCGCAAAGCCTGGATGAATTCGTCGGGCAGGAGGAGATCATCGCCCCCGGGAAGCTGCTCCGAAGGGCGATCGAATCTGACAAGCTCTTTTCCTCGATCCTTTTCACCGGGCCGCCCGGCACGGGCAAAACCACCCTGGCCAGGCTGATCGCGGTGCACGCCAAGGCGGAGTTCATTTCCATATCGGCAGTGTTGGCGGGGGTGGCTGACCTGCGAGCGATCATCAAAAAAGCGGAGGAGCAGCGCAAGCTCTATAAAAGGCGGACGATCCTCTTTGTGGATGAAGTGCACCGCTGGAACAAGGCTCAGCAGGACGCCCTCCTGCCGCACGTGGAGAGCGGGATCATCACCCTGATCGGCGCGACCACCGAAAACCCCTATTTTGACGTTATCCCCGCCCTGGTCTCACGCTCGCGCATCTTCATGCTCAAGCCGCTCGGGGAGGATGAGCTGGCGCTCATCTTCGAGCGGGCCCTCACCGATCCCAAACGGGGTTATGGCGGCCGGGAGATCCGCGTGGATGCGGACGCCAAGGCGCACCTGCTCGACCTGGCCAACGGCGACGCACGAAACCTGCTGAACGCGCTGGAGCTGGCAGTGGAAAGCGCCCGGCCGGATGCGGAAGGTGCGATTCACATCGACCTGGAGACCGCCCAGGAATCCATCCAGAAGCGTGCGCTGCTCTACGATAAAAATGGGGATGCGCACTATGACACCATCTCGGCCTTCATTAAATCAGTACGCGGTTCCGACCCGGATGCCGCGCTCTACTGGCTGGCGAAGATGCTGGCTGCGGGCGAGGATCCGCGATTCATCCTGCGCCGACTGGTGGTGCTGGCCAGCGAGGATATCGGTCTTGCCGATCCACGCGCCATGCAGGTGGCCGCCTCGGCTGCCTACGCGTTTGAATATATCGGCATGCCCGAAGGCATTTACCCCATCACCGAAGCCACGCTCTACCTGGCGACCGCGCCGAAATCCAACTCGGCGGGGGCAATCTTCAAAGCACAGGATCTTATCCACCGCGAGGGGATGGGCAGTGTGCCCACCCATTTGATGGACGCTAACCGCGACGCGCAGGGGTTCGGGCACGGGCAGGGGTATCAATACCCGCACGATTTCCCCGGGCACTTCATCCCCCAGCAGTATCTGCCCGCGGAATACGACGGTATGCGCTTTTACGAACCTACGGGAGAGGGCTACGAACGCGAGATCGGCGAGCGATTGAACGAATGGCGGCAGATCATCCGCAAGGCGGTTGAACAGAAAGCATCAAAAAGGGAGCAGGGTCCCGAGAATCGAAAAGATAGCGGAGGAAATCATGACAGCCAACAATGAAACCATTTTAAGAAGTCGCAAGCTTATCTGGGTGGTGATATTGGTGGGGATGGCGGTGCTCGTCGCGGGCTCCGTCTTCGCCGCGGACTGGATGAATTATTTCTACCAGACCGGCAGCCTCTACCCGGCGGCAATGAAACCGGTGATCACCCTGATCGCGTTCATCCTTGTGCTGAGCACCGGCAGGCACAAGCTGGAAAAACGGGACTGGGTTCTGCTGCTGCTTGCGTTTTGCTGCATGCTGCCCACCGATATTCTGATGAGCGTGGTGGTTGTCAGCCCGGCGCTCTCGGTGGGGTCGTCGGTTTTCATGATCGGCGGGGTGCTTTCCATCATCGCTCACATCTTCCTGATCATCCGCGTGGGGCGGGATTGGTCGGCCTTCAAGAAATTCACCCTTAAGGATGCCTGGCTGCCGGTGTTGATCTATGGCTCTGCCGCAGTGATCCTGGCATTATTATGGAAGGATGTGGCACGGGTGGGGCATGCCGCCATCGCGCCGGCTTACACCGCCTTTTTCTGCACCACCATGTGGCTGAGCTGGGAGACCGTGAAGAGGAAACTTTACCCGAAACCCAACGCCTGGATGGCAGCCATCGCGGCAACCTGCTGGTTTGCCACCGAGATCACCGGCGAGATCTATAACCTGGGGTTGGGGAACATCTCCAACATTTTCTTCTGCCTGGTGTGGGTGTTCTACGGGACAAATGTGATCCTTTGGGCGCTCAGCGGTTATCGCTGGACGGAAAAATAGTATCGATATGCTGAGATGGAGTAACACCGCACAGATGTGTACCGTCTTGTAGGGGCGCACCGACGTGCGCCCCTACTTCGAAGGTCGATGTTATAATATTGATGTTCACTACCAAGGCAGACAGAATGACAGACAGCAACTAGCACACCTGACGTTTTTTGGGTAATGATCCCGGTACGATTTATTTAACCGCGGGCATTGGCCCGTGGTTTTTCTTTTTCTACAGGTAAACGCATGCTGGCAGTCAATCAAATCTCAAAATCATTCAATCTTAACCAAATCCTGAGCGATGTGACATTTACCATCGGGGCGGGTGAGCGGGCCGGTCTGGTGGGGGTAAACGGCAGCGGCAAATCCACCCTGCTGCGCATCATCATGCGGCTGGAAAGCGCTGACGCAGGTTCAGTGAAGTTTAACCCAGTCGATCTGGTTCCAGGATATCTGGCCCAGGGATTCCACTTTTCAGAGAGCGAGACGCTACAGTCCTTCATTAACAATAGCACTGGCGACCTGGCTACACTCAGCGCACACCTGGAGGTTCTATCTGACCGGTTGGCGGCTGCCCCTGCTGACCCCGAACTGGCCGTGGATTATGACCGCACTCTGGAAAACATTTCGCGGGCAGCGGAGAACGCGGGGCAGGTGCTGCAGACACTTTCCGCCCTGGGCCTGGATGGCATTCCGCCGGATTTCCCTGCTTCCAGCCTCAGCGGCGGGCAAAAGACCCGCCTGGCGCTGGCGGGGGTGCTGCTTGGGCGTCCCAAATTGCTGCTGCTGGATGAGCCCACCAACCACCTGGATATCGCCATGCTGGAGTGGCTGGAGGGCTGGCTGAGATCGTACCGCGGGGCGGCGCTGATCGTCTCGCACGACCGCACCTTCCTGGATTCAGTGGTCACGCGCATTCTGGAAATTGACGAGCGCAGCCACAAGCTGAAATCCTACGAAGGAAATTATTCGCAGTTTGTTCACCAGAAAGAAGCCGAGCGGGAACGGCAGTGGATGGATTACAAGGATCAGCAGGCCGAGATCCGCAGGATGAAGGCGGATATCCTGCGCGAAAAAGAGAGCGCTGCTTATAACGAGCGCCAGGCCAGCTCCATTCGCATTGGCGGGCCGGAGATGAAGATCAAGGGGATGAAGGATCACGTGCAGGGCATCGCCAAGAAGGTAGCTAAAAAGGCCAAGGCGCGCGAGACCAAGCTGGAGCGTTACCTGGATTCGGATGAGCGGGTGGAAAAACCCGGGCAGAATTGGGAAATGAAGATCGAGTTCCAGGATGCCGGCGAGAGCGGACGGGACGTGCTGGTGCTGGAACACCTGAGCGCGGGCTATGGCGGCTTGATCCTCCTTGAGGATGTTTCCCTGCGGTTGCGCTTCGGGCGACGGGTCTCTTTCATCGGCGCCAACGGCAGCGGCAAGACCACGCTGTTGAAGATCATTCGCGGCGAACTGGAGCCGCTATCTGGAAAAGCGCGGCTGGGGGCGCGGGTGAAGATCGGCTACATGAGCCAGGAGCATCGAGAATTGGAGGGAGTGGGTAACCCCCTGGAGCTGATCCGTGCGGAGACCGGCTGGAATGATACCCAGACGCGTGCCTTCCTTTCGCGCTATCTCTTCAAGGGCGAAGAAGTCTTCACCCCAGTGGAACGGCTTTCTTATGGTGAACGCGCCCGGCTGATCCTGGCTGCCCTGGTGGCTGAGGGCTGCAACTTCCTGATGCTGGATGAGCCCATCAACCACCTGGATATTCCAGCGCGGGTGCAGTTTGAGCAGGCGTTGAGGGAATTCAAGGGTACGGTGCTGGCAGTGGCGCATGACCGTTATTTCATCGAGAATTTCTCTTCGGAGATCTGGGAAGTCAGGGATCGCAAGATCCTTGTCCGCGAGGTGGCGGGTGACCGGGTTTGGGAGAAAGGCTGGCATCTCTCCCGCTAAACATCAGGTGCGTAAATCCTGAAATGCTTGACGGGCGGCGGGTCTGACCGGATAATTGGGAGATTCCACGAATCCAGGAGAATTAGGATGCCGGTTATCTCACTCACCACCGATTTCGGGATCAAAGATGGTTTCACCGGGGTATTGAAGGGCGTAATCTGGGGAATCTGCCCTGGGGCACAGATCGCTGATATCACTCATTCCATCGCTCCGCAGAATGTGTTTGAGGGCGCCATGGCGCTTTACCGGGCAGTGCCCTTCTTCCCAATGGGAACCATCCATTTGGCTGTGGTGGACCCCGGCGTGGGTACAAAAAGAAGACCGATGGCAGCCAAAATCGGCGGGAATTATTTCGTCGGTCCGGATAACGGGCTTTTCACGCCCATGATCGCAGAGGCGGAGGCGAATAAGCAGGAGGCGGTTTTCGTTCACCTGGATAACCCCGCCTACTGGTTGGCGGATGTGAGCCACACCTTCCACGGACGGGATATCTTTGCCCCGGCTGCTGCCCACCTTGCCTGCGGAGTGGAATTGGACGCGCTGGGCTCGCGTTTTTACGACGCTGTCCAAATCCATCTACCCAGACCGGAACCGACCGAAACCGGCTGGGAAGCACACGTAACCGTGATCGACACGTACGGCAATATCACTACAGACCTGAAGAATGAGCAGCTTCGGGGCAGGCGGGATGTTCGCTTTTGCCTGCGGGAAAGGGAGATCACCGGATTGGTGGATTCCTACGGCTGGCGTGACAAGGGCGAGCTGGTGGCGCTTGTGGATAGCGAGGGGTATATCGAGATCGCCCTGGTAAATGGCTCGGCGGCAGAATTATTGGGCGCACAGGTAGGCGATTTGGTCAGCGTAACCCTTTAATGGAAAAGAAAGTTTAATGATTGAAACCCCACTTTCGGTAGAAAACCTCTCCTTCCGTTACCTGCGCCGCACGGAGCCGGCAATTGAGAATATCAGCTTTGAACTGCAGCCGGGCAAGGTTATGCTAATCGCCGGGTCGAGCGGTTGCGGAAAAACCACCCTGATGCGCTGCATTAATGGGCTGATCCCCAACACCTACCACGGCGAGATGAGCGGGGATGTACGCATCTTTGGTCAATCCGTGCGTGCCATGGAGATGTTGGATATCTCCCAAAAAGTGGGCACCCTGCTTCAGGACCCGGAGCGGCAGATCCTTGGCAGTTATGTGTTAAACGAAGTTGCCTTCGGACTGGAGAGTCTGGGGATCAGCCGCGAGGAGATCACCCGGAGGGCTTGCTCCGCCCTGGACCGCTTGGGTATCCTGGCGCTGCGCGACCGCGAGACCTTTGGCACCTCCGGCGGCGAGAAACAGAAAATTGCCCTGGCAGGTCTGCTGGCGATGGAGACAAAAATTCTCCTGCTGGATGAACCCCTTGCCAGCCTGGACCCGGCCTCGGCGCACGAAGCGCTGGCTGTCTTCCGTGGCCTGGCAGACGAGGGGTACTCGGTGATGATCGTGGAGCACCGCGTGGAGGATGTTCTCGCCATTCGCCCTGAAATGGTTCTCTATATGGAAGAGGGTCAGGTGAAATACATTGGGGATGCGCAGGGTCTGCTCGAGATGGCAGATTACCGCCAGGTGAAGCTGCCGGCCGAGGTGGTATTGAAAAAAGCCCGCAAGGATCCGCCCCATGTTTACACGCCTGTCATTGCACCAAAAAAGGATACCACGCCACTGATCTGCTTTGAGAATGTGCACTTCCGCTATGGCAAGGATACCCCGGACGTGCTGGATGGGATCAACTTCGAGTTACACGCCGGGGATGTGATCGCCATCCTCGGGCACAACGGCTCGGGTAAGACCACCCTTGTGAAACACGCCCTCGGGTTGCTGAAACCAACCGAAGGCAGAGTTTTATTGGAGGGGAAGGAGACCCGCTCTGTTACGGTGGCGCAATCCGCGCGCACGGTGGGGTACGTGTTCCAGAGTCCCACGCAAATGCTTTTTGCGCCCACGGTAGCGGAGGAGTTGGCTTTTGGACCAAAGAACCTGGGTTTTCCTGAGTTGGTGGTTCAGGAGAACGTGAATTGGGCGGTGGAGACCGTGCACCTGAAAGAGGAGCTTCCCACCCCGCCGCTGGCGCTTTCCTTTGGGCAGCAGAAGCGCATAAGCATCGCCGCCATCCTGGCAATGCGCTCGCGCATCCTGATGATGGACGAACCCACTGCCGGGCAGGATTACTGGAATTACACATCTTTCATGGATGCGATCCTGCAGATGGCCGGGTTCGACGCGGTGGTCTTCATCACCCACGACCTGGATCTGGCGCTGACTTACGCGAATCGCATCCTGCTGGTTTTCAATGGCAGGATCGTAGGAGATGGAATCCCTCAGGAAGTGTTGAAAGATGAGCAATTATTGCGATCCTGCCGGGTGATACCCACCTCGCTTCTGCGGCTGAATTTAAAGATGCTGCCAGAAACTGGAAAATTCTTAAGGGCTGAGACTCTGGCGCATTTTTGAATTTAATCTTATATTAATGTCTATATCACGCTAAACGGAGGTAAGGTATGGAACAGAAGAAGTCGTTGTGGAAATTCGGAACGCGGGAAGTTGTTAATGGTGCAATTGGTTCTGCCTTATATGGCATTTTGGCTTTTGCAACCAATATGCTCCAGATTCCCAGCGCAGGGAACGTGGCTTTCCGGCCGGCGGTGGCGATCCCGCTATTTTTCGGTGTTGCCTTTGGCCCCATCGTCGGGTTCATCACCGGCTTTGTGGGCAATATCATCGGCGACCTGCTCTCCGGGTATGGCATGTGGATCTGGTGGGACCTGGGCAACGGCATCATGGGTCTGGTGGCCGGTCTGTGCGCCACGCAAATCACCAATTACCGCGATGGCAAGTCCATCCTGAAGGCAGAGATCTACTGCGCGCTGGGCATCATCGCCGGCATGGCGGTGGCATCCATCTCGGAAATGTGGATGTCCGGAGCCGATATCAACACCGTCATCTTCGCCAACTTCATCCCGGCTGTCATCCCCAACCTGATCAACGGCCTCATCCTGGTACCGATCCTGATGATCGCCTACCAGGCCGTGCTCTCCCGCAGGGGAAGATAAGCGTAATCCTGTCTAAAAATAATCCGGCGGGAGGGAAGGTTCGCCCGCCGGATTTTACCTTGCGTATATGACATGCTGATCACCTGGGGTTACCGCGTCCGCAACAGCATCATGGAGCGCATTGATTCGCGCGCGCGCTGGATCTTTTCGCTGGTGTTTCTGTTTGCCATCACCATGTTCTGGGACGCGCGCTTCCTGGCTTTCTTTTTTATTCTGGGGTTCACCTGGTACAGCCTCGCGAAGGTAAAATGGGCCGAGGCGCGGCGGGCCTGGCTTATGGTGTCGATGATCCTGTTCACCATGATCGTGATAAACACCATTATCACAGGTGGAGGGGCGGGTGGGATTGTCCCCGAGGGCGGGACGCTGGTCTGGCCGGAAGGGTTTACCATGCCCATCACCGGTTGGACGCTCTATTTTGGCTTAACCTATGAGCGTCTGTGGTTCGCAGTCTGCCAGTTGCTGCGAATCCTGCCCATCTCGGCGGTTTTTATCGTCATACCCTTTTCGATGGATCCGCGGCTTTACGGGGTAACCTTCAAGGGTCTGGGTCTGCCTGATAAGGTAGCTTACACGATGGAGCTTGCATTCCGTTACGTGCCCACACTGGCGCGGGATTTTAACCTGACAATGGACGCGCAAAAAGCCCGCGGCTATGAGTTGGAACGCATGGGCGGCAGCCTGCTCCAGCAGATCGTGCGTGTTGCCCCGCTGTTGGTGCCGGTGACCATGAACTCAATCATAACCGGGGAGGACGTGACCAACGCCATGGACCTGCGCTGCTTCGGAACCCATAAGCGTACCTGGCTGGTGAAGCTGACCTACCGGAAACGGGATATTGCCCTGATCGTTTTCTCTGTCCTTTTGATTTCGACCAGCCTTTTCCTGACCTCCGTTATGGGGTTGGGTGGATTCACCGTCCCGAGCTGGTTCCTCACCCTGGTTGGCGCGTGAATGGAAGCAATGATGAAAAAAACCTTCGCTTTTTCTTTTATCCTGATCCTGGCACTCGGGCTGCTGGCAGGCTGCGGATTCGGTCCGCGCACGGTTGCGGTGGACGAGAATGCCAACGGGCAGACGGTCACAATGAAGACCGGGGAGACACTGAAAGTAAGCCTGCGAAGCGACCCGATCAACGGGTATGCCTGGCAGGTGGAGAAAATCGACCCACAATATCTGGAAGCTTCACCGGATATGCAGTACACCCCGGTGGGGAATGATCCAGTGGCTGGGGGGACGCAGGTACTGACCTTTAATGCGCTGAAGGCGGGCACAACGCAGCTTGGGCTCAGCTACCAGCGATCCTCCGGCGAGGGCGTGAGCCTGCCGAAGACTTTCACAATTACTGTCGAAATCCAATAAATTAGCAGGAAGTTTCCGGAGACTTATTGACTTTCCGGATTGATTTTGCTATACTCATGAAAGCGCTTTCGAAAGCGTTTTCGCGCCTACCTTCCCATGAATTCCACAGACTCCCTTTTCCCCGTCACCATCGCGGACGTAGCCGAGCAGGCCGGGGTTTCCATTTCGACCGTCAGCCGGGTGGTTAATGGATCGGCCCCCGTGGATGATGCCACCGCCGAAAAAGTGCGCCAGGCGGTGGTGGCGCTGGGTTACATCCCCCAGGCGGCGGCGCGCAACCTGGCTCGGCGTTCCACCAACACCATCGGTCTGCTGCTGCCCTCCATCGGCGAGGATTTCTTCTCGCTGATGATGCGCGGGATCGAACAGGAGGCGACTGCAGCGGGGTTTGATCTCTTGATCGCCACCCAGGCGAGCATAGATTCCCATAGTGGCAGCCAGTTGCCGTTTGGCAGGCATAATACGGATGGGATGCTGATCTTCACCGGTAATCTTGATATCCAGGGAATCACACCGCTTTATCATGCCGGGTTCCCGATCGTACTGCTCTACGAATCGGCACCAAAGACATTACATATTCCGACAGTAACTGTGGAAAACAAAGACGGTACGCGTAAGATCATCGACCATCTGATCGAGGTACACAACTGCAGGCGGATTGCATTCGTTAAAGGGCCGATAGGGAACGAAGATTCCAACTGGCGCGAATTGGGCTATCGGGCTTCGCTGGCAGCCCACGGGATCAGATTTGACCCCAGGCTGATGGTGAGGGGCGAATTTAATACGGATACCTCCATCCGGGTGATCACCGCCCTGCTTCAAAATGGATCAAAACCCGATGCCATATTTGGGGGCAGCGATGAAGGCGCGATCGGGGCCTTCCTTGCACTCAATAAATTGGGGATCAGGATTCCCGATGATATCGCTGTGGTTGGTTTTGATGACCTGACCCTGGCTCAATATCTCCATCCGGGGCTCACCACGGTGCACGCCCCCACCGAAGAAGTTGGCCGGGTTGCGTTCCATCAACTTTTGCGATTGCTTCGAAAGGAGGAGGTGGAACCCCTTACTCTGCTGCCTACGGAACTGATCATCCGTCAATCCTGCGGATGCCCATAAATTACTGAGGAGGTGGTTTGAATTAATTTGTCGGGTTGGAAGAAAACCAAAAAACAAAAGGAGAGTTCGATGAAAAAGCTTTTCCCCCTGTTTTCAATATTGATCATTGCAGCCACACTGCTGGCGGCTTGTGGTGGCGGAGCCGCGCCCGCGGCGGCAGAAAAACCCGAGAAGATGACCGTCTGGATCCAATGGGGCGATAACCCTGCCCAGCTTCAGGAGCTCTTCAATAAATTTGGAGAGGCGAATGGAATTAAAGTGGAAGTGACTGCCCCGCTGGAGGCTGATAAGATCCAGACGGCGCTCAACAGCAGCAATCCTCCTGATGTGTTGATCCTGAGCGGCGGGGATGATGTTAAATCCTACGCCTCCAAGGGGTTTATCTCGCCGCTGAACGATGTGATCAAGAGCGCGAATATCGACCTGACCGATTTTTATGCTGCGCCCCTCCAGGCTTGCGTCCAAAATGGCGATTACCTGTGCCTGCCGTGGGGAAATGATATCTACGCCTTATTCTGGAATAAGGATATGTTCAAGGCAGCCGGACTGGATCCGGAGAAACCGCCCCAAACCCTGGACGAACTGGTAGCCATGTCGAAAGCCTTAACTAAAATCGATGCGGAAGGGAATATCACCCAGGCTGGGTTCATCCCCGATTTTTCCTGGGGACACATCGATCTTTACGGGCAGCGCTTCAATGGTTTCTGGTACAACCAGGACGGCACCGAACTCACCGTCAATAGCGATGCCATGGTGAATGCCTTCAAATGGGAACAGCAATTCTACTGCGATGGCATTACACCTGAACAAATGCTCAACCTGGTTGCCACAGGCGGCGATTATATGGCTGCTGAACAGCTCTTCTACGCCGGCAAAACCGCGTTCCAGGTGGATGGCGAGTGGCAGGTGGGCCCCAACTTCATCCCGGCGATCGTTCCCGGCTTGAATTACGGCATCACCGCCTTCCCGGTGGATTCCAACAATGCGGATAAGGCCGGTTCCGGCATGGTGCAGGGCACGGTTGCGCTGGTGCCAGCCAAGGCCGCCAATAAGGAATGGTCCGGCAAGCTGCTGGCATGGATGATGTCTCCGGAGATCGTCGCGGAGGAATTTTCTTATAATGCCAATTTGCCAACCAGCAAGAAGGCTGCAGAGGATCCAAGGTTCGCAGAGATGAAGGGATTTGACAACTTCATCAATATCATGGCGAACCCCGCCACCACGTTTGTGATCACTTCCCCCATTCAAACGGAGTTGATCACGGAAATGACGCTTGTAGAGGAGAAAGTCCTGCGCGAGTGCGCAGACCCCAAGCCTTTGTTGGATGAGGTCCAGGTGAAATTCGCGCCGTTATTGGCAGAAAGCCTCAAGAAATAAACTTGTTTTGGTTGCATCACAGGGAGGTTTACCGGCAAAGGTAGACCTCCTTTCCTCATTGATGTTATGATTTTTTGATCAACCTGGAGGCGAGGATGGAAACAAGCGCGGCGGTACCAAAACCGGTGAAGGGGACCCGGAAGAAAATGACGCGGATGGAAAAGCACAACCTCCGGGTGGGGATGCTCTTCATATCCCCCTGGTTGATCGGGTTTTTGATCTTCAATCTCTACCCGATGATCGCTTCCCTGATCTACAGCTTCACCGATTTCCAGGGAATCCTCGTTTCCCAGCAGGTCTGGTATGCCAATTACGCTGCCATGCTTCGGGATGATCGGTTCTGGTTCGCGGTGAAGAACACGCTCTTTATGGTGATCATCGCGGTTCCGCTCAACCTTCTTTTTTCCCTGATCTGCGCCATTCTATTAAATCTCAAGGTGAAAGGTCAATCCTTTTACAGGGTTATCTTTTTTCTGCCTTCCATTGTTCCCGCGATCGCGGCTACCATGCTATGGATCTGGATCCTGAAACCGGATAATGGATTGCTGAGCACGGTGCTGGGCTGGTTTGGCGTTCAGAGCCCGAACTGGTTCCTGGATCCTTTGTGGTCAAAACCCGCATTGATCCTGATGGGCATCTGGGGTATCGGTGGAACGATCATCATCTATCTATCCGGTCTGCAGGATGTATCTCAGACCCTGCTCGAATCCGCAGAATTGGACGGGGCGAACTGGTGGAACCGGCTCAGAAACATCACCATCCCGATGGTCTCCCCGATCACATTATTTAACCTCATCACCGGCGTGATCTTCATGTTCCAATATTTCTCCCAGGCGTATGTTTTTGCCCGGTTTGCCAGTGTTGGCAAGGCGGATCTGATCGTTGGGCGGCCGATGGATTCAACACTGTTTTACAGCGTTTTTCTCTATGATAAATTCACGGGTTTTCGCTACGGGTATGCCTCCGCGATGGCATGGGTGCTTTTCATCGTGATCCTGTTGTGCACGATCGCGCTTCTGAAAGCATCCGACCGGTTCACCTACTACGCAGGGTAGCCCCATGACCGCGAACACCAATTACCACCGCCCTTTTTCCGTGAAGGCCAGAAAGTTCTTCGAGCAATTCGGCAAGCATGCGCTGATCTGGATGGTCGGGATCCTGTTTTTTGTTCCATTTGTCTGGATGGCGTCCACTTCGCTGAAAACGAAATCGGATATCGGCCGGGTCCCGCCCAATTTTCTTCCACGGGAAAATAAAAGCGTTGAGATCAGTGGAACATCGTACCCAATATTTAACCTGGCGCAACCGGCCGGCACCCAGAAGGAAGTTGCTGTCCAGGGTTACGATGGCAGCGATGCGATCGTGTTCGATCCGGCTAACCCGGCTGTCACCTCGAAGGTTCCGAAAACTGCATTGGCCGAGATCCTGATCGTCAAGTTTCACTGGGAAAATTATGTGAATGCCATGACCCGCGCATCACGCCCGGGTTTAAATGTGACCTTCTTTACCTACCTCAAGAATAGCCTGATCATCGCATTTTTCTGCATCATCGGCACGCTCATTTCGTGCACCCCGGTTGCCTACGCCTTTGCCAGGATTCCGTTTCCCGGGCGGGACGTGCTCTTTATTTTCGTGCTGGCGACGATGATGCTGCCCTTCCAGGTGACCATGATCCCCCTGTTTAAATTATTCAACGAAACCCTCGGGTGGGGGGATACATTTTTACCGTTAATCATACCGACCTTCTTTGCCAACGCCTGGGATATATTTTTATTGAGGCAGTTTTTCCGCACCATCCCCGCGGAGATGAGCGATGCGGCCCGCGTTGACGGGGCAAATGAATGGCAGATCTTCATCAAGATCATCGTGCCCCTTTCCATCCCGGTCATATCCACAATAGCAGTGTTCACCTTCCTGTGGGCATGGAATGACTTCACCGGTCCTTTGATCTACCTGCAGAGCCACCA
>Ga0208980_10001629_pt1 | contig 13644 bp, 12 predicted proteins | sample WetSurMetagenome_3_FD_187993 | JGI IMG/M metagenome (GOLD analysis project Ga0208980, IMG submission 187993) | Wetland microbial communities from Twitchell Island in the Sacramento Delta, sample from surface sediment Aug2011 Site A1 Bulk (version 2) | ecosystem: Environmental > Aquatic > Marine...
AGGTTGAAGCGTTTAGTGGTTGATTGGTTGAAAGGTGGAAATGTAGCCGCGCTCCGGAGAACAGGTCTTTATACGGCTGGCTGATCGGAGTCGGGAACACCCATCCAGTATGAATCTATAAAAAAAGACGATCATAAAAAAGTACCTTCCTGCCGGAAGGTACTTTCCAAAATGGTCAGATTATTTTTATATGCTTTGAACCAGGCAACAATCGAAAATTAAGGGCAAGGTTCATACTGGACGCGCAGCGGGATCTGTACACCCTTGCCACTCTCCATTTTGGTCGTCACGCATTTTCCTTCACCGCAACTTATTACATTGCCAGTTGTGCTGTAGGCGATTTCCATTCCAACTAAATTACCGTCGGGATCTTTATCTGTCGGGATGATGGTGTAACTGCCATTCCCCTCGTAGTCCATCGTGACTCCCCCAAAATCAACATTTGTTTTCTCGACAAGACTGCCGGCTGTGGAACTGCTCGGTGAGAGTGTGAATGTCCCAATAGTTCCTAGCGTGGTAAATTTTACCGAGAAGGGTTTGGATAGGTCATCGATGCAATCTCCGCTCCAGCTGCCGCCTGCCCCAGGTGTCTCTATGACATGGTAGGTTTGCTTCTTCTCGCCGGTGTTGGCATTGAGCTCGAGTTTAGCCTTCCCGCGTTTGGAAGTTGCGGTGAGGAGGATCTTTGCGCTCTTTCCTTTCTCGTCGGGAGCGGTGTAAGTCAGCGTCCCGGGCGTCTTGGCAAGAGCGGTAGGATCGATCGATTCCGCACCCGTCAGGGCTGCCTTGAGTTTGGATGGCGCGTTGGACCCGTCGAAAATGGAAATTACATTAACTGGTATCGCGGTGGTCGAGCCAGGCTCGACTGTCCCCGGAGAAGGAGCTTCGATCTTGACGCACTTGCCATCCTGCCAGGCGTTCTGAGCAGAGGCCAGTGAAGCTATTCCAAGGTCAAGTGCAGCTTGAATCCCGGGACCATGCAGATTGACGACATCCTCAGCTGTAGCATTCTGGGAATTGCGGATTCCGCGCATGTTAGATACTTTTCCATCAGAATAGTTTGGACCGTACTTATAGGTCCCTCCTGTCTCGATGTAAACCTGGCGCCCGCCCTTCACCTGTCTGGTACCCTGGACCATATCGAAGGTGGTGCTGGTTACCTCTGCATCATCGCCTACCGTTGCCCGCACAAACGTGGTCAGGTCCTGGGTGGTACCCGCTCCGCCCGATTCGGAGCCGAGGGTCGCTGTGATCGTGAAACTCACCTGTCCTTCAGCATTCGGGCAGCGTTGGCCGTCCACCTTTGCGGTCATTTCCGATTTCGCAGATGTTTTCTCCTTCGAAGCGTCGGTCTTCAACCCCATTCCAAATTTTGTGGACCCATCCTCACCCCTGCCGATTTCCAAGCTCATCTTGGTAGTTGCATCCCCTTCTGTTGTGGTTTTGGAGTCACTCTTCGTGGGCATGGCTGGCAATTGATTGATAAAAATATCAGTAAAAGCGCTCACAATAAGCCCAACTGTGGCTGCTGGGCTGAGACCACCTCCATCCGAACGAACGGCTGCCGGGGAGCTGTAAACCACCGGGATCATCGCTGGTTTGGCTAGGAAACCCTTGACTGCCGGGGGAACTGCGCTCGAGGTCTCAATTTGTGATCCGTCCGCTGAGGCAAGATCCTGGTTGTAGCTGGTGGTGGGGAGTTGAGCTTGTAATATCTCAATGGCGGCTTGAAGGGCAGCCCGTTCCGATGCCTCAACGTCGTCCACGAGAGCAGAAACGCCAGGCTCATCCACCGCCAGATCTTTCAGCAAGGCAGCGCCGGGTGATGGCAAAGGTCCTTCGAGATCCAAAGTCGGGAGATCAGCCACGCTTGGGGTGAAATTTCCCAGCTTTTCATCGTTTTGCGATTCCTTGGGCGTGAACAAGCTGCAGGCAACCACAATGAATATTGTGACCGCTGCAAATGTGACTGTTTGTAGTTTTTTCATTTCCACCTCAGGGAATTGCTTTATACAACTTTTTTAATAATACTATTTATATCCATATTATCATATATAAATGAATATACAATAGGCAATCGTAATCCCTGGGATGATGGCTCCCATTTTCAAATTAATCCGGATCCGGGGATCTCACCAATCTTGCCCCTCCCCCTGGCAGCCGGTTCTCCCGCAGGATGGCTTCATACACCAACTGCTCATCCATGGATAAGTCTGGATCCAATCCCCTGCGCTCAATCGTTTTGCGCAGGGCGATTTCCATTCCTCCGTTGGGAATTGTTTTCGGTAACTTCCCTGTCCTTTTCACTTGATCCACAACCCCAGGCCTTCCTGAGTATAGGATCGCTGTGATCTTCAACTCCGGATGGGAATATTCATGCTCACTCATTTCAAACCTCCTATTAAATAAACACAACCCCAAAGCGCTTCGCCTCAGGGTTGCGAATTAATCCTTGACAATTTTACACCAATAACGGAAATAAGCCTTACAAATTATCCTTTGAGAAAAGCAAGCGTACGCTCCCATGCCAAACTCGCGGCCTCGGGGTGATAAACTTCCGCTCGATCGGGCTCAAAGAACCAATGACCGGTACCCGGATAAGTGTAAAAACTGACCGGCCGCCCGGCTTTCTTCAATTCTTCTTCCAGAGAATTCACTTCCGATTCCGGCTCAAACGGGTCGTTCCCGGCGAAGTGACCCTGGTAGGCTGCCCTGGATTTCGTGAAATCCGCCGGACCCGTACCGTAGAAAACAACAACTTTATTAACACGCTCTGGATCGCTGGTGGAGAGGTTCAGGGCAAAGAACGCCCCCAGCGAGAATCCGATCACGGCCAGCCTTTTCACCGGCTCTCCGCTGCGCTCCTGCAGGTATTCCGCCGCGGCGCTGATCTCAGGAATGGATTTCTTCCAATCCAGGGCATCCCGCAGTGCTTCCGCCTCCGGGATGGTGACGGCAACCTTTCCGCCATAAAGATCGGGCGCGAAGGCGGTAAAGCCCTCCTCAGCCAGGCGGGTACAGAAATCTTTTATGGCTTCGTTTAAGCCCCACCAGGCGTGCAGGACGAGCACTCCCTGCCCCTTTCCGGAGATTGGCGCCGCGAGAAAACCGTTCGGTTGAGATTGCAGCATTTACGCTCCTTGTCGCTTTATCAACTTCGTTATTTTATATTTATTCGCGCTACCAGTTCGATAATGGAAATATGCTCTCCCGATTTGGAGGAATTCGAGATGCAAGTTCTAGGGGTCACCGCCACTCGGCACTATTCCGCTCCTGCTTTACCCAATCTTTTCAAACACCATGATAGGGATATGACGCATCGTCATCTTCTGATACTTCAGATATGGTGGATGGCGTTCGGTGGCAAACTTCCACAATCGATCATATTCTTCGCCAAGTGCCTCTCGCGCGACGGCCAATAGGAATTTTCCATTTATCTCCAGCCTGGCATGCGGATCTTTCTTTAAATTCAGGTACCAATCGGCATTCTTTTTTTTACCCCAATTCGACGCCACAATAAGATACCTTTCTTCATAATCGAAATATGCGATCGGGATGGATCGCTCCTGCCCTGAAACGCGTCCAACAGTGCTCAAAATGAGGATGGTCTGCGTGCCTAGCTTGCCTCCGATCCGTCCCCTGCTGATTCGCAGGATCAGAGCGTTGACAGTCATAAACCATTTAATGAGGAAGTCTGTCACCAGATACCTTTCATCCAATTACTACATTTTCAAACTTCAAATTCTCTAAATCCGACAGATTCTACCGTCACCACGGAATATTCAACAGAAAGAAAGGTTAGGGAGATAGTCCAAAGTGACATTCCTGTTCAGGAGCGAATAACCCGACATCTTGTCCCTTAACAGATGTTGGGAATCGGCTTTTCTCATTCCATTTGCTCATCCAAAATCCAGTTCTTTTTACGAGTCAATGAGAGTTAGAGGGGTTGGATTTTCAATTAATGACATCCGTACTTCCCCACTCATCAGTGAGAATTATTTAACCGGTGTTGGAGTACCTGAAGTTGATACACTGACACAAGCGGGAGGGATACTATTGCTGCCGCCAAACAGCTCAGGAGGCCAGCATGCATCGGTAAAAGCATTAGTAGTGTCGCTACCAAGCAAGCGGTTGAGGATATCACGGTATTGTGCCACACTCGGTGCAGGATGTTCATACCCTTCCTGATAAACCTGCCCCCCGCCTGATTGATATAACTTGTCCAACTCGATCAGGCCAAGAGCCAGGTGCTTCAATTGGAAACCATTTTGCTGGCAGAGTTCAGAGATCAACCATCCGCCAAAGTCCCCGGGGGGTAGAGCGTCGCGGTAGGTACAGAATTCGTCAAGATTCAAAAGCCCAATGGCATAGGAGGGAAGTGGTACTACAAAATCGTGGAGATACTCCGCTCTATAATCCTCAAAATTCTCTGCCTTCCCCGAGATCCTCCCAAAGAAAATCGTGTGCATGTATTCGTGGAGGGGAAAATATTGTTCCTCTGTCCGAGCCGCCATACGGATTTTCTCCTCGATTGAAGGGTAATAACCAGGTCCATCTGTGCAGGTGTATGCCTGATGCGTGCTTGAATACAGATATGCATGCCCATATGGGAGATCTCGGCATATACTGTCCTCGAATACCAAATGCATGTCCACAGGCTGCAGTTCGGCTAGGGTGTCAATTCCGGTCAAAGCTATCAATCTGGCATGTGCCTCGCGAAAACCGGCATATTCCGCGAAAATATATTGCTTATCCAGCGGGCAGGGTTCCTGACAAACAAACCGGAACGGGTCACCTGGAATTTGGTATGCAATGTACGGTACTCCCTCAATTTGGATTGAGCTTACTGGGACCGGGACGATTGCGTTGGGTGTTAGTGTGGGGGTGGATGGGGCTTCTCCAATCACCTCGGTAGCCTGAACGTTGATTTGAATTGCATCGGTAGGTGTGGAGGTTGTTCCTACACTGGAAGTTTTTGGCAGATTGCAGCCAGCCAGTCCAATCAACAGTATGAATGATGCAAAATATATCCGGGGCATGATTTCTCCTTGATTGGATTTTTATAAAGTATAGTTTATTCTTGTGGGTACCCGGCGGCCCTGGCTTTGCTCCTTTTTTGACGAATATTCTATCGGGCAATGAACAATTGCGTTTGCGTCTCCCAGTCTTTTATACTGTTTTTAGAGCGGATTTACTCTCCGTTCCGGAGATCAGACAAGATACGTGGCGAATATAGAATTTCTGAAAAATCAACTTTGCACCCTTGCCCCGTTGGAGATTGAGCTGAAAAACCCATCCTTAACTGACCCAAATCCCCCAATGTGAAGTAACGCACGAAAGGCCAATATTGACCATCCAGCGAATAATGAAATGCGAATATATCCCCTTTTCGATAGGCTCGCAAATAAACTGAATTGTTCCCAACCACCACCGAATTACAGTCGTCGGAAACGTCTCGTGTTACAACCGAAACGATCATTGGTTGTCGCTGGGGCGAGTATTCAAAACATAACTTGGCCCATAGGAAATCGTTAGCAAAAACAAATAATACACCCGCGTCATAGGTGGCGGTAAACTCGACCGTGACCCTGGTTTGGATGCTAAACGCCGGATCTGGCGGTACAAATAGCGCGATGGGCGCATTGTTTTTCCCCTGCCCTCCGGAAGGATCGGCAAACCAATCGGTGTCTGAACCTGAATTCATACTTAACTGTCGCCCGCCATCGCTGGCACTCTCAGCGGGCTGATTCTTCCAGTTTAAGGTCGCTGGGACGCAAGATAATGAGAACGTTTTATTCATGTTGCCTCTGTGAATGAGATGTTCATGTTTTCTGAAATTCTAATTCGTCCATAACATGTGTCTTAGTTGGAGAATAGCATCACAAGGCATGTTGAAAAAGTACACCTTGTCCCTCAAAATGTATTGGAGATGCGAGAAATCCGGGGTTTGCAGAATATCCATTCTTATCGTCCTTAAATGTCGGAAAATAACGAATGGATCCCCTTTGGATATTGATCAAACCCCCTTCAATTTTTCCATGGTTTTCGCAATGCGTCTTTCCCGAGTTTCCGGCGTTTTCGCGTCCTCCACCCAGCGGACGTATTCCTTCTTCATGGAGGGAGCGGATTTCTCGAATCCAGCTAGCGCGTTTGCAGCGATCAATGCACTCTTGAGGTCCTCGGGAAGCTCCACTTTGCGCGGTTCCAGGTCCAGCTCAAGCGTGACCGCGACTGGATCTCCTCCGTGGAACTTACCCGCCTCGCGGTGCGCCGCGCTCATACTGATCATGTATTTGCCTTCCATCACCGCCACAGCGCTCCGGTAGGAGTAATCGTTAACCTTCACCTTTACCAGCGGGCGTTTACCGCCGCCCAGCGCTTCGATAACGTTCGCCGGGACTTCGATGCCTGTAGTGTTTTTGCCGGTCTGGAGAATTTTTGTTTGGAAGGTGACCTGTTGGGGTACCGGAGGCGCAATCAAAGAATTTACGTCTGTCATCATGAGATCCTTTCAAAAAAGGGTTTGTAATTTGCTCTATCGTTTTGCTGAGTAAGGGATCTGAATCTGAAATTCGCTTCCCTTCCCCAATTCACTCTTTACTGTGATCTTGCCCCCGTGCAGCTCCACAATCGATCTGGAGATCGCCAATCCAAGGCCGCTTTCCTCGCCGCTGCGCGAAGGGTCGCCCCGGTAGGATCGCTCGAATATGTAGGGGAGATCAGAAGGAGGGATCCCGCACCCCGTGTCGGTAACATGAATGATCACGCAGGTTTGCCCTTCCGAAGCGGATAATTGAATCGTTCCCCCTTCGGGGGTGTAGCGTAACGCATTCGATACAAGGTTGCCAAGCACCTGTTCCAGGCGCTCCGGATCAAGCTCCACGTCCTTCACCACGTTCCGCGTGATCACTTCCAATCCCACTCCTTTTGCCTGGGCTTGCTGCAAGTACGCAGCCTGAACTCTTCCCAATATTTCATAAGGGTTTACAGACTGAACCTGCAGCATCAATTCTCCGGCGTCAGCCAAAGAAAGTATGCGAAGGTCATCCACCTGTTTTTGCAGAAGAGTCACCTCTGCTTGCATCGTCTGATACCGCTCAGTTGAAGGCTTGAGTTTGCCGTCTTTAAGGGATTCCAGATATCCCCCGAGAACGGTCAAAGGGTTTCGCAGGTCGTGGGCGATATCCGCTGTCATCTGCCTGCGGGATCGGTTCGCCTTTGCCAGGTCCGCGCTCATCTGGTTGAAAGATTCCGCCAGCTCTCCGATCTCATCCTTTGAGGTGACCGGTACCTCTTGCTCCAGTTTTCCGCTTGCCATCTGGTGTGTAGCTGTATTTAGCGCTCTCAATGGACGGGTGAGCGATCGTGCCAGGAAAAATCCGATCAAAAGCGCGAGCACGGCTCCACCGAGCGCGGCCACCAGCAAAGACCTGTTCACGCTATCAATATATTTTTGTTCGATGGCGCTGCGGGTGATTTTCTGCCCGTTCACCAGCATCGTCCCAACGCGAAGCCCGCCCAATTCGATCGGGATCCCTTTTTCCAGGATCCCTTTTTGGATCTTTGTCCCGACCTGGTAATCGCCGCTGGGGATGATCACTTCCCGATTGATATCCACCAGAGCGAACGGTTGCGGATCAGGTGCCTTGGAACCTGGTTTCGAAGCCGGCGGCAGCAGCCCGTTTTCACGCAATGCGTCATCCACCCCCTGCCAGGTGCTGTGCTCCTGGTAATATGATTTCGCCAGCGCGAGGAATGCTGCCTCGCGTTGATCGACAATAAAAGAGTTGAAGCCAATAGAGGTGGTAACGCCCACACTGGCAACCGCCAGGCCGGTCGCCACCAGGCTGACGAGCAGAAACGCCAGGGTGAGCTTCTGGGCTAATTTCATTACCGCGGTCTTTCTCCCCGTACCTCGCGGTATCGGTACCCCACACCAAAAACCGTCTCAATGTATTCCGGTGACGAAGGAACTTTTTCGATTTTGGATCGCAGGTTGCGGATATGCACGTCAACTGTCCGTTCCACCCCTTCGTAAGTGCTCCCTTGTGTTTGTAACAAAATATCGGAGCGCGAGAATACCCTGCCGGGTGAGGACATAAAAAGGCGCAGAATGGTAAATTCGGACGGGGTGAGATTCACTGGGCTTCCCTTAATCGTAACGCTGCGAGATTCCGCATCCAGGCGGATATCGCCATCGGAAAGAATGTTGGGTGCCAGAACCTTGCCTTCCGAACGGCGAAGGACAGCATTGATGCGGGCCACCAGCTCTTTCATCCCGAACGGTTTGGTTATGTAATCATCCGCGCCAAGCTCCAGGCCAAGTACTTTATCTGTTTCCTCCATCTTCGCGGTGAGCAGGATCACGGGGGTTTCCCGTTCCTTGCGGTAAGTTTTGAGGAATTCATACCCGCTCATTCCAGGCATCATGATATCGAGCAGCACCAGGTCTGGTTTTTCCTTGCGAGCACTATACAGGGCCTCCTCCCCATTTGAAGCAACCACAACCCGGAACCCCTCGCTCTCCAGGTAATCCCGGACCAGGTTGCGAACGCTGGATTTATCGTCTGCGACCAGGATGGTCTTTGGCATGTATTTATTCTAATCCCTTGATTGATCAGGTATTTACATCCCTAATTCATGGACTAATTGTATAGGAGTAATCCGCCATCCCGTTCTTTTGATTCGAAGATTCATCTATCGGTAAAAAGGAACGGATGTAATCCACGGCGACTCCCTCAGGAGCGACGCTAACGCGAACGTACCCTGATTCAGGCTTGGTAATAGCAGATGGATAAAACTCAGTATTGGGAGTCTCATAGGAATCATCGGCAGGCATTGGCACGGTTTGGTAAACCACACCATCCAATTCTTCGCGGGCGAAGAGGTGATCATGCCCCTGAAAAAAGATGGTCACCCCATTCTCCACCATCAACTGGTGGATGGGTTTTCCCCAACCTGGCCGCTCCTTATCAAATCCCCAACTGCCATCCTTATTCTTTCCGCCCCACTCAAAAAACGGGGCTTCCGTCACTCCTCCTCGTGTTTCCCCAAGCACATGATGCGTGAAAACGAATTTATATTTTGAATTACTATTTTCAAGGGTCTCTCGGAACCACTTATATTGTTCCTCCCCCAGCGTCCAATCCCATCTGTTTCCGCTCTGTTTTGGATCGGTTGTTGTGGACCAGTAGGGATCGATCACCACGAAAAGTGCCTCCCCCCAGGTCCAGGAATAATAGTCATGTAATTGCCCCACCTCATCCACGGTTTTCGTGTCCCCAAGGTAAAAATCTCCCGGGGAAGGTTGGGGGAAATATGCGTTCCTCGCTTGCGCAGACCACACAGCGGGATTCTCGGGATCTCCGTCCAACAACCACCCCCACTCCATTTCATGATTGCCATTCACAAGAAAAAGAGGCGCGGAATCTGAGACCATACCGAAGTATTGACGTTGGTCCAGGTAGGTTTGCTTGATCGTCTCTGGGTTAATGTCAATCAGTTTGTCAGTACGAAAAGTATCCCCCAGATCGATCAGGAAATCGGGTTGTGATGCAGCGATGTTTTGCATGGTTAATTTATAAAGATCCGGGTTGCAGTGCATATCCGTGTTCAAGTGAGAATCAGCCTGAATCGCGAATACGAAACTGCTTCCGGGAGCCCTCTGCGTGATGAATGAGTGCTCAGTCCCGTTTATTCCATCATAACGCAGACGGTAAAAATAGCCTGTGTTAGCATCCAAACCAGTGATCAGGGTTTCGAGAGGTACATCGGCGCTGCCTTTTTGGGAAGCTGTCCTGGCAGTGTAGTTCCCCGAAGTCATCCCGTATTCATAGAAAATGGTCATCTCTTTCGCCGGGACCACGCTTATCGAAACGGACGTATCAGTCGGGTTTACGAGGATCTCACTGGCTAAAAAATCGGGGTTTGCCGAGGTCGCAACAGGCAAAGGATTACGGCTGTTGTTTTGCTTTGAAGAAGGCTCACTCGTCCCAGCGGCGTTGGGATTCGGTTGGCGGGTGCGGCTCTTCGATTTTCGGGTTGGTTCCAGTTTGCCGGCTGTGGGTTGAGATATTCTGGAAAACTCTTCATCCTGCGTACTGGATGGAGTTAAGGTAACAGGTACGATCGTTAGGGTTGAAGCTCCAGGTGCGCACGCGCCTAGAATTAGAGTCGATATTACAAAGGATAAGAATGTTTTTTGTTTCTTCACTTTGCCACCTTATATCTGTCCAGGCGGGGAAGAAGGAACATGGTCCTTTCTCCCCACCTTTTATTGAAAACTATTTGAAATAGAAATCCGTATTCGGGATGGAAGGCATGGGGATCGCTTGTGAATAGAGATAAGCACCGGTCGGATTTGACTGATCTCCAAGCAGTTTGGTGCGCATAGCGGTCAGTTCCGCTTTTTCAGCATCCGTTAGCGACTGGCTGACCTTTGAGAAATTTACCGCCATATTGTAGATGATCTCCCCGTCGTAAGCTCCATACTGATTCATTAGGTTCATTATTTTTGCTTTATCCGCAGTGCCTCCGGTCATAAACTTCCGCAGCTCGGTTGAGATCGCCCTGCGGGTGTTAACGATCCCCAGCAGTGATGGTTTTTGAGTATCCACCAACCCGGTGACGAGCTTTGATTGGTCGGGGGTTAGTTTCTGCAGCATCATTTCACCCAGGTCGCCGGTCATATCGGTGGGGATGGCAAAGGTCGGATCGCTCATTGCCTTAATATCCTTCAGATAAAAGGAGCCAAAATAGGTGCCGTGGCGTTCGGGGCAGAAATAGACATCCGCATCCACCGAACCTGCATACCAGGAATAAAGGTCCGCGGCATAGGTCATCACTGCCACCTTCACATCGCGATCGAGGCCTTTGATGTCGGCGGGTTCTTCCACATCCGGCCATTCCTTCATGCCTTTTCCCTTCATCGCATCAAAGTAGGTTTTTTGATCGGTGCTCAGGTTGGAGATGATCTTTCCCATCAGTTCCGCCCGGGCGTAACTGATCTCGCCATCCAGCTGGTAAAGCCCAGCGGAATAAGCTTTAACTGCATCCCCGTTCAAACCCGTTGTTCCAGCCGGAAGGTCGCCTTCCGCCTGCCTCCGGAACGCATCCATGAGAACGAACCGCCTGTACCCATAATCATTGATCTGGGCGACCTGGCTTTTGGCGAGGCTGATCAATTGGGCGCGTTGATCCGTGCTTAGATTATTGAGCGCGTTCATTGCGGCGCTGGTCAGAAAATCACCGGCGTGACCCATCTGGCTGGGATCATTATCCCGTAAGTACTGGAATCCCCAGAAATCAGCGACCTTTCCCGGGGGAAAGAAGGAGTCGGAACCCAGATCGCCGGTCAGGAAAGCCAGCGCATCAAAAGAAATGGTCATCCCTTGAGCTTTGTCGGAAATGGCCTGTTCAATGTTGTACCCTTGAGTAACTGAACCGGCCTGTCCTGAACCCGGTTGAGAATTTGCCGTCTGCTGGCTGCCAACGGATTGGCTGGCACTATTGTTTCGATCCGGAGCGCAGGCGAAAACATTTTGGTTGGTTTTGCATACGCCTGTCTCAATTCCTTTGGGGGAAGTGAAGCTGCAGGTTTGCTGTTCGGCCTTCCCGCTGCAGGCATTCACCGCTTCCAGGGGTGGCGTCCCTCCGGGGTTGCCCTTCCCCTGGTTTTCCTGGGGCGAACCAGACACGCCAGCCGCCGCAGGATCTGCCATTCCCGCCCGGGCATATATGGTACTAAAAGATGCGCTGCCCAGGGTGATATCTTTTATCGCCTCAAGCAGATTGGCGCGGTCCACCTTTTCGGCTGGAACATCAAAAGTCGGCTCCTGTGAGAGGGCAAAAACGGTGAAAGTGTAGGTTTTTTCTCCAGGTCCCTGGGAGCATGGCGGAGAATATTCGGCAAGGCCGTTATTGATATTGTTGCCCAAGGTGCCAATCCCGCTGACATTCTTTGGAAGGCTGGTGGTATCCGCGGGAATATCGTAAAGGACCCAGTACCAGTGGACATCATCCGGTGCAGCGATATGATCCATAAGCAGGGCGAAAGATTTCGTTCCTTCAGGTGCTCCACCCCAGACAAGTGCCGGGGTCGAAGCGTCTCCATCACAGGTGTATTCAACAGGGAGTTTTCCATCTCCCGGCAGATCCGGTCCGCTGAGGGTAAATGCTGTTGGTGAAGGGGTGGATACCACCAGGGGTGTTTCGATTGATACGGTGGCTGCTTGCAATTTGTCCTGCGATTGGGCTATTCCTGCGGTAGCACCGATGCAGCCCGTAAGAATTGCCAGAGCAACAAACCAGGGAAGGGCTTTGAGGTTCATAGGAGGATTCCTTTCCCTTCCAAAATAGCAAAGAGTTGTTCAGAAATTGTTCAGATTCTATGAGGATTGTGAGTAATCGGAGCAGCTTTTCCAGAAGTGAAAAGAAATTGTATTGACTACCCTGATTTTTATTTCTGCATTAATTCAGGTAGCCATTTGCCCGGAACCATTCCAATGCCTTGCGGATGGCTTCCTCGATCGGCGTCTGGGGCAGACCCAGTTCCCGCACCGCCTTCGAGCAATCATAGTATTCCTGTTTTTTTCCAATACGGACTTCTGAAGCGGTCACCACCGGAGGTTTCCTGGAGATAGTTGAACCGAGTTCGAAAACATAGCCCATCGCAACAGCAAGTTGGTACGGGATGCGCAAGGACGGCGGCTTCACCCCGGCGATCTCCGCGATCAGGTTGAAATAATCCGATACGGCGATATTGCGGTTCCCAAAGAGGTACCGCTCGCCGATCCGCCCCTTCTTGGCAGCCAGGATATGCCCGCGGGCGACATCCTCCACGTCAATGACGTTCGTGCCTCCCTCGATATACCCGGGCATCTTTCCTGTGGCGACGTCGATGATCATCTGCCCGGATGGTGTAGGTTTTATGTCATTCGTGCCAATTACCAGGGTGGGGTTAACGATGACGATAGGCAAACCCTTTTCCACGAATTTCCGGGCTTCCACCTCGGCGTAATACTTGGAGAGCGAGTAGTTATCCCCGGTCTTCCAATGGTTGAACTCGGCAGTCTCATCCACCGGCACCGGGCCGTGCGCCCCCATCGTGTTGTTCGTGCTGGTGTACACCACTTTTTCCACCCCGGCTTCCAACGCAGCCTGAAGCGAGGCTTTCGTTCCCCCCACATTGATCTCGTATGGCAAATTCTTGTCCGGGGTCCAGTGGTGGAAATAGGCTGCGGTGAAGTAGAGCGTATCACAGCCGGCGAGCGCTTCCTTCATGGAATCTCCATCGCGGATATCTCCGTACGCGCGTTCCACTTCCAGACCATCGATGTTGCGGGTGTCGCTGGTATCGCGGATGAGAACTTTCACTTCTTCGCCATCCGTGAGCAGCTCCCGAACGATGGCTGAGCCAATGAATCCCGTGGCGCCGGTGACGAGTTTTTTCATTGATCAGCTCCCATGTTCTGAAAGGAGATCCTCAAGATCTCCTATGAATTTAACCGTTCCGATTTCGATCACTTTGGTCAGTGCATCCAGATCGCTAAAATCCGGATCTGCTACCAGGACATGTTCCAAAATGGAATCACTGGTTTTCGGATCGTCGGTAAGTTTGTATTTGTTCCATCCTTTGCCCCGTAT